>Ga0222428_100312_pt1 | contig 25447 bp, 18 predicted proteins | sample 2B5Ametagenome_FD_182471 | JGI IMG/M metagenome (GOLD analysis project Ga0222428, IMG submission 182471) | Enriched microbial communities from leaf-cutter ant dump, University of Wisconsin, Madison, United States - 2B5A (version 2) | ecosystem: Environmental > Terrestrial > Nest > Insects nest >...
CCTGCATCAGCGCCTGCGCGGGCACGCGCTGCAGCTCCACCACGTGCTGCGCCGTGAAGCCCCAGGGCAGGCCGTGGGCCTGCACCAGCAGCACGCGCATCATGGCCAGCGACATCGGCAGGCGCAGGGAGAACGTGGTGCCCTGGCCCGGGCGCGTCTCGATGCCCACCGCGCCCTGCAGTTCGTCCAGCACGGTCTGGCGCACCACGTCCATGCCCACGCCGCGGCCCGAGAGGTCGGTGATGATGCTGCTGGTGGAAAAACCGGGCAGGAAGATCAGGTCGATGGCTTCCTGGTCGGTCAGCGCTGCGGCCTTCTCGGCGCTGAGCAGGCCTTTCTTCACGGCCTTTTCACGCACCGCCGCCACCGGAATGCCGCCGCCGTCGTCGGCCACCTCGATGACCACCCAGCCGCCATCCTGGCGCGCCGACAGGCGCAGCCGCCCCTGCGCCGGCTTGCCCGCAGCAGCGCGCGCGGCGGGCAGCTCGATGCCGTGGTCGATGGCGTTGCGGATCAGGTGAATGATGGGATCGGAGAGCTTGTCGATGAGCTGGCGATCCAGCTCGATCTCGGTACCGGCGATGCTGCACTCCACCTGCTTGCCCACAGAACGCGCCAGCTCGCGCACCAGGCGCGCGGCCGGCTCCAGCACGATGGCCAGGGGCAGCATGCGCATCAGCAGGGTCTTGTCGTGCAGCTCGTCCATGAGCGCTTCCTGCGCCTGCACGTCCTCCTTGAGCAGGCGCGCAAACTGGCGCAGGCCCTGCGCAGCGCCGTCGCCCAGGCTGGCGGCCACGCTGCGCTCCAGCGCATGGATGTCGGCCAGGCGCTCGCGCATGCGGGCGTGGCTGGAGACGACTTCGCCCATGAGCTTGATGAGCTCGTCCAGCTTGGACAGGCGCACGCGCACCGTCTCGGCGGCCTGCAGCCGGGGTTCGGGCGCGGCCACGGCGGCGGGCGGTTCAGCGGATTCAATGGGTTCGGACGGGGCGGCAGACGGCGCCGGCGCCACGGGTGCAGACGCTGGCGCGGCGGGTGCCGTGGGCGCCTCCTCCCCGGGCGCTGCCGCGCCTGCGGCCTGGGCCAGCGCCTGGCACAGCGCGCCGTCGGGCGCGGGCAGGCTGGCGCCATCGCCGTCCTGGGCCAGCCGGTCCACCAGGTCGGCCAGCTGGTCGAGCGCGCGGTACAGCAACTGGCCCAGCGGCGCGCTGTAGGCCAGGCTGCCCTCGCGCATGGCGCCCAGCACGTCTTCGAGGCGGTGGGCGATCTCGGTAATGGACGCCAGCCGCAGCATGCGCGACGACCCCTTGATGGTGTGGGCCGAGCGGAACAGCGCGTTGACCCCTTCCGGGTCAACATGTCCGGCGTCCAACGCCGCCAGCCCCTCGCCCAGCCGCGCCAGGTGGTCGCGCGCCTCCTCGACGAAGCGGCCCATGAATTTGCGGATGTCAATCGCCATGGCACGCCCCCGCGCGCGGCGTGGCCGTGCGTCTTTCAAGTAAAAATGGCCACAAACCCTTGCCTGGCTTGCGCTGACAGCTATTGAATTTGATGTATTTCATGGTCAGCGGGGGACGGCCGCCTGGGCCAGATGGCGCTCGCACAGGAAGCGGATTTCATGGGCTGGCAGCTCCAGCGGCAGGTAGCGCAACCCCGCCTGCGCCGGCGTGGCACCCGAGAGCATCTGCACCACCACGCGCCAGGAGCGGCGCGCCTGCTCCAGCGCCCCACTCTCGCGCAGCAGGTCCGCCAAAAAATAGTGCGCCGGCCAGCAGGCATGGTGCGCATAGATGGCCTGGCGCAGCCAGCGGATGGCCTCGTCGCCCTGGCCCCGCCACTTGGCTGCCAGGCCCAGCAGCATGCAGGCATCGACCGACCAGGGATCGGCGTCGAGCACCTGCTGCGCCAGGGCCTGGGCCGTGTCGAAGTCTTTGCGCTCCAGCAGCACGTAGGCCTTGAGCAAGCGCGCCTCGGCGCAGCCAGGCTGCGCGGCCAGCACGGCGTCGAGCAGCGGCAGGGCCTGCGCGTAATGCTTGCCCAGCACCGCCTGGCGTGCCTGGGCCAACGCTGCGGGCGCCTCAGCGGGCGCGCCAGCGGGTGCAGGGGCCTGGGCCAGCAGTTCGGGCAGATCGCCCCAGCCCTTGGGCAACTGCAGCGGCGCGGGCGGCGGCGCAGGCGCGCGCTGTGGCTTGGGAGCAGGGGCGGGCGGCCACTGCCATGCGGAGTCAGCGCCGTCATCCTGTGGGGCCGGGCCCGGGGTGAAGTAGAACAGCCCGGCTTCCTCGACCAGACGCAACACGCCCAGGTCGTTGGCCAGGGTCTCGGCCGAGCCGATGACCAGCACGCCATCGCCGCGCAGCAACCGCGCCAGGTTCTGCTGGATGCGCCGGCGCGTGGCCGCATCAAAGTAGATCGATACGTTGCGGAAAAAGATGATGTCGCAGTCCTGCACAGGCTGCGGCACTTCGCTGTCGAGCAGGTTCAGCGGGTAAAAGCGCACCAGGCGGCGCACGTCCTCACGCAGGCGCTGGCCCTGGGGATGGGGTTCGAAATAGCGCTGGCGGATGGCATCGGGCACGCCGCGGAACGAGAAGTCGCCGTACACCCCGGCGCGCGCCTTGGCCAAGGCCTCGGTGTCGATGTCTCCGGCCACCAGCTCGAACAGCTGGGCCGCGCTGTCGCCGTACTTCTCCAGCAGGGCCATGGCCAGCGAGTACGGCTCCTCGCCCGAGGAGCACCCGGCCGACAGGATGCGCACGGGCGCACGCCCGGCATGGCGCGCCAGCGCGCGCGGCGCCAGGCGCTGTACCAGCAGTTCGATCTGCTCGGGCTCGCGGAAAAAATAGGTTTCGTTGATGGTGAGCAGGTTCACCAGCGCCTGGAACTCGGCGCCACTGCGCACCAACTGCTGGTAGTAGGCCATGGGCGCCATGCGCAGGTGCGTGCAGCGCTCCTGCAGCGCCTGCGCCAGCTTGGCCTGGCCGTCGCCCTCGCACTGCAGCCCGCAGCGCTCCTTGACCAGGGCCTGGAACGGGGCCAAGTCCAGGGCGTTCATGCCGCACTCCCGGCCAGGCGGTGTGGCGGGCGGCTGGCCAGCTCCCGCATAGCCGGGGCCAGCGCGGCCAGCGGCAGCACCTGCGCGGCGGCGCCACGCTCGATGGCTACACGGTTCATGCCGTAGACGACGGAACTGGCTTCGTCCTGCGCCAGCGTGTGCCCGCCCGCGGCGCGGATGGCCGCCAGCCCCGCGGCCCCGTCGTGCCCCATGCCCGAGAGGATGATGCCGATGGCCCGTGCACCGAACACCTGGGCCACGCTGGTCAGCAGCACGTCACAGCTGGGCCGGTACACGCAGCCGGGCACCCTGGCGCGCAGCGCCAGGCGCTCGCCGGGCACCACCGCGAGGTCGTGCTCCGAGGGCGAAACATGGATGGTGCCGGGCACCAGCACGTCACCCTGGTGCGCCAGGCGCACAGGCAGCGGGCACAGCGCGGCCAGCCAGTCCACCATGCCCTGGGCAAAGCCGTCCGAAATATGCTGCGCCACCAGCACCGGGCAGGGAAAGTCGCGCCCCAGCGCCGGCAGGATGGCCGCCAAGGCCTGCGGCCCGCCGGTGGAAGCGGCAATAGCGAACACCGGCTCGCCCCCCCGCAGGGTCGGTGTGCCAGCTGGCACCGGGGACGGCGCCTGCGCCGGCGTGGCAGCGCCCGGCTCGGGGCGCGCCCGCATGCGCGTGATGACGGACACGCCCGCGAGCAGCCGCACCTTGGCCACGAAAGCCGCCGCGTCGCCCGAGCCGTAGTCGGGCTTGCCCACCACGTCGAGCGCGCCATGGGCCACGGCTTGCAGTGCGCCCTGCGCATCGGCCACGCTGCTGACCACGAGGATGGGCACGGCGCGCGTACACATGATGGCCTCGATGGCTTGCAACCCCCCCATGACGGGCATTTCCAGGTCCATGGTCACGAGGCTCGGGCGCAAGGCCTGCACCATCTCCACCGCCTGGCGGCCGTTGCAGGCTTCGCCCACCACCTCGATGCCGGGCTCGGCCTCCAGCAGGCAGCGCAGCAGCCCACGGGCGAGGCTGCTGTCGTCGGCGATGAGCACGCGGATGTTCGCCATCGCCTGCACTGTTCAGTGGTCCATGGCGCTGCACGCCACCTGCTGCACAAGGGCGTAGCGTGGGAAGGGGCGCGCGACGCCACGCAGGGGGTGTTTCATTTCAACCCTGCGTGGTGCCGGAGGCAGCATCCAGTTTGAACTGGTGTACCAACTCGTCGAGTCGTCCCGAGAGCTGCGCCATGTCCTTGCTCACCTGCGAGATGCGGGTGATGGACTGTGCCGTATGCGAGCTGGCGGTGACGATTTCACGCAGCGCCAGCACCACCTGGCTGCTGGCCGTCTTCTGCTGCTGCGTGGAGAGCGAGATCTGCTGCGCGGCGCTGCTGGTCTGGCTGGCGGCGCTGACGATTTCGTTCAGGCGCTCGGTGGCGTTGGCGCTGGCAGAAAGCCCTGCGGTAATGCCCGAGGCCCCCTTCTCCGAGGTGATGACGAGGCGGCTGATGGAGTCCTGAATCTCGCTGATCTTGGCTTCGATCTCGCGCGTCGAGTCGGTCACGCTGTCGGCCAGGCGGCGAATTTCACCCGCCACCACCGAGAAGCGCTTGCCCGCCTCGCCGGCGCTGGAGGCTTCCAGCGCGGCGTTGAAGGCGATGAGCTTGGTCTGGTCGGCCACGGTGTTGATGATTTCCATCACGCGGCTGATCTGCTTGGACTTGGCGCCCAGGGCCACGATCTCCTGCAGGCTGTGCTGGTTGTCGCTGCGGATGTCGTTCATGCGTCCAAGCACGGTCTGCATGGCCTCGGAGCCCTTGCGCGACCCCTCCAGCGTCTGGTTGGCGATGTCCACCACCGAGCGCGAGTGGTCGGCGATCTGCGTGGAGGAGGCCGAGAGCTCCTCCATGGTGGTGGTGATCTCGGCCACCGACGACGACATCTGTGTCGAGGTGGCCGCCTGGCCCTCGACGGCGCTGGTGATTTCCTGCGCTGCCGCATGCACGCGCACGGCATTGGCGCTGACCTCGGCCACCAGCGTGCGCAGGCGCGCCTGCATGGCACGCGTGGCCTCGGCCAGGGTCGCCACCTCGTCGCTGCCCGCCACCGCGATGGTGCTCGACAAATCGCCCTGGGCCACATGGTTCACGCCCGAGGCCACCCCTTCGAGCCGGCCCACGATGTGGCGTGCCATCCACTGCGCCAGCAGCATGCCGCCGATGATGGACAAAATCCCCACCACCAGCGCCACGTTGCGTGAGCTGTCCAGCGAAGCCTGGAAAGCGCTGGCATCCATGGCGATCTCGATCACACCGATGGGCTTGCCGGAAAAGTCCTTGAGCGCTGAGGAATAGATGGCAAACGGCTTGCCCTGGGCATGGCGGTGCTCAAGCTGCGCCTCGCCGCCGAGCGCGCGCTGCAACGTGGCCGCTTCGGGCATCAGCTCCTTGCCGAAGGTCGAAGCCAGGGCCTTGAAGCTGCCATCCTTGTCCATGACGTGCAGCGCCACGTCCACGCCGTTCTGCTGCTTGAACTGGTCGAAGAAGGGCTGGCCAAAGCCCATGCCGAACTCCACCGAACCCACATGCCGGCCTGCGCGCTGCACCGGCACCATGCCACGAATGCCCAGCCCCGCCACGCCGCCTTCCAGGCCGCGCACCGGCTGCAGGGTGCGGTTGGTGGCCACCACGGTGCTGCGGAACGACGACAAGTCGTCACCGTACTTTTGCGGCACATGCACACGCAGCCACGAAATGGCAGGCGGCGTGTGGAACTGGAATTGCTCCACGCCGTAGTCGCGCGCCAGGGACTGGAAACCGGGCACGAACAGATCGGCCACGGCCTTGCGCTCGCCGCTGTCGAACTTGTCCTGCACCAAGGGAATGCTGGCCACCAGTGCACTCAAGGCCTCGGCGCTACGGCTCTCGGCGGCAATCGCGTTGTGGATGGCCTTGAGATGCGCATCCAGCGCGCTGCGCTCGGCGTCATGCACCAGGCGGTTCATGTTCGACAGGTTGGTAAACGTCAGCGCCGCCCCCACACCACCAATGGCGATACCCATGACCACCATGATCTTGGCCCAGAGACGGAGTTTGTGAAACATAGACGACACCTTAAGAACAGCGAGCAAATGGGGACAGCCCTGGCCTGGGGCGTGCTGCCCCTGCGCCGGATGCGGCGCCGGGCAAGTCTACATTTTCGGGAGGACAGGACAGCGCACCAGGCCTGGATGCGGGAACGCTGCAGGAAATCCTGCCCCCAAGCCGCCTGGTGCCATCCATGCCACACTCCCGCCCCTATGTCGTCTTCCACATGGGCCGCGCAGGCCCTGCAGCAGTTTGAAACCGTGGTGCAATCCTCGGAAGGGTTTCGCGTACGCGACGGCCAGCGGCACATGGCCGAGGCCGTGGCCCAGGCCTTCAGCCGGGCACAGTTGGGCAAGGTGGAAGACGAAGACGCCGACCCCGCGCGCGCCATTGCCGTCATCCAGGCCGGCACGGGCGTGGGCAAGTCGCTGGCCTACAGCGTGCCGGCCATTGCCATTGCGCTGGCGCGCGGCACGCGCGTGCTGATCTCCACCGCCACCGTGGCGCTGCAGGAGCAGCTGGTGCACAAGGACCTGCCGCAGCTGGCCGCACGCATGGAGCAGCCCTTTGCCTTCGCCCTGGCCAAGGGGCGCGGGCGCTACGCCTGCAAGCTCAAGCTGGAGCGCCTGGCCAGCGGCGCCAGCGCCGAGGAAGAGGACCACATTCCCGACGACCTGCTGGCCGCCGAAGCCGCCGAGCAGCGCCAGGGCCGCCATGCCTCGCACCAGGCCGAGGCGCGCATGCAGTTCTACGCCAGCCTGGCCGACGCCCTGGCCACCAACCAGTGGGACGGCGACCGCGACCAGCTGCCCACACCGCCCGAGCCGGAGATGTGGGGCCCGGTGGCGGCCGAGGCGTCCTCGTGCACGGGTAAGTACTGCCCGCTGTTCAGCCAGTGCACCTATTTCGAGCGGCGCAAGGCGCTGGTGGCGGCGCAGGTGATCGTGGCCAACCATGACCTGCTGCTGTCGTCCATCGGCGCGCGCCTGCTGCCGGAGCTGGACAACTGCCTGCTCGTCATTGACGAGGCGCACCACCTGCCGTCCACCGCGCTAGCGCAGTTCGCCTGCGAGATGGACCTGTCACGCCTGTCCTGGATCGACCGGCTGGCCAGCCGCGCGCTGCGCATCGGCCAGCTCGTGGAGGTGGAGGAAATCGCCGATATTCCCCAGCACGCGGCGCGGTTGCGCACCGCGCTGGCCGACCTGGCACGCCTGGTACTGGACGTGTACGGCGAACCCTTGCGCGCGCCAGGCCACGGCGGTGCGGGAGCGCGCCCGGCCATCGCCGGCCAGCCCACACGCGCCCGTGTGGCGGGCGGGCGCCTGCCTGACGCCCTGAGCGACCCGGTGGCCCAGGCCGCACACCACGCCGGCGGCTTTCTGGACGCGCTGCGCGCCATCGCCAAGGCGCTGCGCGCGGCCATGCGCGACACGCCCGACGACGCGCGGCGCCTGTCGCAGCTCTATGCCCAGGTGGGCAGCCTGGCGCCGCGCCTGGAGGGCGTGCACGCCTGCGCGCAGCTGCTGCTGCAGGACACGCCCGAGGGCGCGGTGCCTGCGGCCAAATGGTTCACGTTGGCGGTGGAGGGCGACTTTCTCACCCTGCGCGCCCATGCCAGCCCCGTGCTGCCCGGCGCCACGCTGCGCCACCACCTGTGGTCGGCGGTGCGCGGCGCGGTGCTGACCTCGGCCACGCTCACGGGCTGCGGGCAGTTCGACTTCTTTCTGCGCGAAGCCGGCCTGCACGGCGATGCGGCGGTGCGCACGCTGGAGGTGGCCAGCCCGTTCGACTACGCGCGCCAGGGCACGCTGGTGGCCAGCGAAACCCAGGCCGACCCGCGCGACGCGCAGGCCTACACGGCCGAGATGGTGGAGGCGCTGCTGTCCGACCTGGCCCTGGTGGAAGCGGGCGCGTTGGTGCTGTTCACTTCACGCGAGCAGATGCGCCAGGCCGTCGAGCAACTGCCAACCGCGCTGCGTGCCACGGTGCTGGTGCAGAACCAGTGGCCGCGCCAGCAACTGCTGGCACAGCACCGCGAGCGGGTGGCGCAGGGGCTGCCGTCGATCATCTTCGGCATGCAATCCTTTGGCGAAGGGCTGGACTTGCCGGGCCGGCTGTGCGAATCGCTGTTCATCACCAAGCTGCCCTTCGCCCCACCCGACGACCCGGTGGGCGAGGCACGTGCCGAGTGGCTGCGCGGTGCCGGGCGCGACCCGTTCAGCGAGCTGGTGGTGCCGGCCACGGCCATCCGCCTGGCGCAATGGGTGGGCCGTGCCATCCGCACCGAGGAGGACCTGGCGCATGTCTACTGCTACGACCGGCGCCTGGTGCGCACAGGCTACGGGCAGCGGCTGCTGCAGGGCCTGCCGCCGTTCGCGCTGCAGCGCCGCGCCAGCGCACCCACAGGGGCCGGGAATTAAGGGTCAAATCAGCCTGTAGCGCGCTTCCAGCAAGCGCTAGCAGCTATCAAAGTAGGAGTCACCGCGCTGACTTGCCTGGCGCAAAAAAATCCACCAGGCCATTGAGTTCGCTGGCCACGTGCTTGAGCTCCTCGGACGCCTGCCAGGCGCGCTGCGCCTCGCCGCGGTTTTCCACGATCAGGTCGGCCACCTGGTGCATGGCGCCGGCCACTTCCTCGGCACCGAAGGCTGCCAGCCGGGTGGCGGTGGCCAGTTCGCGGGTTTCATCGGCCAGTGCCGGGGCGACGCCCTCGGCGCTGGCCAGGTGCAGCAGACGCTCGGCGCGCTCGCTCAGGTCGCTGGTCTCGGCCACGGCCGCGTCCAGGGCACGGATCGCCGCGTACACGCGGTCGTGCTGCGCCTCGGAGTGCTCGGTGACGCTGTAGAGCACGGTGTTGAGCGTGGTGCAGTGGCGCTGGATGCGCCGCGCCGCCAGCGCGATTTCGTCGATCATCACTTTCAGGTGCAGCTGCATGACGGCGGCGGCATGGTTCAGCTGCCCGCTTTCGCCCGTGCCCGAAAGGTCGATCTCGCCCTGCAGGTCGCCCTGGGCGATGCGGTTGAGGCGGCGGATCGAGGCGTTCAGCGGATCGACGATGCCGCGAATGAACATGTGCCCCGCCAGCACCACCGCCAGCAGCCCGCACAGAATGCCCGCGATGGCGATGGCACGGATGCGCGCGTTGCGCGCCAGCGTTTCCTCGTAGGCGGTGCGTGCGGCGGTGTCCAGCGCATCGCGCAGCTCGGACGCAGCGGCCGAGGCCGCCTGCTCCAGCGGCAGCACGCGCTGGCGGATCAGCTCGTCGATTTGCTCCGGGTCGTCAAAGGCGGCGGCCATCTCCACGCGCTGCAGGCCTTCATCGGTGTAGTGCGTGAGCGCCGCGGCCAGCCGCTGCGTTTGCTGCGGGGCCTGGCCCGAGTCGACGGCCAACTGGCCCAGCAGCGCCTGCACCTCGTCGCGGTGCGCGCGCAGCCGGGCAATCTGGTGGGCCAACGCCTCGTCCTGGCCGGTGCGCTGGCGTGCCAGGCGGATTTCCAGCATGGTGGCACGGCTCTCGCCCAGGCGGGCGGTGATCTTGCCGATGGCCGCCACCGGCCCGAGCTGCCGGTGGTAGAGCTGGTGCAGCGCATCGTCGGCCAGCTTCAGCCCGCCGATGCCGAGCACGCCCCCCACCAGCATCAGCAGCGCCACAAACAGCGTGCCCAGGCGCATGCCGCTGCGGATGCCCAGCCACGCCGGCAGGCGCAAGCCCGGCTTGGCACGGCCCGCCGCCATGTCGTGGTACAGCGCCTGTGCAGCCGCAATGGCATCGGGTGGCGCATGCTTGCGCACCGACATGTAGCCCGTGACCTGGTCGTGCCGCTTGACGGGCACCACGCAGGCATCGACCCAGTAATAGCCGCCGTCCTTGCAGCGGTTCTTGACGATGCCGCGCCACGGCTTGCCCTGCTGCAGCGTGCGCCACATGTCCGCGAAGGCGGCGGGGGGCATGTCCGGGTGGCGCACGATGTTGTGGCTCTGGTTCAGCAGCTCGTCGAGGGCGTAGCCGCTGACCTCGACGAACGCCTCGTTGGCGTAGGTGATGCGGCCCTTGAGGTCGGTCTTGGACACCAGGGTGACGCCGGGCGGGATCTCGGTTTGCCGGGACGTGACGGGCAGGTTCTTCTTCATGGTGCGGGTTCTTTCGAATCGGCGGTGTCTTCAACCTGGGCTCAATGCGTCCACAAGCGCTTCAGTACCAGCGCGGCGCAGCGGCACTCCTCCACGCGCAGCGCGCCGACGATGCCATGGGCAGGGTCGGCCGCGTCGCAACGCTGCGGGCGCATGACCGGCATGCCGTTGGCGTCGTACAGGCTCCACAGATCCAGCGGTGCATCGTGCTTCTGCCGCGAGCGCACCACGGCCAGCGCGCCGTTGGCCAGCCGCGCCAGCGTACCGGGCGGGTGCATGGTCAGGGTCTTGATGGACAGCTGCACCAGCGCATCCTCGTACAGGCGGCTGCGCTCCAGGAACAGGGCCCTGAGCGCATCGCGCGGAAGCTGGCCGGTGCGGTTGGCGCGCGGTGTCACCATGGCCGCATACGAGTCGGCCACCGCCAGCAGGCGCGCGCCGGGCAGGATGGCGTCGCCCCGCAGCCCGTGCGGGTAGCCCGAGCCGTCGCAGCGCTCGTGGTGCTGCTGCACCAGTTCCAGCCACAGCGCATCGGTCACGCCCATGGCGGCCAACTGCTCGGCGCTGTGCACGGGGTGGCTGCGCACCTGCGCGGTCTGCTCGCGCGTCAGCGCACCGGCCTGGCGGTCCAGTTGCCCCTGCAGCGGCAGCAGCGCCACATCGCGCGTCAATGCCGCGCAGGCCAGCGACAGGCGCGTGGGCGCATCCAGCTGCAGCTCGCCGGCTGCCAACTCGGTCAGTGCGGCGCCCAGCAGTTGCTGCACCACCAGGTAGGGGTGCTGGCGGTCCAGGTGCAGCGCGGCCAGAAATGCATCGGGGTCCTGCGCGCAGGCGTCGATCACGCTGCGCGCCAGGCTCTGCACCACCTGCGGCAGCAGGGCCTGCAGCGAGCCCGCCTCGAGATGGGCGTGCAGGCGCTTCAGTGTTGACGCCAGCGTGCCGGCCCGGACAAAGACCGGCTCCGCTGCGGCCCCCGGCGTTGGTGCAGACGGCACCGCCGCCACGCCCGCCACGCTGGGGCCAGGGTTCTGGACCGGGGGATCGGGCGCATAGGCACCGCGCGCCAGCAGGGCGTCGATATGGCGGGGAATGCTCAGCACATAGCCTTCGCGCAGCAGCAAATGGCCGTCCGCGTCATACAGCGGCCAGGGCAGGGGCTTGTTCAAGGCCAGATCGCTTTGCCGGATGCGGCGCATGGGAGAGTTCTGGAAGAGACGTCGTGAGAATTGCGTGAGTGATTGAAGCGCGATGCATCTTGTTTCAACTTGATACCTATCAATACAAAACATGATGCAGGTCAGTTGTTTCCCTAGGATGCGGTATTGCATTTGCTATCTTTTAAGGAGCTTCTAGCGCTTTACAGCAAAGGAGAAAAGCCCATTTTTCTCGTGCATGACAAAGCCCCCGCCATGGGGGTGCGGACAGCGCTGACCGCAGGGGGCGACAATCCAGCGTCACGCGCACCCGCGCACGGCGGCACGTCGCCGCACAACCCGCACCGGATTCACCATGCCCCACACCCTTCCCGCCTGCCCGCAATGCGGCCAGGAAAACACCTATCCCGACGGCTCCAACTACATCTGCCCCGATTGCGCTTTCGAGTGGCCCCAGCAGGCCGATGCCGCCGAAGACGAAGCCCCCGTGGGGGATGGCACGGTGCGCGATGCCAATGGCAACCCGCTGCAGGACGGCGACGCCGTGATCCTGGTGAAGGACCTCAAGGTCAAGGGCTCGTCCAGCGTGCTGAAGAAGGGCAGCAAGATCAAGGGCATCCGCCTGGTGGATGGCGCCGATGGCCACAACGTGGACTGCAAGACCGAGCTGGGCAGCATGCTGCTCAAGTCCGAATTCCTGAAGAAGGCCTGAGCGCCATGGCGCCGCCCATTGCCGTCATCGACTTCGAGACCACCGGCATGGTCCCGGCCCAGGGCGCGCGTGCCACCGAGGTGGCCATCGTGCTGCTGGAGGGCACGCAGGTGGTGGACCGCTTTGCCAGCCTGATGCAGACCGGCGCGTGGATTCCGCCCTTCATCGAGGAGCTCACTGGCATTAGCAACGCCATGGTGGCCGCAGCGCCACCGGCCGAGGCGGTGATGCGCGAGGCCGCGCGCTTCGTGGGCGACGCGCCCATGGTGGCGCACAACGCTGCGTTCGACAGCAAGTTCTGGCAGTCCGAGCTGCAGCACGCGGGCCTGCAGGCCACGCAGCCCTTTGCCTGCACCGTGCTGCTGTCGCGCCGCGTCTACCCCGATGCGCCCAGCCACAAGCTCGGCAACCTGATCGACCACCTGGGCCTGCCGCGCACCGGCCGCGCCCACCGTGCGCTGGCCGATGCCGAGATGGCCGCTGCGCTGCTGGCACGCATGCAGCACGACCTGGGCCAACGCTACGGCGTGCCCTGGCCCGACCACGCACTGCTCATGCGCCTGCAGGCCTGCAAGCGCCAAGCCCTGGGCAAGCTGCTGCAGCCGGCGCTGGTGGACTGAAACTCCTTTTTTTATAGCTGCCAGCGCTTGCCAGATAAGCGCTAAATGCCAAAAAAGACCATGAAAACCGTACCCCTCGGCCAGATCCACGCCGTGCTGCGCGGCCAGGCCGTGCCCTGCACACGCCCCGACGGCAGCCCCGGCGGCCACAGCGCCATTGCCAAACGGCCCGTGGCCGGGCCGGTGCGCGTCGGTGCCGAGGGTCTGGAGGGCGATGAACAAGGCGACCGCCGCGTGCACGGCGGCCCCGACAAAGCCGTGCACCAGTACGCGCTGGAGCACTACGCCGCCTGGCGCGCCGACCTGGGCGCGCTGCCGGTGCTGGATGCGCCTGGCGCCTTCGGTGAGAACCTGGCCAGCACCGGCGTGACCGAGGCCACGCTGTGCTGGGGCGACCGCGTGCGCATCGGTAGCGTGCTGCTCGAAGTGGCGCAAAGCCGCCAGCCCTGCTGGAAGTTGAACCTGCGCTTTGGCCACAAGGACATGGCGCGGCGCCTGCAGGACACGGGCCGCACCGGCTGGTACTGGCGCGTGCTGGAGCCAGGCCACCTGCAGGCCGGCGACGCCATCCACCTGATCGCTCGCCCGCACCCTGAATGGACGCTGGCGCGCGTGGTGGACCTGCTGTACCACCGCCCGCTGGACCGCGAGGCACTGCAGGGCCTGGCACGGTTGCCCCTGCCGCCATCGTGGCAGCGCATCGTGCAAGGGCGACTGGAGCGCGGGCAGGTGGAGGACTGGGACCGACGCATGCAGGGGTAACGCACAAGGCCAAAGCGCCGTGCTACCATTTCACGCTTATGCAACGCCGCATGACCTTGTCCACCCTAGCGCTAGGCCTAGTGCCTGGCCGGGGTCTGCCTGCGTTCGCCTCTCTGGTTGCCTGATTCGCTTCAGCGCACACCACCCGACACCCCCCTGACCCCGGCCCACGAACCAGCCTCCACGCCTGTGGAGGGCTGCAGGGGATGTCGCCTTCGGTTTTTCCAATACCGCGCTGGCGCCACCAAACCACGCCAGCGCCCCCCTGATTCGTGGAGCACATCGTGATCGACCAACCCTGCCGCAAGTACCAGGCCGCCGCCCCCATCGCCCTCGCGGACCGCCGCTGGCCCGCCAACACCCTCACCCGCGCGCCCGTGTGGCTCTCCACCGACCTGCGCGACGGCAACCAGGCGCTGTTCGAGCCCATGAACGGCGCGCGCAAGATGAAGCTGTTCCAGACGCTGGTGCGCATTGGTTTCAAGGAAATCGAGGTCGGCTTTCCCGCCGCCTCGCAGACCGACTTCGACTTCGTGCGCCGCCTCATCGACGAAGACCTGGTGCCCGAGGACGTGACCCTCATGGTCATGACGCAGTCGCGCAGCGACCTCATCGAGCGCACGGTGCAGGCGCTGCGCGGTGCACCCCGCGCCATCGTGCACCTGTACAACGCCACTGCGCCGGTGTGGCGCCGCGTGGTGTTCGGCATGAACGTGACGCAGATGCTGGCCTTCGTCGAGGACCATGTGGCGCACCTCAAGCGCCTGACCGACGCGCGCCCCGAAACGCGCTGGACGCTGCAGTACTCGCCCGAAACCTTCAATGCCACCGAGCTGGAGGTGTCGCTCAAGGCCTGCCAGACCGCGCTGGCCGCCTGGGGCGTGGGCCCCGGGCGCGAGGTCATCATCAACCTGCCCACCACGGTGGAAAACGCCACGCCCAACCGCTTCGCCGACCAGGTCGAGTGGATGCACCGCCACCTTGTGCCGCGCGAGCACATCGTCCTCTCGGTGCACCCGCACAACGACCGCGGCACGGGCGTGGCGGCGGCCGAGCTGGCCTTGCTGGCGGGCGCCCAGCGCGTGGAAGGGTGCCTGTTTGGCAACGGCGAGCGCTGCGGCAACCTCGACCTGGTGACGGTGGCGCTGAACCTCTACACCCAGGGTGTGCACCCGGGACTGGATTTTTCCGACATCAACGCCGTGGCGCGCGTGGCCGAAGAGTGCACGGGCCTGCCCATCCACCCACGCCACCCCTACGCGGGCGACCTGGTGTTCACCTCGTTCTCGGGCTCGCACCAGGACGCGATCAAGAAGGGCTTTGCCGCGCACGACCCCGAGGGCCAATGGCAGATTCCCTACCTGCCCATCGACCCGGCGGACCTGGGCCGCACCTACGACAGCGTGATCCGCGTGAACAGCCAGTCGGGCAAGGGCGGCATCGCCTTCCTGCTGGAGCGTGACCAGGGCGTGGTCATGCCACGGCGCATGCAGGTGGAGTTCAGCGCCGTGGTGCAGCGCGCCACCGACGCGAGCGAGACCGAGATGACCGGCGATGCCCTCTGGGCACTGTTCCAAGCCACCTACCTGCGCCAGCCCCAGGGCGTACCGGGCCTGGTGACGTACCACGCGCACCGCCTGGCCGGCGACGGCCGCGGCATTGAGATCGACGTGGCGATCGACGGCGCCCGGCTCACGCTGCAAGGGCAGGGCAGCGGCCCGATTGATGCGGCAGTGGATGCGCTGGGCCTGCCGCTGTCGGTGCACGCTTACGAGGAACGCGCCACCGGTACCGGCGCGGGCGCGCAGGCGCTGGCCATCGTCGAGGCCAGCCTGCACGGCCTGCCCGGCGCCACCTTCGGCGTAGGCCTGCACCACAACATCGTCACCGCCTCGGTGCAGGCCGTGGTGGGTGTTGCCAACCGGCTGATGCAGCGGCGCCATGCCCAGGGGTTCCAGGCCCGGGCCACGGCCATGGTTTGATGCCACGGCCCACCCTGGGATAAGCTCACGGCCATGTCTGCCCAGCCCACGTCCCCTCTGCCACGCCGCCAGCTCCTGGCCCAGCTGCCAGTATGGGGCGGCGCCCTGCTGCTGGCCGCGTGCGGCAGCGCGCCGCCGCAACGCACCACCTCCCCACTGCCCTCGCACCTGACGCACGAGCAGGCGAGCGACATTGCCATCCACGCCCTGGGCCTGGTGGGCACGCCCTACCGCTACGGCGGCAACACGCCCGAGGGCGGCTTCGACTGCAGTGGCCTGATCGGCTATGTGTACCGAAGCCGCGCCGGCGTGGCGCCGCCGCGCACCGTGGCACAGCTCAATGGCTTTGGCGCGCCGGTGGACGGTGACGACCTGCGCACCGGTGATCTGGTGGTGTTCGGCGGTGCGCGGCCCACGCACGCCGGCATTTACGTCGGGCAGGGGCGCTTTGTGCACGCGCCCTCAACGGGCGGCGAGGTGCGGCTGGACCGGCTCAATGGCCCCTACTGGTCGCGCCAGACCGTGGCGTTCCGGCGTCCTTGAGATGAAACACTCACTGAGTCGCCTTCGGCGCCTTCCCCCTCTCTCTATCATGGGCTGCGGGTGGCGCGCAAACACAAGACACCATTCACTGAAAAGGCCGGGGCCGCGCGAGAATGGCGGGTTATGACTACCTTGCACGCCCACCGCCCCGCCACCCCGCTTTCCACCGACGACGCCACGCGCATTGACGACGTGCGCATCAAGTCTGTCCGCCCGCTCATCACACCGGCCATCCTTGAAGAGTGGCTGCCCGCCCCTGAGGCCGCGCAGCGCCTGGTGGAGTCGAGCCGCGCCGCCATCTCGCGCGTGCTGCATGGGCAGGACGACCGGCTCATCGTCGTCGTCGGGCCCTGCTCCATCCACGACCACGAGCAGGCCATGGCCTACGCGCGGCTGCTGCAGGCGCAGGCCGCGGCACTGTCGCAGGAGCTGCTGGTGGTGATGCGCGTGTACTTCGAGAAGCCACGCACCACCGTAGGCTGGAAGGGCTACATCAACGACCCGCGCATGGACGGCAGCTTCGCCATCAACGAAGGGCTGGAAATGGCGCGCGCGCTGGTGCTCGACGTGCTGGCGCTGGGCCTGCCCGTGGGCACCGAGTTTCTTGACCTGCTTTCGCCGCAGTACATCAGCGACCTGGTGAGCTGGGGCGCCATCGGCGCGCGCACCACCGAGAGCCAGAGCCACCGCCAGCTCGCCAGCGGCCTGTCCTGCCCCGTGGGCTTCAAGAACGGCACCGACGGCGGCGTGAAGGTGGCCAGCGACGCCATCCTGGCCGCACAGTCGGCGCACGCCTTCATGGGCATGACCAAGATGGGCCAGGCCGCGATCTTCGAGACGCGCGGCAACCAGGACTGCCACGTGATCCTGCGCGGCGGCAAGGCGCCCAACTACAGCGCCGCCGACGTGCAGGCCGCCTGCGACATGCTGCACAAGGCGGGCCTGCGCCCGCAGGTGATGATCGACCTCTCGCACGCCAACAGCAGCAAGCAGCACCGCCGCCAGATCGACGTGGCGCAGGACGTGGCCGCGCAGATCGCCGCTGGCGACGCACGCATCACCGGCGTGATGATCGAGAGCCACCTGGAGGAAGGGCGCCAGGACATCGAACCCGGCCAGCCGCTGAAGCACGGCGTGTCCGTCACCGACGCCTGCATCAGCTTTGCGCAGACCGTGCCAGTGCTGGAGCAACTGGCCGCCGCCGTGCGCACGCGGCGTGCAAAAAATAAGGCATAAGAATGGCGCTAGCCTTTTTCTATCAAGCGCGAGCAGCTCTCATTTTTGAGATTCTCTCAGTGCCCTGAAGCCGCATGGATTGCCCCGCCCGCTCCGCAGATGCCATGGCCTTGCGCCTGCTGGCGGTCTGCAACCAGGCCCTGGTGCGCGGCAGCGGCGAGGCGCAGATCCTGCAGGCCATTTGCGACTGGGCCGTGCACAAGGGCGGCTGCCGCCTGGCCTGGGCCACGCTGGCGCACGAAGGTGCAGCGCGTACCGTAGCCCAGGCTGGCGCCGTGGGCGGCAGCCTTCCCGCGCCAGATGCCCCTGGCACACTGGTGCTGCCACTTCACGATGGCAGCGGCGAACCGCTTGGCGCGCTGTGCCTGCACGCCCCCGAATACCGTTCGCAGGATGCCGGGCAGCAGGCATGGCTGCACGAGGCGGCGGACGACCTCTCGCACGGCCTGGCGCTGCTGCGCGCGCGCCAGGCCGAGCAGCGCATGCAGGCCTTCGCCCTCAAGGTGGCGAGCGCCGTGTCGGCCAGCACCGGCACCGCGTTCTTCGAGCGCCTGCTGCACTACATGACCGATGCGCTGGGCGCGCAGGCGGGCTGCGTGGCACGGCTGCTGCCCGCGGCGGCGCAGCAGCCCGCGCGTGTGATGACGCTGGCGCTGAGCGTCAACGGCGCCCTCAAGCCCAACCGCGACTACCTGCTCGACGGCACGCCCAGCGCGCAGTTGCTGACGCAGCGCCAGTACGTGGTGGAGCGCGACGTGGCCGGGCGCTACCCCGACGCGCCCGTGCTGCGCGAACTCGGCGCCCAGGGCTACGTCGGCCAGCAGCTGTGCAACGCCGACGGCGAGCCGCTGGGCCTGATCTTCGTGCTGTTCCGCGAACCGCTGCACCAAGCTGGGTTCATCACCTCGATGCTGCAGATCTTCGCCGCGCGCGCCGCCGCCGAGATCCAACGCCAGCAGGCCGAGGCGCGCATCCGCTACCAAGCCTCGCTGCTGGACAAGGCGCAGGACGCCATCGTCGTGCGCGACCTGGCGCACCGCATCCTGTTCTGGAACCAGGGTGCCGAGCGCCTCTACGGCTGGACCAGGCTGCAGGCGCTGGGCCAGAGTGCCCAGGCGCTGTTGTACGACGACCCCGCAGTGTTCGCGCGCGCCACGCACACCGCACTGGAGAAGGGCGAGTGGGTGGGCGAGATCACCCAGCACAACCGCCACGGCGACACGCTCGACATGGAAGCACACTGGACGCGGATTCCTGGCGAGGACGGACAACCGCCGTCGATCCTGGAGATCAACACCGACATCAGCGCGCGCAAGGCCAGCGAGCGCGAGGTGCAGCGCCTGGCCTTCTACGACGCGCTCACCGGACTGCCCAACCGCATGCTGCTGATGGACCGCATGCAGCAGGCACTGGCCAGCGCCGAGCGCCAGCGCCAGGGCGGTGCGCTGCTGTTCATCGACCTGGACAACTTCAAGACCCTGAACGACACCCTGGGCCATGACATGGGCGACCTGCTGCTGCAGCACGTGGCGCAGCGCCTGGGCAGCTGCGTGCGCAGCATCGACACCGTGGCGCGCCTGGGCGGCGACGAGTTCGTGGTGATGATCGAACAGCTCTGCAGCGAGCCCGCGGAGCTGGCACGCGCGGCGCGCGCGGTAGGCGAAAAGATTCTGCAACTGCTCTCGGCCCCCTACCTGCTGGCTGGCTACCAGTACCGCAGCACGCCCAGCATTGGCATCGCCCCGTTCGACCACGGACGCACCAGCGTGGGCGAGCTGCTGAAGCAAGCCGACCTGGCCATGTACCAGGCCAAGACGGCCGGGCGCAGCACGCTGCGCTTTTTCGACCCCGACATGCAGGCCGCCGTGACGCAGCGCGCCACGCTGGAAGGCGACCTGCGCGCCGCTCTCGCCAAGGATGAGTTCCTGCTGCAATACCAGCCGCAAAGCGACCGCACCGGCCGCGTAGTGGGCGTGGAGGCGCTGGTGCGCTGGCAGCACCCGCAGCGCGGCCTGGTGGCGCCAGCCGAATTCATCGGCCTGGCCGAAGAAACCGGGCTGATCCTGCCCCTCGGGCGCTGGGTGCTCAACCAGGCCTGCAAGCTGCTGGCGCGCTGGCAGGGCGACCCCTACCTGGCCCAGCTGACGATGGCGGTGAACGTCAGTTCCCTGCAGTTTCGCGACACCAACTTCGTGGAAGACGTGCTGCGCGTGCTGGCCGTGAACGGCGCACCAGCGAACCGGCTCAAGCTCGAGCTGACCGAAAGCCTGTTGGTGGAGAACATGGAGGCCACCATCGCCACCATGGAAGCGCTGTGCGCGCATGGCGTGGGCTTCGCGCTGGACGACTTCGGCACGGGCTATTCCTCGCTCACGTACCTCAAACGCATGCCGCTGACGCAGCTGAAGATCGACCGCAGTTTCGTGCGCGACCTGCTGACCGACCCGAACGACGCCGCCATCATCCACACCATCATTGCGCTGTCGCGCAGCCTGGGCCTGGAAGTGATTGCCGAGGGGGTGGAGTCGATCGAGCAGCGCGACATGCTGGCCCGCGCAGGCTGCCACTTCTACCAGGGCTATCTGTGCAGCCCGGCGCTGTCCGAAGACGCGCTGCAGCGCTTTGTGCGCGACCGCGTCGGCTGAACACGGCAGCGCGGTATCCGATTGCGGATATTCCTTCTTCTTGTATTAAAGAAGATAGTGGTAGTGGTAGAAGGCCGGAAATTTTGTGGATAACCTGAAATTTCCGTTTTTTGACAGGCACTTGCATTGATGCACAAGCCTGTGCGCGGTGCCCCGGCGCTGCTGTCCCGTGAACGGGGACAACTTCGCATTGGGCATGGCGGCTGTGGATAGCTGCCCGGTTGTACCAGCGATGGGCCCAGTTTTATCCACAGCCGCTGTGGCGGCAGCGCGTTACTGCTGCGGTGGCGGCGCCATCCGGTGTCCAGGGCCGCCGTGGCGCGGGCCGCCCTGGTGGTCAGGGTGGTGCATGCCCTTGCCGCGCATGCCTTCCATCCAGCGCAGCGACTGCGTATCGAAAGTTTTTTGCTGGGCCGGCGTCAGCTGGCCGTAGAAGGCCTTGGTGGCCTCGCCCCGGCGGTCGGCGTCGGCCGCGTGCTGCTCGCGCAGGGCGCGCAGGCGGTCGATGCGCTCGGGGGTCGGCAGCGCGCGCAGGTCTTTCCAGTCCGTACCCAGGCGCGCATGCTCGCGCGGCTTCATGGCCTCCATGTAGGTGGACCAGGCACCTTCCTGGGCGGGCGTGAGCTGCAGCTGCTGCTTGAACTTCGCAGCCCAGTTTTCCATGCGCTCCTTGCGCATTTCCTGCATCTGCTCGCTGCGTGCCTGCGGTCCCGGCGGGGGCGTTTGCGCCAGCGTGGGTACGGACAGGGCGGCGAGCAGCGTGGCTGCGGCAGCGGAGGTTGCGATGCGGCGTGACAGGAAAGTCATGGTGGATTCCTTTCAGACGGTTGAGAAACCCGCAGGCGGCTACGCCAGCGATTGAAAGCCAGTGTGCGCCCGTTGTGTAAGCGCGCCATGCGCGCTTTGTCAGGCTGTGTAAAGTTGCGCCCAGGAAAAAGCACCACAAAGGAATCCGCGTGTTCAAGAACATGATCGTGTACCGCATCGCGCCGCCATGGCAGATGGGGTTGGAAGAAGTCGAGGCGGCACTGCAGAAGGCGCTGTTCCAGGAATGCGGCGCCACGCAGGAGCAGTCCAGCGGCTTCGTGCCGCCGCGCGGCGATGCGCACGGCCTGCTGGCCGAGAGCGTGGGCGGGCAGTGGGTGCTGCGCTATATGACCGAGGCCAAGATGCTGCCCGCCAGCGTGCTGGCGCGCAAGGTGAAGGAAAAAGCCGCGCGCATTGAGCAGGAAACCGGCCGCAAGCCCGGCAAGAAGGAAAGCCGTGAACTCAAGGACGAGGCCAAGCTCGACCTGCTGCCCATGGCCTTCACCAAGCAGGGCTCAATGTGGGTGTGGATCGACCCGCAGGCCCGCTGGCTGGTGCTGGACACCGGCAGCCAGGGCCGTGCCGACGAGGTGGTGAGCCTGCTGGTGGAGCTGCTGCCCGGCTTCGCCGTGGCACTGCTGGACACGCAGACCAGTCCACAGGCCGCCATGGCGCACTGGCTCAAGGAGCAGGAGCCGCCCGCCGGCTTCAGCGTGGACCGCGAGTGCGAGCTGAAAAGCGCCGACGAGGCCAAAGCCGTGGTGCGCTACGCGCGCCACCCGCTGGACATCGACGAGGTGCGCGCGCACATCGAAGCCGGCAAGCTGCCGACCAAGCTGGCGCTGACCTGGGACGACCGCGTGAGCTTCGTGCTGACCGAGGGGCTGCAGCTGAAGAAGATCAGTTTCCTCGACACGGTGTTCGAGGGCCAGGCGCCCGACGACCAGGGCTTCGACACCGACGTGGCCATTGCCACCGGCGAATTGACCAAGCTGATCCCCGACCTGGTAGAAGCGCTGGGCGGCGAGGGCCGCAGTGTCACGGGCGAGGCCCCGGCCGCCACGTCGCGCGGCGGCGCCGTGACGGGCCCGGCACAGGCGCCTGTGGACACCGATCCCGACAGCGCGCCTTTCTAAGTTGTAACCCCCGGCCGCCATGGCATTGAACTGGGTCTGGATCGGCTTCTTCGTCACTGCCTGCGCCACTGCCGTCGTGCGCTGGTGGCTGGGCGACGAGGGAATCTTCACCGCCCTGCTCGCCGCCTTGTTCGACGGTGCGCGCGCAGGCTTTGAGGTTGCGCTGGGCCTGGCCGGCATCATGGCCTTGTGGCTGGGCCTGATGCGTGTGGGCGAGCAGGCCGGCATGATTGCGCTGCTGGCGCGCGTGGCCGCACCGCTGCTGCGCAAGCTGTTCCCGGGCGTGCCGCAGGGCCACCCGGCGCAAGGCGCCATGACCATGAACATCTCGGCCAACCTGCTGGGCCTGGACAACGCCGCCACGCCGCTGGGGCTGACGGCCATGCGCGAGCTGCAGACGCTGAACCGCGAGCCGCCCGGCACCGCCAGCGATGCGCAAATCATGTTCGTGGTGATGAACACGGCGGGGCTGACGCTGATTCCCACCTCGGTCATTGCCATACGCCAGAGCGTGGCGCTCAAGCAGGGACTGGGTGCGGGCTTCAATGCCGCCGACATCTTTTTGCCCACGCTGCTGGCCACCTTCCTCTCGTTGCTTGCGGGCGTGCTTGCCGTGGCCGTGGTCCAGCGCCTGCCGCTGTGGCGCGCGCGCCTGGCTGTGCCGCTGCTGGCCGTGGCCGGCCTGCTGGCAGCCGCCGTCACGGCGCTGGCGCGGCTGCCGGCAGAGCAGGCGGCACGCATTGCCAGCACCATGGGTGCCGCCGTGGTGCTGGGCGTGGTGCTGCTGTTCATCGTGGCCGGTGCCTGGCGGCGCGTGAATGTGTACGACGCCTTCATCGAAGGGGCCAAGGAAGGCTTTGGCGTGGCCATCCAGGTGGTGCCGTACCTGATTGCCATCCTGGCGGCTATTGGTGTCTTCCGCGCCGCCGGGTGCATGGATGCGCTGCTGGGCGCCGTCGGCACCGCGGTGGCCTGGGCAGGGTGGAATACCGACTTCCTGCCCGCGCTGCCCGTGGGCCTGATGAAAGTGCTGTCCGGCGCCGGGGCGCGCGGCCTGATGGTGGACGTGATGCAGACCTACGGCGTTGATTCCTTCCCAGCGCGGCTGGCCGCCATCATCCAGGGCTCGACCGAGACCACCTTCTACGTGCTGGCCGTCTACTTTGGCAGTGTGGGCGTGAAAAACACGCGCCATGCGCTGGCCTGCGCGTTGTTTGCCGATGCCGTGGGCATTCTGGCCGCCATTGCGGTGGGCTACGCGCTGCTGCGCTGACCTGCGCCCCCTCTTTTTTCCGTTTTTTCCTTCTTGCGCCCGGTAGGGCGCTTTTTTTTTGCCTGTTTTCCCCTGGGCTGGGGCAGCGGCGCGACTACGGCTGTTGTTATCCATTGCATTCACTATTTAAAGATAGTGGTAGTAGTAGAGGGCGGCCTTTTCTGTGGATAAGTGAAAAATCTCCTTTTCCATCAAGGTATTGGGTCATACCAAAGCATGGGGAGGAAGATAGGCGCGCACTGCACCGCAAATGGGGATAAAGCGCGCGCGCTGGCCTGTGCTGTGGATAAGCCGCTGCTTATGCCAGCGCTGCGCCCAGGTTTATCCACAGGGCCGATTTAGGCATGAAAAACGCCTCACACCCTTACGTAGAAAGCGCTAGCAGCTATGGTTTCAGGAGTTTTGTGACGGTGCGGCGGTTGCAGGACAATGGCGCCTTTGTGTTTTTTGCGAGATTGCACCCGTGACCGATACCGCCCGCCTTCCGTTGCCCGACCGCCTGGCCATTGACCCGCGCAGCCCCCACCATGTGGCGGCCGTGTTTCAGCAGGACGCCGACATCGGCATCCGCTTCAACGGCAAGGAGCGCTTCGACGTGGAGGAGTACTGCGTCAGCGAGGGCTGGATCAAGGTGCCCGCCGGCAAAACGGTTGACCGCAAGGGCCGGCCGCTGCTGATCACGCTCAAGGGCAGCGTGGAGGTGTTCTACAAGCCGGAAACGGCGGCCTAAAAAAAGCCACCCGGCGGGACCGGGTGGCTTGTGGGTGGCTGCCCGCTGGTTCAGCGGCCCAGCAGCGATCGCGCTACCAGCTCTTTCATGATCTCCGAGGTGCCGCCGTAGATGCGCAGCACGCGCGCGTCGGTCCAGAAGCGCGAGATCGGGTATTCGGCCATGTAGCCGTAGCCGCCAAAGAGCTGCAGGCAGGCGTCGGCCACGCGGCTGAAGACCTCGGTGGTGTGCAGCTTGAGCGCACTCACGGCGTCGGGGGTGAGTTCACCGCGCTCGTAGGCGGCCACGCTGGCATGCAAAAACGCCTTGGCGGCGGCGATGTCGCTGGCGCACTGGGCCAGCGTGAAGCGCGTGTTCTGGAACTGGCCAATCGCCTGGCCAAAAGCCTGGCGCTCCTGCACGTACTGCACCGTGGCGTCGAGCGCGCCCTGGGCGCCGTACACCGCCTGTACGCCGATGATGAGGCGCTCGCGCGGCAGCTCGCGCATCATTTGCACAAAGCCCTGGCCCTCCACGCCGCCCAGCAGGGCGTCGGCGGGCACGCGCAGGTCGTTGAAGAACAGCTCGGACGTATCGCCCGCGTGCTGGCCGATCTTTTCCAGGTTCTGGCCGCGCGTGAAGCCGGGGCTTTTCGTATCGACCAGGAACAGGCTCACGCCCTTGGCGCCTGCCGCCGGGTCGGTCTTGGCGGCGAGCACCAGCAGGTCGCAGTGCTGGCCGTTGCTGATGAAAATTTTGCTGCCGTTGATGACGTAGCCGTCCCCCTCTTTTTTGGCTGTGGTGCGGATGGCTTTCAGGTCGCTGCCCGCGCCGGGTTCGGTCATGCCAATCGCCGCCACCGCGTCGCCGCTGACCATGCGCGGCAGCCAATATTCGCGCTGCGCCTCGGTGCCGCAGTGCAGCAGGTAGGGCGGGATGATGTCGTTGTGCACCTGCAGCCCGCCCACAAAACCGCCGTAGCCCCGGCGCGAGAGCACCTCCACCACGGCGAACGAGAAGTGCACGCTGGCACCCGCGCCGCCATACTGCTCGGGCACGTCGGCACACAGGTAGCCGTTGTCGCCCATCTTGCGGAATAGCTCGCGGTGGACGAGGCCCGCCTTTTCCCAGTCGCGGTAATGGGGCTCGATCTCGCTATCGCAAAAGCGCTCCAGCGATTCGGTGAAGTCTTGCAGTTCGGCTTTCTGCTCGGCCGTGAGGAGGGTGTTGGGGAGCATGGTTGCTATGAATGTAGGAGCTACTTGCGCTTGATACATAAGCCCTAGCAGCGATTTTTTCTGTATTTGAATCCGTGGTGGATTCGCCATCGTCTGTGATGTGGCGGGGCCCATGCCAGCGGCCACCGCGCAAGGGCCGCCCCGCTGCGCTGGTGGCGTCCCCCTTCCCGCGCAAAGCGCGAGAGAAGGGGGAAGCGGCGCAGCCGCTCAGGGGGATGACTCCATTAAACCCGTTCGAAGATAGCCGCAATGCCCTGGCCGCCGCCAATGCACATGGTCACCAGTGCATAACGCCCGCCCGTGCGGTGCAGCTCGGCAATCGCCTTGGTGGTGATGATGGCACCCGTGGCACCCAC
>Ga0222428_100316_pt1 | contig 24952 bp, 36 predicted proteins | sample 2B5Ametagenome_FD_182471 | JGI IMG/M metagenome (GOLD analysis project Ga0222428, IMG submission 182471) | Enriched microbial communities from leaf-cutter ant dump, University of Wisconsin, Madison, United States - 2B5A (version 2) | ecosystem: Environmental > Terrestrial > Nest > Insects nest >...
CAAGTACTCCATACGGAGCCGGTTCGGAGTACAAGGACGACTTGGTAATTAAAGTATAGAAGATGTTTTAGGATGTATCAAGTCAAATGACACATCTAAATTTTGGCTCAATCCCGCTTAACAGTAACTTTTACAAACCCATCTAACAACTTAATTACATGCTTAACATCAAGGGATGTCTCTAGTTGTTGATGCTTAATCGTGGCAACATCGTGCTGCAAGCGCTCGATTGCTTGTGATTTGGCTGCATCGGAGCGCTTTAAATTATCTACATCACTAACGATGCTTACTTGCTGATTATCCGAGCTTTTAATATTGCTGATGATAGCAGAGCCGCCGCCGATTATGCCAATGGCTACTGCAATGATGGAAATCCAGTCTTTCTTCACTTTTTTAACCCTTCGATGACAGAGTCCTTCTTGCGAGAGCTCCATGAGCTTCCGAAATAGTAGGTCAATATAATCATCACGGCATCTTGAACACGTGCCGCTATAATATCGTCCTGGGTGCCGGGATTATAAATGGCGTAAAGCTGTACCATGGCGTAGATGATAAGAAACCCTATGGCCAAGATGGTGGGCACACGGTCGTGTTGCCCTGCTTTTGCTAGCTCTACCTGCCTACTTCTCGCTGAGTTTCTATCTTGTGCTGCAATTTCTTGCTGCCTGATTTCATATTGGTTATCCAGCTCTTTAAGCTTAACGAGCTGCTCAGGGTTTGCCGTTGCAGCTTGTACAGCTTTTAATAGCTCATCTTCTGAGGCATCAGCATTATTGCAAAGCAATTGCTTTAAGGCGGTTCCTGCTACAGCTCCAGCAGGGCCGCCTAACATACCGCCCAAGACTGGCGCTATTGGGCTAATGATTTCCTTGATTTTATCCCACATAATGACCTCTACAAACTAGGAATTGAGCAATATAATATTGTCAGCGTGCAAACTACAGCCGCTGTCGTTATGGCTATAATTAAACAGGCTGAACAAAGTGTTTTGGTGCAGTGTGGGCATTTTTTCATTGCCATCTCCGTTAAATATTAAATCGTTCATAGTCTTGAATAAATTGCTTAACAGTGCCCTTGCCAAGCGCCGTGTTGTAATATTTTTTCCAATAGTTTGCTAACCCGGCCAAATCATCAGCAGCTGGCAACGGTGCTTTTACTCGCAAATAATGAATGCGACACATAGCAGTTGAGAGCTTCACGTTAGTGACCAAATCCTCAGCGGGAGGGATTGCGTCTTGTAATCTGTAGCCGCAGACTTCTAACAAATGAGATGCTAAATCAAGTTTGTACTTCAAGAAATTTGTCCATAAATCCTTGTATGTGGCAGGCTCCATTTGATAAATGCCCAATGCAGGTCCGCCCACTTGTCTTACATATTTCCCACAATGCGACTCATGCGCACACGTGCCAAACAGCAAGTTTTCAGCGGCTTGATTGTATAAGCCCAATGCAATTAATGTAGGTTTAATGATTTCTTCACGGAGTTTTTCTGCAGGTATTGCTTGTTCGAAAGTGGCCATTTTTAGGTTCCTAAATAACGAATTTGAAAATAAGTTAGCGCTGAGGTTGCGCTGCCAATGGTTATATCAGCTAGATCGCTGGAGTTAGAGGCGTAAATTTCAAAGAAATCACCGAGGGTGGTAACTTTAAAATCAAAAGAACCCGGTAGCGTTATGTCACCTGAATTAAATGAAACTTCGGCCAATCGCTTAACTTGAACGCCATTTCTGTATAGGTCCATTACGAAATCTTTACCAGGCTCGCCCGGGGTGGTGATTTGATCTGACGGCAATACTGCTTTCATTGAATACCAGCCCAGTCTCGTTGGAACGAAGGCTTTTTTGTCACTATCCCACAAGCTCGCATCACCATCTTCAAAAGTATCGTAATTAACTTTAGTAGGTACGTTGCCGTGAGGCAGCACCTGGGCATTGCTCATGCGAGCCGTGCCAATCAGTACTATTTTTGGCAAATAATAGCCGTCTGCTGTGATTTTGCTTATTTTGTCGGTTAAGCGCTCGGTTACGAAAGGCGCATTAGGATATATGGCAATATCGGATACATTAACTGCTGTATAGCCATTTTTTACTGTGACGATGTACGCGCCTATTTTGCCGGGGTCTGGCGTAGGCGTGGTTTCCGTGCCATCGAGAGCCGCTACGCCCTGTTTAAGCTCAATCACGCACTGACCTTGGCGAGTTTGATTTTTAGTCAGGGTGGTAATAGCGCCTGTGTCGGGGTCTTTAAATTGACGTGATGCACCATCGGTGTCCACTTCTGCAAATGAGATTTGCACCAAGTGTCTAACACTAAATCCTGTCGTGCTAGGCGCAGGGCATGCCAAAGTAATTTTATCAAGGCGCACCCCTTGCTTGAGTACTTGATGGCTGTCAGTTGGCAATGAGCTGTATGTCGTGCTATCGATGGCTTGCAAGCTATATATCTCGCCTGCACCTACCTCCACATTTAGCGAGACTGGCGAGGTTGGCGCGCAGGCTAAGCCATTAAGCAGCGTATTGGTTCCAAGTACCATGCTTGAAAGCTTTGCTAAGGCTAGCATGGCATTTCTATTGGTTTTTAATATGTCAGTATCTTGCGCCTGCTCAAAAGGCGATACAATTACTCTATCCACAACTATCTCCTAATCTACTATTTCTACGAGCGCGGTAACGCCTGCGGCTTTAACCGCCTGAATTAGCGCATATATGTCATCATCCGTTACCTGGCGGCCTATCAGCGCGGGGCTCCAGAAGTAACTGGTGTTGTTGTAATAAAAATCATTATTTAAAGCGGGGAAATCTGAGCCGGTTGCCAGGGGTCTAAACACGGTGATAAAAAAGGTGGCTTCATAATCATTGCCATCATGACCGTAATACGTTTCGTTATAATAAGCCGTGTAGTTATAAGCCCCCGTGTCATTGATATACCACGGCTCAAAAATGAGCGGTTTACGGCCCGTTAAGGTTTCGATAGCCAGACTAATACCCGCCCGCGTTGAGGGAAACGGTAATAAATTCGCTTTAATGCGGTTTCGGTAGGTGACGTCATCTTCGCCGGGGTGTCGCCGCAGTTTAGTTCCTAAGAAATCTTTGGCAATCAAATCTAAATTTTCATCGGTGGCTGTGGCTAAACGCGTTTGTAGCCTGACGTATTGAAGTAAGTCATAGATATAAGCCTGTGTGTTTGCATACGCTGACAGCACGCCCTCTAAATTCGGGTTATCATCGCCAAACCAAGGGGGCATAACCGCCAGCAGGCGGCGCAATAAGTCGTCTTGATCACCTTTCATTAAATCACCGTTGCAGTAACGATAGGCTGGAAGGCCTCTTTAGTAGGAATTGTTATATTGGAAGTGGCACCATTTATGAGTACGTTTGCAATATCTAAAACGCCTGCGGAGGCATTTTTGGCATACGCCCAGATATAGGAATAGCGTAGCGTATCGCCCATATTGAGGTCATTTACATAGTCCGTAATGGCTTTCTCGACAGCTGCCTTTACTTCTGTGCTGCCATAGCCTGGCGCTTTTGTGATAGTTAACGTAATGGTTACGGTATCAATAATCGGAGGATGAACTTCAAATCGTATGCCGCAGGCTCTTGTAGCATCCACTGCGTTTGTAACATCACCCAAAAGCTGAGCAGATGGGCTGCCGGACTTGTCGTCCACCACCACATAAAAATATCCTTTACGGGCGGCTCCCGTGGCATAGTCAATATGCTCGATAATGACGTATTCGAGCCCATTCTGGACATTTTCAATAGCTGACTTGATAGCCTGAACACTAGCCTTGGCCAGCCCGCCGAGATAATCGATAAACCGTGAGCGCAGGGCTTCGTCGCTCTCAACATCCTGCCCACTGGCAAAAGCCGTCGTATTGGTAACGGTATCAATGCTTGGGATACCTTGTAATATGGTATTGATTTCGCCGATGCCCACATTCCCCGCTGCGCCTGGTACATCTGCATGAACGGGGACGGAAAGGCTTGCTGTGCCGGCGGGCAGTACGTAGCCGCCCAAGCTTTCGCTATAATTAGGATGGCTAGGGTCTATGACAACAGAGAAAACTTGCGCCCCATTGGCGGTCTCTACCTTTGCGCTAAAGGGCACCACAGCTTGCAAGGTTGCAGTAAAGCGTGAGAAGGTAACGTTGCCCACAGCAGCTACCGCAGGGAGCCTTGTTAGGCCGAAGTCCTGAACAAAGGTGTCAAGGTCAGTACCTGTGCTCGTATAGGCACGGGTAGCGGCCAATACTTTTTGTATTTCGCCTTGCTGCCATAATGTTTGCATGGCGTTTGACTCAAGGATGGCCCGCAAGATGGCGCCGACCGATAAGTCGACAAGGGCCTTGCTTTTGGCTTGGATGGCCGTTGCCTGGTCTCTTAAGAGGGTTTCATTGCTTTTTAAGTCGAGGGCCATTATTTACTCACTTGAAAATTAAGGGTTACAATCTGGCTGCTGGCTACTTCGGCATACTGGATAAAGCAAGCCAAGCCGTCTAAGGTCGGCGTTAGCTGAATAATGGGCGAGGGAGATTTGCTAACACTGGTTTCATTGAACATTTGCGTGGTGATAATGGCTTTTATCTGCTTCTCAAGCGCCAGCGATAATGGCAAGCCAACATATTGCGCAAGACCTGCGCCATAATCAGGGTGTGCAATATAGCTGCCTGGTGGTGTTAATAGTCTGCGTATAATGCGTTGTTGCGCGGTTTCGCGGTCAGATGCAAGCAATAGGTCGCCCGTAACCCCGGCTTTTAGGTCATTGCCATAATTGTGATAAATGTCCATGAAATATCCTTAGAGAGGTGCGCTGGGTCCGCTGGTGTTGCTGCCACCGGACTGTACGCCGCCGTGGGTGTGTTCGTTATAATTGTCGCGGATATGCTGAACAGTACCCTTGGCGGCATTCTTGTCGCTGATATCGCCCGTTACTAGCAAATCGCCCGTGATTTTGGTATTGCCTGTAATATCCCAGCTTGCGGCCGTGGCGGTTACATTGCCGCCAGCGTTCAGCATAACATTCCCTGTTGTGGTGATATGAAGCTCGGGGGTTGTGACGTCAATTTCAACTTTTCCATTTAAAGCCACTTTTCCATCATTGGTAAGCTTTAGAAAGGAGCCTGTTTTATGGACCAGCCAGCACTCGCCCGCGGGGACCGATAAAGGGCGTTCGACATCATTAAAATTAAGGCCAATTACAATACCGTCGTTATAGGAGCCTTCTTGGAAAATCACAAGGCACTCATCGCCAGGGCTTGGCGGGGTGAGTAGCCCCCAGCCATTGCCTATCCACTGACTGGCAATGGGTAAAGGTTGAGTAAGTGTACCCTCGGGCATTAACGCCACTCTTGCCGTGTAATCATTGGGGTTATAGTTTTTAACAATTCCCTTTTTAGCCACAGATTGAAAGCCTTGCATAAGGCTAGCCTGGGCTCGCATATGATTTGCTAAGTGATGCGTGCTCATACTAAAACGGTGCTCTCGGTTGAATGGTTTTTAGCTGTAATGGTCATTTTATAGCCCTCATCCAGGCTCATGCGCCGTGTAATGGCGTCAGGGTAAAAGATTTGGTCAAACCCTGTGGCTGTCCCTTTGAGTTGAATAATGTTATCTACGGTTAAAATATTATCGGCGGGCAATTCTGCATACAGCCTTACCTCGTGCGCAGTGATGTCTTTTAAGAGTTGCTGGGCTTTTTGCAGGGCCTGCTCGGCCGTTAAGTTGGGGAAAATGTAACTGTATTGCTGAACCCCGGGGTCTCGCTTACCTTTTTTGTTGCGGATAGAGCGAGCCGTCTTTGTAAAGCCCTTCTTTTGCTTTGAGTTCCAGCTATGCACTTTCACAATCACATCTTTAGCCAGTGTGAGGCTGCGCGAGAGCTTGAGAGCCATGCCGTTATAGCGCGGATAAGCACTTGTTGTATCGGGCGCCTGCCATTCGAGCAGATAAGGATTATCGCTGGGTTCTGGCAAGGGCTGGAAATAAAGGGTGTCGCCTTTAACAAAGACGCTAAATTGTTCTTGGTTAGCGAGGAAAGTTAGCAAGTCCCATTCAGTATGCTGGTTCGTGGTTAGCGTTTGCGTTATCGCGTAGAACTTGCCGACTTTCGTGCTGGTCGTAATGACAAATGATTTAAGATTACGCCGTGATGCTAACTTTTGGGCAATTTGTGAGGCCGTGAGATTATCAAAGCCTTCGGTTGTTTTGTTATCAATAAAACGGGCAACTAGATTACGGCCTGATAAGACAATCAGGGAGCGCTCAGGGTCATATTCAACTTCGTCCGCTTCGCCCAAGATGAGGCTTTTTAAATCGGTGTTGCTGTAATTGTCGGGGTCGTTAGGGAACCCTGCAAAGATTTCAATAAGCAAGGGGGATGTGCTGGCCCAATAATGAGGCGTTAGGCTATCGTCTTGGCCGCTAATGGGCAGCTCCACCCGAAAGGTGTCTGCTTGATAGTGATTGTTATTGGTGACCTCAAAGCTAATCCAGCTCACGGGTACCTCGTTAATCACAACCATGCCGCGGGGCTGTCTGCCAAAGGATACTGCCGGAACCTCATTTAGCATTTAAAATGCCTCCCGAGGATTGTGCGGCTTTCTTAGGAATAACAAGCTTGTTAATGCCTTCTAAAAAAGGGTCTATCAGCCCATTGGCCTCGGCAATTTGTGTCCATAACGTATGGTCGCCATATTCTTTGGCCGCAATGGAGAATAAATCGCCATTAATGACGGTAATCACTTTCGCATTCGGTGCTGCATTGATAAGGGCTAAGTTAGCTTTAATGCGACCAAGCTTGGCTTGCAGTAAATACAAGTTGTGCAGTGTGGTTAGCTCGTCGGCTATAACGTTATTGGGTAGTGTGGTCATTATGGCTTAGCTTATAATTTATATAATTGTTTAGTGCAGGCACCATCTCGTGAACGAGTAGAGACAAGCCCCACAAGATGAGAAATAAGCAAATTCCTTTAGAAACCCGTTCCTTTTGTTTACGCGATAACTCTTTGCTCATCATAAAAACCGCTAGTATTTTGAAAAATGCACTTGGGATGTTAAAATTGTCCATAGCAATTGCCTCCTGTTTAGGTAATTGACGCGCCTTCGGTAATTGGGTTTACGCGAAGGCATAAAAAAAGCCCTCAAAGGTTGCTGCCAATGAGGGCTTTGTTGTTTTCAGGGGATTTGTTTTATTGTTTCAAATTCAATTTTTGTGTCAATACGCTACATGCAAATAGTGGGTACAAAATGGCCCCATTATTTTAAAACAAGTTTTTTGATAACGCGCTAATGGCCGAGCCAACTTGGCTTTGTGCCTGACTTAAAGGCCTCAATATATTATTAACCACAGGCTGCGTAACATCCTTTAGCCCTGGCAATACCTTTGCAGCATCATTAAGCAACGAGGTAGCCGTGCTGATTGAGGGATTGCGGATAGCGTCGGCTATGTCCATGGCATCTTGAATATCGCGCATAATATCGTCAATAAAGTTGCCTAAGGGTGAAGACCTAACGGGGTCTGTCAGATTTTCGATAACCAGCAAGGATAGCGTATAGGGCACTTTGTTAGAGCGCTGAAATTGCGCCTCAAAGGATTTTATAAGTACTGTGTAATAAAACTCACCGTACTGGAAATCTAGTGGTTGCCCATCACTTCGGAGCGTGTCTAAAAATCTTGCCCTATCGACAGCCCCATCACCAAAGAACAAGCCGCTCCATGAAATCATGCTTTCGCTACGACCCATGGCATCGACCACACGCTCACCGCCGACCATTTCATGTACGGCACAGCGTTGCTCACCACCAAAGTTAATGCTCTCGGGCAATTCGTGGGTTTGAAACTCAAAATCACCGAGCTGTACTTTTATTCTGAGACTTAGCATATTAGCGCGCCATGTTCATGCCGGGTTGTATAGAGCCAACTCTTGGGTTGACTGAAGACGTACCCGTTTGCGGCTTGTTAAGCTCATTGACTTGGTACATTGTTACGCCTTCAAAAAGCTTTCTGCCGTCAACATCAAACCGGCTATGCAATTGGATAGCTTGTTTTTGTGCTGAAGCTGGAGGTGGCACGGTAATTTGAGTAGGCATACCAAAGCCTGAAGGAAGCATTGGCATAGAGTTTCTGCCGGAGCTCTTTGCTGTAGAGTCGAACATGTCGTTTGCGGCTTTAGCTCCAGAAGTGTCATAAATCTTTTTGACAATCTTGCCACCATAATTTAAAGCCGCATCCTTTTTTTGGCCTGCAGTTGCATCTTTATCAGAAAAGGTTTCGAGTAATTTTGCTGTGGTGTCAAGAAAGCCTGTGAGCCTATCCATTGCATTTAAAATAGCTGGCGATGTAAATTTCCCAAGAGCTGTTTCAAATCTATTTAGTGCCTCTGTTAAGGCTTTTTCACTTCCGGTTGGTATGCTTAAGGCTTTTTTAAAGCTCTCATCTACACCCATAGCCTTTGGACTTACCTTGGCTGATAAAATAGCTTTCTCTAGTGATACATCAATAAGCCCCGCCAATGCGGCTCCTGTTCTATTGCCAAAATCGTAATTAATCTCATTAAGAATATCTTTTTTAGCGGTTATGCCATGCTTTGCAAGCTGCGGTAAATAAACACCTTCGAACCAGGCTACAACATTATTACTTAATGCATCACTACCTAGGACGGCACCAGGAAGAACTTTTTTAATAGAGCCAACTTTATTATATTTTAGTTTTGTTTTATCAAGTATACCAAGCTCGGATAAACGCTCGGCTGTTGATTGCGTCATGCTTCCGCTTTGAAGCTGACGCTGAATTGAGGTTAGTCCAGTGCCCGCACGATGACCGCCCGCTTCTTGAATAATAGGTTCGAGCATATAGAATGTATCAAGAGCCATATTCTTTGCGGCAATGCCTCCTGTCTGCATAAAGTTTAAGAATTGCGTAGGAAGCACACGGCCACCAGATGAACTGATTACTTTTTGAAAAGTGTCTAAAACAGGCTTGAGCTTTTCGGGGTCTTTTGTGCCCAAGTACATTTCTGCGGCTCGAACTAGGTCTCTATTTTGAGCATGATTATAATTAGGGATTATTGAAGAATTTGCAAACTCCGCTCTTGCTAACATTGGTGCTATCTTTTCTGCTGCCACAGGGTCTTTCAATACCTGAGCCGCATCTGTAAGAGATTTTAATAGGGAAGTTGGTGAAATGCCTTTTTCTTGATTGCTAAAAGCAAATCTAACAGCTCTTTCTCTAGCTGAATCACCAAAGCCCATAAGATCAAATTGCGCAAGCGTTTTCTGATACTCTTTATCTGCCTGGTATGAGCCTTTTACGGTATTATAAGCTCCATATGCGGCGGCGCTAATAGCTATAGAGCCGGGGTTATATCCAAAGGGCCCAAGATGCATATTTCTAGCATGAACACTTGCGCCTCCCCCTTCTGGCGCAGATTTTCTGCCCTTTGAGATTGCTCCGCCAATAGTCCTGGAATGGGCCGTCGCTGCGTTCAATCCTTCCATATTAGCGCTAAGCTGCCTAACCTTTGCTGATAAAGCATCCACTTTAGCTATTGACGATGCTGTTTTAATATTAAATTTATCAAATCGATTGATTGAGCTTAAAGTTCTATCGCCTAACGTGGAAAAAGAATTATTAAGCGAATTTAACGCACTTTTAGACCCGTATAAGGCTTCCCGAAATGCGTGCATTTTGGGGTTTAATTTGCCTGTTAACTGATCTAGCCGTGTGATTTGATCATTAATTGGCCGTAAACGCTTGTTAAGGACCTCAAGAGCTTCGTTGGTTCGCCTAATGGCACGCCAAAAGCTTTGTAGTTTTTTCTCAGCATCGCCTGTAATAGTGATACGCGTTGCTATAGCATACGCTTCTTCAAAATGTGCCATAACCGTGTTCCAATTGTTTTAAACTTTCGCTTTTCAACCATAGCCGCACAGATTGGGCTACAATCTTTTTAATTTTGTCTCTATTTTCAAACATAGCCGCACCTAGCACAGGTCTTGGCGGAATATGATTGGTTCCAAGCTCTTGGTAAGCCATAATTGGATTTTTGGAGCCCACAAATACTGAGTTTGTTACAACAGAAAATTCTATTGACTCCATCAGCTCTCCGCTTCTATAAAGCGGATCATTAGGAGAATAGCCTTCCCTCTGACGCTGCTCTTGAGTAGCGTCTTTTAACTCAGCCCATTCCTCAAAAAGACCATGGTCTGGCTGATAATGACCGAATTTTCTTTTGCTTGCATCTTGTATGAATTTACCGAGAATAGTCAGAGTTGCTTTTTTGTAGATAGCTTCGCTGGCAATCACTTTTTTAATATGATTGCCAAATTCTTCAAAGGTTTTAAATTCTTTCATTCGTAATAGGTAAAGTGCTTCGCAACCCGCTGTAGCTTGTCTGTATTAAAATTATCCCAATTTATCTTATCGTAAAGGGGCCGGGTAAATTCAAAAGAAAAAACTTTTATTTGCTTAGGATTGCCATAATCATCCGAGTCATCAATATAGCCTATAATTTTAATCTTATCTGTTGAAGGTTCGTTATATAAATCCCTTGTAATTATGCCTGCGAAGTATAGTAGCATTAACCCTGTAATTTCAGGTCTGTCAGATATTGGATCAAAATTTTTACTAACAGTAATTTTCCCCTGGCTTATGAAGTTTGGCAAAGTCTCAATTGCTTCGTTCTGGCTTACTGAAACTATATATGAATCATCCGAATAATTTTTATGAACGCTAAAACCAGGGTATAGGTCTCTATTTACCTGTAATATATTATCTATTCTCTCTTTGGGAGTAATTATTTTTTGTTGTTGATTTTCAGGTTTAGTCCCATTGTCCGTGGAGGATTCGCCTTCATTTGAATAGTGAGAAAATCCCATAAAGAATATTGAAACGATTATTATGCATACTACAAAAGCTGCTTCTTTAGCCCTAGACATAACATAATTACTCCTCAGTTAATAACTAAGGCATCATAAGCCAATTTATCCAATTCGAGCAAGCTTTAGGGAAATTCCCGATGGCAAAAAATCTTTGCCATTATCACATAATAAATGTTGTAATCACTGTAAAACCATCTATAATACATATTATATCATGTGCAAGGCGCTTTAAATGGACGGCAAAACAGTAATTAAAATCTTAGAACAAAATGGCTTTAAATGTGTCCGTATCAACGGCAGTCATCATATTATGCAGAATGGCCAGCTATCAGTTCCCGTGCCCGTCCACAGTAAGCATGACATTAAAATCGGCACGCTTAAAAATATTGAAAAAAGATCTGGAGTAAAATTAAAATGAGCGAACTTAAATTAACCTACTTTGCAAATCTTGCTGACGCTGAAGAAGGCGGATATATCGTGACCTTCCGGGATTTGCCCAATGTTTTTACAGAAGGCGACACCCTTGAAGAGGCTCTTTTTAATGCCCAAGAAGTGCTAGATGGCATGCTTGCAGTAATGTCATCCAATAACGAGGAAATAAACGATCCATCTCCTGGGCAAGATGGTGAATACCCTATCCCCGTTAGTCCTGATATAGCTGCGCCTATATTATTACACTTGTTACGTAAAAAACGCTCTCAAACGATGGCTAATGTGGCTAGAGCAATGAGCATACCTTACCAACAGTACCAAAGGCTTGAGCATAATTGTAATATGACTTTAAAAAGTCTCAATAAAGCCGCTGTTGCAATGGGCGCCCGTGTTGAAATTAGAGTTTATTTAAATGACTAGAGCAACCCTGAATATGCGCTCTTGCCCTAATTAGCTTTGGAGCAATAAAGCACTTACTACAGCAAATGCGACTAAGCTTATAGCCACAAATGCTATCAAGCAGTCACGGTTAATTTGTTTGTCTATTGGGTTGTTCATGATTTTACCCAATATTTAATGAATAAATTCTTTAACAATTAAAGCAATTGGCAATGCTGCTATTCCAAAACCGATTAGCAAAGCTACTCTACACATCGTAGTAACCATTTTATCTTGCTGATTTTCTGTTAATTTTCCGCTCATAATTACCTCTTTCATACTTACGATTTTTTTATTTTTTCTTTCGCCTTATAATCGAAATAATCTTTAAGCAAAGGTGCGATCCCATTCAATAACCACTTAATTCCCAAACAAGTTGCAGGTATCAGTATTGATAGACTGATTGCCGTAATTGCAAAGCTACTACTTGGCATCTGTATCATTACCTCTCTAAAAGAGTGAAAAAATAAAACGATTTTGTTATCATTCACTTATGATTACCTCCTTTATAGGTAGTCAACACGCTATCGGTGGTGGTACACGCGATAGCATTAACCCCAAAGCTTATTGCTCTTGGGGTTTTTTATTTTTGTTCTTCAAACTGAAAGTTAGCCCAGTTAAATTTGGCGCCACGAAATTCAGAAAAGCATATTGAGAAGGCCGTCACAAAGTAACTTGGCATTTCGCCTTGCCAAGGCTTTTCTTGGCCATACACCGCGTCCCAAGGCATGCGGTTATAGATTAACCAAGCACGCTCCTTAAACTCAGGAGCGGTAGCTATTTTTTTATTAAATCTTTCTCCTGCTGTTCATTCTCTTCGGTCTCTTGGCCAATGAGCTGCATGATGCCCTCTAAAATAGCCTGATGGCCTTCATAGCCTAAGCGTTGAATAAGAGCCTCTAATTCGCGTTCGCTATTTTTCGTCACTGGAGATCCATCAATAGCTGATACCCAGTTATAAATGCTAATTTCTTTAAGATAGACGTCATTGCTAGAATTATCGCCGAGTATTTTAATAAAGCGGAATTTCTCAAGGATTGGTGGCCTTCTAACTGTAATGATGCGTCCTAAAGAGTCCTTTATGTCTGCTTTTTCAGCCTGCACGACTTGCGATGGTGTATCACCTTGTAAAATTTCTACTTTTGGTTTTTGCATTTTTTAACCCTTTTACTTATGTTAAGAATAATTTTATAAAATCTGTTAGAGCATGAATGATGCTGGGCAACGAATAGATAAAGACCACAGTAATAATAGTATTGGCCCATTTAGCCGAATGCTTTTCGCTGCCTGCTAATTTCATGATGAATTCTTTATATTTAATATAGGTTTTGCTATGATTATTCATATGATTACCTGCCTTTTAGGTAGTCTTCGCTCTCTCGGTGCGCTAACACGCGAGAGAACTAAGCCCCTTCGCTGGGGCTTTTTTATTTATGCTAACTTCTGCTTTCTAGCAGCTTCAAAGCTAATACGCTGGGTCACAGCCGTATCACGTGCGAATGAACCACCATCATCCAATGACAGTCTTACACCTGTATAAATGTACTGACTGATAGAGCCGTCGGCCTCAACAATGGTTTCTGTGATGCTTGCCTCTGGCAAATTCTCGCCGCGATAAAAAGCAGCCTCTTGCGCAATAAAATAATCCATGACTTTTGGATTATTACGCTCAATGTCACAAGAGCCTGACCAGCCCTCGTAGAAGATTTGATTAACGCTGGGTGAGTCGATGGGCTTAATGCGATTTTTAGCCACGTCTTGCTTGGCATTGAAATTAGTAATCCCTATTCCAAAATCGACGGCCCCATTTTGATCGTAAAAATGTAGTGTAATATCCTGGCCTGTTGCGTAACCTGAACTTGGCATTTTAAACTCCTTATTGAACGGTCACTTGGCCCGTTTGTAAATTCACTAAGAACACGCGGATAGTTCTCAAATAAGCAACCTGCACGTCAGCCTGCATATAGCCTAATGCCACACGGCTTGAGGGGTTGTTTGAGACATCCAAAATCACTTTAAAGGCGGGTCCGCCGTTCACATCACCAATCATGCCTTGTTGCTCAAGATTACTGAGAAACGTTTGTAATGCGGTCTTAGCTTCTAATCGTGTCGCCGTGTTTTGTAATCTGCCCACAAACTTGCCGAGGCCTTGGTTTAAGGTGTAAGCGATATAGTTGGTTAAGCGGCAGTACTCATCGGTATTAGTCAGCGCGTTAGAACTGGTGCTTTGACCTAAGCGGGCGGCAAAATAATCACCACCGGGTGATGGGTTAACAATGACGTCAATGCCGGCTTGCGAGAGCTGTACGATTTCCGCATCAGAGTACACTTTATGCTTGTAGCTGCTCTGGGTACCTAAAATACCTAGCACAGGCTGATTTAGGCTTGAGCGCTCAGGCGATAGATTGGCTAATCGACCCGAAATAACGCCTTGCGGACTAACTAGGCGTACTTGGTTGTTTTGGGTATCTTGGAAATAAACCCAGTCACCTAGCATCAATTTAGCACTGTAGTTATCAATGCCTACTGTCTGCTTAGCCGTAATCGCAGCTGAGATAGTCTGTCCTGCGGGGCCTGTTAAAATCATATAGGCGCCTTCGGAAAGACCAAAAGCTAATTGGGCGCTATAAGTGGCTGAGTCGTCACAATCGCTGAGCATTACAATGCTTACGCCCGTATTTCGCAGCGCATACATACCGGCCCGCGGCGTCGTATCTGAGCCTACCAATCGAGTATCGAGAATTGAGCTATTTCCATCCGCGCCACCTGCCAAGGTATAGCTAGCAAGCGCTGGGGCCGCAGTGCCTGCACCTAAGGTTGCGGTAACCAGCCCCGAGGGGCCTTGTGCGGCCTGGCCATTATTGATGGCGTTCACGATATTTTGCCAGAGTGCGTTACCTGTTCCGCCGATGTTGTCATAGACCTCTGGCAGACCGTTGGGTAAGGATACTGTGATCTTATAGGTTGGACTGGCGGTGATTGAGTTAGTGCCAGCGCTCACTGTGGCCTTAACATTATTGCCATAGGTGCCCGTATACTTTGCAGTTAATACCATGCCTATAGCAGGCGTGCCCGCTGTATCCATAATGTTCTTTGTAGCGGCTGCATCCGTGCCATCGGTTACCCGAACGCAGCGTATGTTGTTAGCAAAGTTAGCGCACGCCAAGTTAACGGCCGTGCCCAAATCATGCTTTAAGGTCAGCATGGGCCCAAATTTTTGTTGATACTCATCCATGCTGCTGATGGTGACGGGCGAATTAACGGGACCCCAAGAGGCTATACCTACAATGCCCAGGATATTGGTTGGCACGCCATTTAATAGCGTTTGTGACGGCGGCAATATTTGCACATAAACATTCGGTGCATTTATGCTCGTGGTATTAAATGTTCCAGCTTGTATGACGGGCATGCTTAACTCTCCCTGGTATAAACTTTAACGACATGGTCAGCATGGGTTGCTAGCACATCATCAATGATTTTTTTATCGGTAATTTCATCGCCTCGGCGGTAATCGCCAAACGCCTCTTGCACCACAAGCTTTATGCTGTGGATTTTTGTTTTTTCAGTCATGGGTTTGTCTCTCTAGGTGGGGGTAATACTGTTAACAAAGGGGTGGTTAATGGTGTAATCAGTTTCGGTTTGTGTGGTGGTGTAATCCACGGCGTAACGCAGGTCACGTCGATAAATAAGCGGCTTTTGTAATTGGTCTTGCTCAGAGGCTCCGCGATAACTTAGCGCGGCATAAAACCCGTCAGGCATCATCATCCGCTGTGCTGCAGTTAAGGCTATTTCAATGGCATTGCTTACCGTTTCGCGTAAGGCAAAGTTAGGGGCCCAGGTTGTTATCATAAACACGCGCTCTTGGCTTTTAATCGGCCTTGTGCTTGTGCCTGCCGTGTTAATTCTGGCAATTACACTGTGGGCGCCTGTAATAGTAATAACAGAGCCTGTAGTCTCCGCGCCTGGAATGAGAGCCGCTAATGCAGCGGCGATGCTCTCAGGCGTATCGCTTGGCTGGATGGCGTACGCGTAAGGCGTACCGTTAACGATGAGCATGCAGGCAGAGGGCGTTGAGATTGCGCCACCTAGCGTTACCGTGTTATTAACAACAGTTGCGGTGAGCGTTATAGGCGCCATAGGTCCATCGTACCAAACCCTGGCATAGCGTGTTGTGCTACGCTCCATGTTATTGACGGGGTAAATAGACACAAATACCTTGCCCTCTGACAGCGCCGTATTTAGCGCATTGGCATCAGGCCAGCCGCTTACTATGGTAATATCGGTGCCCGCAATAGAGGCTTGCCCAGTTCCATCGGGATACAATGCAGAGGCCGCGAGGCCGCCTATAGCATTCATAACATCCGTTAAGCTTGCCATTAGGCACCTACCTTGCTTAGTGTTAAGCGCCAGCCCAGGTCGGTTAGCTCATCACTGCTTACGATATAGCGCGCACCTTGCTCATCTATCGCCACATCACCGGTTTTAAGTGTGACGTTACCCAAGTAAGGCGCCAAGCATTTAAACCAAGGCATCTTGGTATCTTGCGGCAGTCCTACAGGGTTTTGCTCGCCCTTGCTATTTTCAAGGAGTGACACGGGGCAGGCTTGCATTAATGTGGTTTCTTCGGGGGCTGTGTTGCCGCTATAGCCCACATAGCCTTTACCTGTTAAGGCGGCGGGCCTTTTGAAGGTTAATCTTGCATTGCACTCTACGCCTAAGATGGGCAGTAAGTGCTGCATGCCTGCAATAAAGAATGTTTGATCACCAACTAGATAATCAAAGCGCTGAATAGCTCTACCGTCGGTCACTAATTGCCATACTGCATTGCCGTATTTATTGGCCTTGGTGTATTCCCAGTTAATATTGGCGCTGGCTAGTACATTCCCTTGTACGTTACCAGCATTGATAGGCTCAATTCCTGTTGTTGAGCGATACACGGTGAAACTTGAACCGATACGAAACGCAGCTTTACCATAGCCCTTATAAACCAATTGCTGTAAACGGCTGCCATCCATTATACGACTACCCTAATCCCACCCTGGCCTAAATCAGGGCCGGGAGGCACGCCCAGAAATCCACACAAGCGCCTACGCCAATTATCAAATAATTGCTCACGGTCTCTTGCTTCGCTCCGGTTACGCTCCCAAATGGCAGCCTTGTCAGTGTCTAAATTATCCCGCACGCTCACAATATCACTCTCAAGCTGCGAAAGATTGGCAAGATAGCTAGCCTTAACCACTGCCTCTTCGCTTGATTGCATATTATTGAGCTTATATTCAAGGTTTCCATACCAGGTAAAAAAACGATAGCCAAAACCTTGTGTAGGCTGTGCGCCAAATACGGGATAACCGCAATAACGACGAATGGCCGTCTTTTCAGCATCGGTAAAGGCCATAGTCTTAGCTCAAATAGCGAATGGGGGCTTGATTATCAATTAAGTGCTTAATAGTCTCTGGATTAGCGACCACCTGCCCCTCCCTAAAATGCTTGGTCACGCTGGCATCCTGGCCAGGCATTCTTAATACCAAAACATAATTGCTTAGCATTAAGACTTCGCTTGGCGCTGCTGGCTGAACATCTTTGACGGCATCACTTTCTGGCATATCGCCATGAACATCAGTGGGTTTTTCCAGGGCAGCATCTTGTGCCGCCTGCTCGTTTCCGGCAGATGCTTGCACTTCTTGCTCAATTGGACTTTGAGGAGCAGTACCTGCCTGCTCCTGTTGTTTTCCTTTGTTTGTAATAGCCATGATTATGCGCCTCCGACTTCTAACACAACTGCACGCTTAAAGTAGCTGTTGTTGGCGGTTGGGATAATGCTGGTGTCAGCCGTAACATCAGTTGGAACACCAAAGCCCATAATGGTATACCAGGATTGAGCTATGATTTGATCTAACCTATCTAGTGGCCCGCGAGTTACTTGAACAATGTCCTCGACTACATCAATCTCTGAGGCGCCGTTTTTCTGCATAGCATCGGTTAAGCCCTCAAATATACCTTTAATTAAGCAGCCTTCTCCGCAAATAATGGGGCGATGCACTTTAACGCCATTAGTTAGGGTTTGCTGCGGGGCTTCGTTAGTGCGAACCAAGCGCAAGTCCAGAATTTCCACGATTTGAGCACGTCGGTATTCTTCTGCGCTCATACCAGTACCGCGGAATAATAATTGAAACTCAGGGTCCGCATAGAGCTGACGCATCGAAGTGTCATCCATGATACAGTCATACATGCCGCCACGACCTTCCACGCCATTATTACGAAGACGAGTTACGCCATCAAGCAGCAGGGACATGGTTAATAAATCACCACTAGTCAGCGCTGCGGTAGTTGCTCTTGCGCTGGGACGTAATATAGTAGGCGCTATGCCTGCCACCACAGCATTTCCTGCTGTGCCATCTGAGGTGCTAACATTGCCGCTGAAGGTTAATGTGCCAGAAATGCCACTAGGAGCGGTTGACGTGTTACTCACGTCAGCAGTGGCACCCGTGAGCGTATAGCTATTAGAGCCAACAACTACAGCTAGGGTGTTGCTTCCGCTTACTGGGACATCTTGCCCATTCACCTTTTTATAAAGAAAGCCGCGAATATCATCTACAGCAATGCTGGTAGCTGGCGAGCCTAGCGTAGTTTTTACGCGGGTATTGCCTCCAAGATAGGCATCAAATAGATAATTACGAGACAGCCTATCAACTGTTTGACCAGCCTGTACACCATTCACACGAGCATTCATTAAGAATTGCTTTTCAATCCCTACTTTCTGGTTGATGATGTTTAAGTCGATGGTGTCACCATATTCATTTAGCGTCATGGTGTACTGCTCAACACTGTTAGAAGCGGGCGTTAAGCCGTTATCCAAGTTAGTGTTGAGTGAAGGATTCAAAGGGGTAGTGACCGGCGCTTTATGACCAAACTTAGTTTTGGTTAAGGTTTCGCCGATTTTAGTTGCGAACTCTTCGCGCTCTGCAACAAGACCATAGCCAAGCTTAGAAGTTAGCCCTTCTGAAAAGCGCCGCTCTAAAAAGCCTTGTTGGATTAACGGTTGTAACGAGGTTGGAAAATTGGAAATACTCATTTATGACTCCTAAGATTAAGTAATGTTCACTTAGCCCTGGGAGTCAGTCCCCGATAGCTTTGCATTTCCTGGGCGTCTAGCCCCGATGAAATGTAGGTTTGTTAATAATTATCGAACGCCGTATTTTGCAAGTTCTGCCTTATATTCGGCCTCCGACATATCTTTCGCCTTTTTGGCTTCTTGAGCCCCAGGCTTTGGCATGTCAGGATTAGCACTTGTGCTTACGACTTCTTTAAATAAATAGGGTTTAGTTTCTTTGAGCGCTTTAATTAACTCTGGCGCACCTTGCACATCGCCATTATCATCTAGAGTCACTTTTGATAAATCGGCTAACTTAAGCCCGTCCATATCAATCATGCCCGCTAAAGCGGCTTGTGCTTTAAGCTCTGCGCGAATTAACCGCTCATTATTGGTTTTTTGTAACTCATCAATGCGCTGCAAGGCTTGTTGTGCCTTTGTTTCTGCTTCTTGCGCTTTTTTTTCAGCTTTCTTTGCCTGTAACCTTCTGGTTTTAGCCTCTGCGCGAAGCTCCCTAATGTGGGCACTTTCATCTTTGCCGGAATCTTCATGCCCTGTATCATTATCCTGGGTTAAATCTTCGTTATCTAAGTTAGTTTCATCGGTCATCTGACGTTCTCCTGTGGGCATCAGCCCTATGCTTGTATGGTTTCAGTTACTTTAGGTTGCATTGCAGCAAGCTTTTTGGCATCAGCCTCAATTTGCTGTAATTCTTTGCTGACATCTTCAATATCATAATTAGCTGCGATAGTTTTAACGGCTGTTTCTTGAGAAATATGACCGCTATCGCTTAAAACTTTTAATGTGGTGGCATCGCTTTGTTTATCATGCGAGGTAGGAGGATACCATTGCGGCCAGCGAAGAGTTACCTTCTCACTGTCGTTTAGCTCACCTAATGGCTTTCCATCTACTTGTAATTTAAGCTTCTTGGAGGCATTAATAATCATTTTTAATAGGTCTAATAAACCGCATTCACCGTAGCTAATGCGCAATTCATCAGAAAGCCATACCAAAGCTTGGTTTAGCATTTCCATTGCTTTACCAGATTGAGCAACAGCCACCTTATCTGCATTCACTCGATTACCGCGCACTGCCTCTAAGCCCATTTCGCGCAACGCACGGACATATTGAATAACCGCATCCGCTGCTTTTCCATTAATCTCAAGAAGCTCTGCGCCGCCATCTGACTCTACAATAAGTGCGTTGCCGCTACCTTCTATGGTTTGATTAGGATTAGCTGGGTTTTTGATAACAAGCTTAGGGTCTGCTGAATACTTTAAGGCTCTGCCTGCCATGGATAGCTGATAATCAATCTCGATAGCTATATCAATTGCTGATTTAAACGTACAGCGACCATCTATGCCTTTGCCACCTGGCAGGTTTTTAATCCACACCATAGGCACAAAGCCAAGTCTATGCTGAACTGTTTTTTTGCTATCAACCTGTGGCACGGCCTCTTTATTAGAAACAAGCCAAGGCAGGTAAACGGTCTCTGCGTTTGCATCCCATTCGCGCTTAACCCAGTGCCAGCTATTTAAGTTTTCATCGGCAATAGGATAATCTAATTCTTTTAAATCGTGGCCCTTAACTTTGTATTTTTCGACAACTTTAATGAGGGTGTCGGGTGCGTTTCTATCATAAACAGGGGTTAAATACTGTGTCGATAGCACTTTAAAATAAAGCCTGTTACTCAATACCTGCATTAATATTGCAATGCTGCCTACGCTTCCCGCCCTTGCTGCTTCAATCATTAACTGATTGAGTCGGCAGGATTTGATGACCTCTTGCAACGCATCGCGCGTAGGCTCGTCCTTACAATCAATTTCAGGAAAGTGTGCTTCACTAAACAGCATGGAGACGCTGTCATTTACAATGATTTCGGGTAGTCCATAGATGACTGAAGGTATACGTTTGTGAATTGGTATATATTCGTTAGTAGTATTATATTCAACGTGAAATGGGTTCACTAAATGATCGTAAATCTCACCCTCTAGCACTCTGGTATAAATATCAATCCAAAAAGAGCGCTCTGGATAATCTTTATCGCGCTGGTCTTGCAGCGGCTTTATAATTGATTTAAACATTAACGTCTCATTAATGAAACTTGCGCCCACTTAAGCGTCTCATTGCATGTTGGTGCATAAGATAAAACTAAAGCATCCGCCATATCAGGACTTGCAACACCTCTTTTTTTCATCTTAGCTTTTGATTCCATTTTTATTTTACCGTTCTCGGTTTTCTCATAAAGCTGGCGGGACAGTTGCGATATAAGCTCACTATCATTAGGAATACTGATAAGCTCATCAATCGGCCATTCTTTAATGCCCTTAACATGTTCATATGTACGTTCAAAGCGCCGTCTTAGTTTCCACCACAATTCAGCTTTTAGATTTAAAAATAAATCCTCATTCTTCTTTTCTGGTGTAAATTGCTCTTTTGAAATACCCTCGCCTATTACCACGCCATTAATATTGATTCTGTGCGTGTATTGCTGGCTTAAGCTCCATAACTCGCCTTTAACGCCTGCGCCTACACCGATAACATCATAATTTAGGTTGTCGATGGCGCATTCCTGACAGCGGTTAAATACCTTCCTGGCTGCTTGGGTTGTGTTACCTTCTTTCCAGCGTTCAATAGACTCAACTACCGACCCTTTTCTTATTGCAAGTGCTTTGTAGTCGGTTCCCTCATCGGCTACGTCAAAGCCTGCAAAACGTAAGCCAGTTCCTTTAATATCTAAATTAATAGCAGCCCTTACCCAGGCCGAGGGGATTGTGACATTATCAATAGAAGCTGAATAATCGATGTCAATTTCTTGCGCTACAGTGATAGGGTCTAACTCATCGCATTGTTTTTGATACCAAACATCATCTTTACGCGGATCGTCCCGCCAATGAAATGTAAAGACTGCAATTTTTCCACCAAACCGTTTACGCCAAAAAGGATTTCCTTCACCATTCGGTGTTGAAATGTCTATTTTTACATCCGAGTTTTGGCTAATGGAGGCCTCTATGCGTTCTGGTCGTTCATAGAATGCAGACTCATCCTTGAAATAAATACTTGAGCGACCGCCTCGTCCCATGTTATCGCCCGCCTCACCTGTGATGGATGATCCATTTTCAGGATTTAGAATTTTCATGTGCGTACAGTTTCTAATCAGATTAAAACCCGTCGGTAAAAATTCTTTAGGCAAGAAATTTAATATTGTCCGTCCTTTCTCAAATATGCTTTTGGGGTCGCCAATTCTATCCACGAGCTCTTCTTTGCGAGAGCCGAACGAGATAGCAATGCCATCATGAAATAACCATATCCAGATTGAGAAAGCCATTGAGAGCCAGGTCAAACCCATGTCGCGGCTTTTTTCGACTAAACCGCTTTCCTTTCCCTGCCACCTATCGATTAGCCAGTGTATATACTCTTCTTGGCGTTTAAATAAAATAAAAGGCAATAAAGGCTGCGATTGCCTAGGGTCGTAGGTAAACATCCAGTCGTTGATAAAATCAACCGGATGGCTTTTATAATGGATTTTAGCTGCTTGTAAAAGAATCGGGTTGCTGCGTATTTTAATTAAACGCTCATTGCGCTCTGCGACAACTTCAATGCAATTCATTATTTCTTTAGATTTTCAGTGTAAACTTGAGTAGCTTCTTGCTCAGTCATTGTTCGGGTAACCGTATTGATAGCACCGCCATCCTTACCAGTTAATTCTAATTTATCTTTAAACATACCAAGATGCTTACCAATTAACTCTAATGCGCGGTTAGCACCGGATGAGTCAAATTGATAAGCCCCTTCTACGGGCTGACCTCGATACACGACCTGCTCAGCCTCCATGCACCTTTCAGCCACTGATTTAAGGTTATTTAAAACCCAATCCTGAGTAATTTCCGTCCGTTTTTTAAGTTCTTGTTGAGCAACTTCTATAGCCTTTTTAATTGGATCTTTAGTGAGTAGTTCATGCCCTATTGAATAAGCTGTTTTTTTGCTGAAACCTGCCCTGATTGCTGCTTGAGTCGCATTAAGCTTTGGATCTGCCAAATACTCATCGACAAACCGTTGTTGCTTTTTTGTTAACTTTTCAGACATATATAAAAAAGGCCAGCTTTCACCGGCCCTTTGGATTAACGTATTCCAGCGTTTTTACCTGGAACTTGGGAAGTATATTGAAGATTATTGATCTTATTGATTAACACTTGATAATCATCACGATTTTTGCCTTTCAGCTTCGCTTCTTCAGCTACGCGTTTCAGGTTATCAATCGCGCTTGCTCTTAAGTCAAATTGCCAGCCGTGCTGCACTTGCTCAGCTTTATCTATATTAAAATCTTCTAACACAATATTATCCAAGCGTAAGTTATCTGCATCGCCATTTTCTTTAGCAGACTTGCAAAGATCATTAATCACATTAATATCATTTTGCTCTAAAACTATTTTGTTCATAACTGCCCCCTTGGTTTAATGTTTAACACTTTTTACTTAACAAACTCCAGCAACACTGATAGCGTCGTTAATCCTGCAAACGTCCTCACGCTAACCACTGCATTTATTAACCGTTGCATAAGCTACTGCGGCTCCGTAGTTTGTTCGCCATTACGCTTGAACCAGCCGTTTTCTATCATATAATCTTCTTCAACCACTTGTGAGCCAGTCGGCGGCTGCACCAATTGACCTGTTTTATAAAAGCAGGCAACCTGTCCGTTTGTCGGATGATCTATCCGATTTGTATATTGTCCGGTATTGCCATTTGGATATCCGAATTGTTGATTAACGATGGCTATCCATTGCTCATAGATTTCAGCGGTTTCAAAAACCGAATATTTTGGCGAAGGTGTAGCTGTCATAACAATTCAATCCCTATTTCATTTGCGAACATGCGAGAGATGGCGGTCTCCTCGTCTGGAGTAATAGCCCCTTCGATTACGGCTATATCCGATACCAATCCGTAGAAAGGGAAGCTGGCTTGGTTTCTTGCCCCCACATACAAATAATGGTCAGCAAAAGTATTAGTATTTTTGTTAAGAGCGCCGCCCTGCCTTGTTATTTGCACATTGTTTTTTATTAAGTTAACCTGGGGGTCGTTAATTGTTTTATTAAATTCAACGATTAATATTTGATTTTCATTGACGAAATATGAGTTGTAAGAAGTGCCATTGAAGCCAACATTTCCACGCATTGCTGCATATAATCCATTTACTGTATTGCCGCTCAGATTTTCCATGTCGATGTAAAAACCAGTTTGCACACTATTTGTGTTAGATGACAATTCAAGCAAGATTTTGGCTTGACCATCTACCAGCGATGCTGTTTTGTTTTGAAAAACAACGACGACGGTTAAAATATTTGTTCGAGATGCAGGCAATGGGTTTTTGCTTACCATGCACTGTCCCAATCCGTCAAAACTCGCACAAGGCTTGCCATTGAAACCAGTTGCCAAGGCCGTGGGCTGCAATAAATCAGACTCTTCTATGAGTGGGTTGGCATAATACGCTTTATTTCGTATATAGTTGATTTTTCCTGCGACTGGGGTGTACGTTGATAAGTCTCTAAATGACCAATATCCATATAGCCTGCCGCCGAATTTATGTATGTACTCCAGGTCTACCATACGTTAGTTTTACGGTAACCTATAAATTGAGCGCATATTCTTGCAGCCGACGTGGCAGCAGAAACTCTTAACAGTAATTCATCCCCTAAAGCAAAATCATTATTACTGCTTACAGATACTGAGAACGGCTGAGGAGTTACGCCTGCTGTAATAGTAATTGGGGCTGAAGTAGCCATAGCTAACTCACTTCCAGCACCTCCAACCTTCTTAAATGGCGCAATTGTGCAGCTACCCGCTCCAAGCGTTACGGTAATTTGTGTAACTGTAAAGTTATTTTCTAGGCTTGGTACAACATCGTAAGGGACATTGACAGTAGGGCTTTCTATGTCTTTTCTTCTTGATATAGCCTCTAATTTAGTACCGCCAGCAATTGACCACTGAGTTGAGCTATTTTTATAAATAATCCCTTTAGCCCCTGGCGCAGCAAGTGTATTACCGAGGAGTGTATTTGTGCCTTCTTTAACAAAAGTTTCATCCACACTACCAATATTTTCAAAAAAGCAGAAAA
>Ga0222428_100317_pt1 | contig 24801 bp, 25 predicted proteins | sample 2B5Ametagenome_FD_182471 | JGI IMG/M metagenome (GOLD analysis project Ga0222428, IMG submission 182471) | Enriched microbial communities from leaf-cutter ant dump, University of Wisconsin, Madison, United States - 2B5A (version 2) | ecosystem: Environmental > Terrestrial > Nest > Insects nest >...
TGCCGACGGCGTCGCCGCCGGCCCATCAGATCCATTCCATAAGTGTTCATGTGTCCGCTTCCTTTGCGCGGACACATGTTCACCTCCGGATGGGCGTCCGATCAATATGTGTTCCCCAGCCGCTTACAGCAGGCTTGCGCCTTCGCGCGCTTGACTCCAGATGACGAAGTACGAGTGCACGGTGCGCCACTTGGGAAAGTCGCTGGGCAGTGCACGCCACTGGCAGCCGGTGCGCAGCAGGTACAGCACGGCACAAAACACCTCATACAGGTCAACCCTGCGCGGGCGGGTAGCTTTGCGAGCACTCTCCAGCAAAGGGCGGATGTGCTCGAACTTCTCTGGGCTGATGTCGCTGGGGTACTTCGCTCTCATGGAGCAAGCAGCTTAGCCCCAGCCAGCAAGAGAAAAGATTTTGAACAGGCTCTTAGGCGTTGAGGGTCTGCTCCGACATCACGCCAGTGCCCGCTCCTGGCCGGGAGTGTCAGTCTGGACCCGCACCTAACAGCCGTCGTTTGCGTAATGCCGCCCCAGCCGTCTGCCGGGGCGGCCCCTCCTTCCAGGCGATCAGATCTCGGTTTGCTCAGAGATCTCCAGGGCATCGTCGACCTCGATGCCGAGGTACCTCACCGTCGATTCCAGCTTGGAGTGCCCGAGAAGCAGCTGGACTGCACGCAGGTTCTTGGTTCGACGGTAGATGAGCGTCGCCTTCGTCCTGCGCATCGAGTGCGTACCGTAATCGGCGCGGTCCAGTCCAAGCTCATCTACCCAGTGCCCGAGGATGTGGGCGTACTGCCGAGTGCCCAGATGTGGAGATGCGTGAAGACGGCTGGGAAACAAGAAGTCCTCGGGCTTTAGCTCAGCCTGTTTGATCCATGCCTGAAGCGCCTCCCGAGTTGCCAGCGTGATTTCGAACTGCACCGGACGCTGGGTCTTGTGCTGCATGACGATTGCACGCATTGCCATCTGATCACCGTGACACACATCCCGGACCTTAAGTGCGACCAGATCGCATCCCCGAAGTTTGCTATCGATGCCCAGGTTGAAGAGGGCAAGTTCGCGCACTCGGTGCTCCATCTGTAGACGAACACGGAGCGCCCAAATGTCCTTCAGCTTGAACGGGGCCTTCTGCCCGACGATCTTGCCCTTGTTCCATGGCTCGCGATGAGCCGTATTGGTAGCGGATGCCATGATGGTCTCCTATCGAGTTCAGGGCCAACCAAGATGCGCCTTAAGGTGACGAGGGCGCTTGCTCTGAGTCAAGACGCTGTCGTACTGGCCCGTCACGCCGAACGGCTGCTGCCGGGCGCGGGTCCAGACTGACACTCTCGGCCATAAGCTGCCGGTGGCATTTAGGCAAAGCAGACGCTCAACGTTTGAGATAACCGGCATGACCCGGCTTGCCGGGGCATGTCCGGTTGATTGAAGGGTTAGGCGCTGCCGCCGAATAGCGCCGCAAGCCCTGCGAGCACGGCCAGGACTGCGCCAACCTTGAAAATAACGGGGCTGTAAAACGAACTTTTCGAAGACTTCGTCGCTTGGACGTACCTGGAAAGTGTGCTCGCGCCGTCGCAAAGAAAGACCCAGTAGAGCAGCGCAACCCAGAGAAATATTTGCAGCGCAAGCGCCAACGTCTTTTGGATGCCAGGCCACTTGAAATACTCAGGTGGTGCATTTGCACCAACGGATTGTTGAAGAAGCCAGAGGGCAACGCAAGGAAGAAAGATCCAGAGTGCCATGCCTCTTGTGAAGGATTCAACCTCTTGCTTCGTGAACTCGCCATTCGCGACGTGCTTGCGGAGCCGAAACCTTGTGTACGCAGCGCCAAGAATTCCGCACCAAGTGCCACACAGTAGCCAGAAGAATTGGGACATAGCGATGTGCTTGAAGCGCCTAACGACCAAAGTAAGCCGCCCGCCGTAGGCGGGTCGGCTTAACTGCCGGGTTAGAGAAAAACATTAAAATTAATCTTGCAGTAAATAAGCGTTTTAGTTGCTTCGTTCTGGGAGCACATGCAGGGCCTTATAGCCAAGTGCAGTGATGATGAAGCCGCCGCAACTCCAATGTTGAAGGAAATCTGCCTTAATGAGAGCATCAATAGAGCGTTTTTGATGGAAATATTCACCATCGGCACCCTCTGAGTGTGCCCTGCCTGGCTCGGCATAAAAAATACGAAACCCTTCAGCCGCATGTTTGAGAATAACGACCTGCACCCAACTGAGAGCTTTCATCCTGCTCTTTGGGTCGCCAACTAATGGATCGTTTAAATTGAAGGTTTGTCTCACGAATCCGGTCATGATCTCTTTTTTCTAACGAACCAAGGTAAGCGGCGGCTGGAAGCCGACCGCTTGAGCGCCGAGTTAGAACCCCAGCCCACACACCAGCCACACAAAGCTAGCAGCATAGCGGGAAAGACGAGCCTGCACCAGTGCCAATATGAAACCAAAGAACACTGACCGGCAAGCCGAAAGCAAAATCTACTTTTGAACGGCTTTTTTCATAAATACTTGCTTATAAATCAACGAGTTGCAAGCATGAGCTAACAAAAATTGGCCGCAATCAAAAATTCCCTGCGTCTAGAATGATGTAACTTTTTGAGTTTAAAAGATTTATTTAGTGCAACAAAGCTAGGTATATTTGATATTACTTGTTTTTTGGACGATTTTAATTCGGTTGCGACCATGCATTATTAATGTTGACGCAGTCATTCAGGTCATTGCGACCACTTCCCCACCGGGCTTGCTCTTCGTGATTAAGGCTGCCGTATGTTTTGTAGGCAAAATCATGGAGTGCTTGATTCTTGATTTTAACTATTGCGTAAAAGCCCGGTTCAATTCGTGCGTTAAGGTTTATTAGGTATTGAGTCTGATCAATTGTTCCGCATCGTCCCCAATTTATGCCCAGCATTACTTTGGTGATTGCCAGTCTTGGGTAGTGATTTGAGATAACGAGATAGATGTCATCATTCTCGTACCACCAAAGACTGTTGAGTTTTTTTACTTCCTCCGGGGGCCATGGCATATCGCCATCACTGAGGTATACGATCGGTGATGCATCGAATACATGAACTTCGTTGCTTTTAATTTTATTTCGATAATCCTGTATCGTGCTTTGATATTGTTCTTTTGTTTTGATCCCAAATCCGTAATCTTCAGCCTTCGCTAAGCTCTGCTTTGAATTTTCGCTCACTTTCGCGGCAGGTAATCCAATTTTTTTCTTGTAGTCCTGATATGCGGGTAGTGTGATAGCAAGTAGCACACCAATAATCAGCGATCCACCAACTATTACGACTCCCCAGAATGACCACCTTCTTTGTATTGCGTCGAAATGTTCGTAGCTCTCCCAATCATTGTTTTTCCATGCCAACTCTCTGCCTTTGAATCCTAGGAACAGCGCAACAAAGAAACCGAGATAAGGCACGAGGGCCAGTAGACCCCACCATGTTTTATTACCTATTGCCCAAATCCAATTTAGAAAGAATGCTCCCCAGGACCATCCTTTGACTTCTTCAGGTATTTCGCTTCGTTTTGATAGCATCTTTTTTCCAATTTTGTGAGGCGCTGATTCCATGGTGCTTGCTAACGTAATGTAGACCGCACCAAGCCGCAGGCCATATCTGGCGCTTGCGGTCTAAATTGGCACGAAAAAAACGCGGAAAGGGGCTTGTAGCCTAGCTTGACGGCGCGTGTGCTGTATGCAAATACAGTACTAAATTCAGCCATGAAACCCGCCTCCCCTCCTGTGTTGCGCGCTACACGGTTGCTAGATCAGGTCCGTGAGCGAATTCGTTACAAACACTATAGCCTGCGCACCGAGCAGGCCTATGTGCAATGGGTGCGCAAGTTCGTGAAATGGCACGGTTTGCGGCATCCGCGAGACATGGGGCAGCAGGAAATCGAAGGTTTTCTAGCCATGTTGGCGAACGAGCGGCGGGTGGCGGCTGCCACACACAACCAGGCGTTGAGCGCACTGCTATTCCTCTACCGCGAGGTGTTGGGCATGGACCTGCCATGGCTCGATGGCGTGCAGCGCCCGCGTACGCCCAAGCGCATTCCCTCGGTTTTGACGGTGGCCGAGGTGGCGGCTCTGCTATCGGCGTTGCCGGGCGATATGGCCTTGCTGGCCCGCCTGCTGTACGGCACCGGCATGCGGCTGATGGAAGGCCTGCGCTTGCGGGTTAAGGACCTGGATTTTGATCGTGGGGTGGTCGTGGTACGCCAGGCCAAGGGCGACAAGGATCGGGTCGTAATGCTGCCGCGCAGCTTGGCAGCCGAGCTGCACCAGCAGGTGCTCGCTGCACGCGCGCTGTGGGAGCAAGACCGACAAGCGCAGCGCGGTGGCGTGGACATTCCGCATGCACTGGAGACCAAATACCCCGGCGTGGGACAACGTTGGGGATGGTTCTGGGTGTTCCCCGCCTCATCCCTGTCTGTGGACCCGCGCACAGGTGTGTGGCAACGCCATCACCTTTATGAGGAGCGATTACAGCGCGCACTGAAGAAGGCCGTGGCACAGGTGGGCATTTGCAAACCCGTTTCAGTGCACACCTTGCGCCACAGCTTCGCCACGCATTTGTTGCAGTCGGGCACCGACATTCGCACGGTGCAGGAGTTGCTGGGGCACTCGGACGTGAGTACGACGATGATCTATACCCATGTCCTGAAAGTCGCAGCCGGGGGCACCACCAGCCCGTTGGACACCTTGGCGTTGAACATGCAGCTTGGCTGAATGACGGCTTTTGAGCGTTCATCCGGAGGACTGCTCAGGGTCGATTCGAGCCCTTCATGACGTGCGTAAGCAGCCATTCCCGGTGTCTGCCTGAGCAGTTGCGAGGCGAAGGTCAGCTGAGCTGCGGATAGCCGACACCCGAGCCGCTGCCAACCTCCAGGGCGAGCGTCAGCATGATGGCGCTTACAGGAAGTTCGGGCTACGTCCGCGACCGACCGCACCCGCAGCAAAACTGACATCCATCGCGGCCGCTTCAGACTGTTTTTTGCCTCTCGACCGAGGGCTATCAAACGACCGCTATGGACCAAACTCTCCCAAGAGCCGGGATGCAAGAAACGCCCCACTTCCTCCCTGAAGTTTAGGCGCCAAGAAGGCATCCGCCCGAACCTGCCCTTTAACAAGGGCGTTCGGAGGATTTCTATCTGAACGCGACACGAGAGACACCATCAACTCAACCCCAGAAACCTGGGCTCACGCCTATTAGACCCAAACGCAAGAATCGATCGGAGTTCAGAACTCAGTGCAAAGAGTTCGAAACTGAGTGACGATCGACAATTGCAGTCCCCCTCGATTGCCTAAGTCCGTCAGAAAAAGTGGTTGGGGAACTTTGTCTTTAGCACTCTCTCACATGGAGTGCTAACATGCCCCATCTGGAAGAAAGGAATCGTGCAATGGCCGCTGTCTCCGCTCCCGCCGCGACTGCCCTGGCGCCTGCCAATCCCTGGGCGCTGGTGCCTCCGCTGGGTAACCTGGATGCCTACATCTCGGCCGTGAACCGGCTGCCGCTGCTCACCCCTGAGGAGGAGCAGGACTACGCGCGCCGCCTCAAGGAGCACAACGACCTGGACGCAGCCGGGCGCCTGGTGATGTCGCACCTGCGCCTCGTGGTGTCAATCTCGCGCCAATACCTTGGCTATGGCCTGCCGCAGGGCGACCTGATCCAGGAAGGTAACGTCGGGCTGATGAAGGCCGTCAAGCGCTTCGACCCCGACCAGGGCGTGCGCCTGGTGAGCTACGCCATGCACTGGATCAAGGCCGAGATCCACGAATACATTCTGAAGAACTGGCGCATGGTCAAGGTGGCCACCACCAAGGCGCAGCGCAAGCTGTTCTTCAACCTGCGCTCAATGAAGCAGGGCTTCAAGGCCGAAGCGCTGGACGCCGACGCGCACCGCGAGAGCCTGTCCGAGCACGAGATCGACCTGGTAGCCGAGCAGCTCAACGTCAAGCGCGAAGAAGTCATTGAGATGGAAACGCGCCTGGCCGGCGGCGATGTGCTGCTGGATCCAAGCCCCTCGGACGATGGCGAGCAGGCCTACGGCCCCATCGCCTACCTGTCTGACAAGTCGCACGAACCAACGGCGATGATTGAGTCGCGCCAGCGCGATGTGCTGGCCACTGACGGCATCGCCCAGGCGCTCGCCGGTCTGGACGAGCGTAGCCGCCACATCGTGCAGGAGCGCTGGCTGAAGGTAAACGACGACGGCTCTGGCGGCATGACGCTGCATGAGCTGGCCGCCGTGTACGGGGTGAGCGCTGAGCGCATCCGCCAGATCGAGGTGGCTGCGATGAAGAAGATGAAGAAGTCGCTGGCCGAGTACGCCTGACACCGTACTGGCTGCCACCGCCAAGGCGCACCGCCCTTTCGGGCCGTGCGTCTCGTTTTTTTACGGCGTCTCGCGCAGCAGCGTGCGCACATCCTCCGCCAAGGCCTGAGCGCCGCTGCCATAGCGGTGGTACACGCGCAGCCGCCCGGCCGGGTCGTAGATGTAGCTGCCAGCCGAATGGTCCATGGTGTAGCTGGTGGGTGTCTTGCCCTCGACGCGCTTGTAGTAGACCTTGAAGTCCTTGGCCACGGCAGCGAGTTGCTCGGGCGAGCCGCGCAGCGCCAAGAAGCTGGGGTCGAAGTTGGCCATGTAGGCCTTGAGCATCTCGGCAGTATCGCGCTCAGGGTCTACGGTGACAAAAACGCCCTGCAGCCGCTCACCATCGGTACCCAGCAACTGCTTGGCCTCGACCAGTTCTTGCAGCGAGGTGGGGCACACGTCCGGGCATTGGGTGTAGCCAAAGAACACCACCACGGCCTTGCCACGGAAGTCGCGGAGGCTGCGCATCTGGCCATTGTGGTCCGGCAGCGGTAAGTCGCGGGCGTAGTCCGCGCCCGTTACGTCAACGCCGCGGAACTGCGCTTTCTTTTCAGAACATGCAGCCAAAATGGCTGCAGCGCTCATGGATAAAGCGCTACCAGCTATCAATCTAAGAGCATCGCGTTTGAGCATGCCACTCCAACATCACAGAACGTAATGGTCCACCAGCAGCGCCGCAAAGAGCAGGCTCAGGTGGATCAGGGAAAAACGGAACGTCTTGCGCGCCAGCGTATCGGAATACCTGCGCCACAGCGCGAAGCCGTAGCCGCAGAAGCCCAAGCCCAGAAGCACCGCCGCCGCGAGGTAGATCCACGAGCTCATACCATACACAAAAGGCATCAGGCAGCCCGCGAACAGGATCAAGGTGTAGAGAAAGACCTGCAGGCGCGTGAATTCGTTCCCATGCGTCACCGGCAACATGGGCAAGCCGGACTTGCGGTAGTCCTCCACGCGGTACAGCGCCAGGGCCCAGAAATGCGGCGGCGTCCACAGAAAGATGATGAGGAACAGGATCAGCGCCTCGGGCCCCACCTCCCCCGCCATGGCGGCCCAGCCGAGCACCGGCGGCATGGCCCCGGAGGCGCCGCCAATGACGATGTTCTGCGGCGTCAACGGCTTGAGTACCACGGTGTAGACCACCGCGTAGCCGATGAACGTGGCCAGCGTGAGCCACATGGTCAGCGGGTTGACCGTCCAGTACAGCAAGGCCGAGCCAGCCACGCACAGCAGACCAGAGAACGCCAGGGCCTGCAGGCTCGTCAGTTCGCCCCGCGCGGTCGGGCGCCAGGCGGTGCGCTTCATGCGTGCGTCGATGCCACGCTCCACCAGGCAGTTGAATGCCGCCGCTGCCCCGGCCACCAGCCAAATGCCCAGGCTGGCCAGTGCCATGTGCCCCCATTGGGCGCCCGTCGGCATGCCAGGCACGGCCAGCACCATGCCGATGAAGGCACAGAAAACGATGAGTTGCACCACCCGCGGCTTGGTCAGCACGTAGAACTGGGACAGCCGCGAAGGCGGCGACGGGGAAGCAACGGCACTCATGCAGGGACTCGGTTCGCGCCCGCAGGCGCAAGGGAAACGGGGGCCGCACGGCTGGCACACAGCGTCCAGGTCAGCACCAGGGCCAGGGCTGCGGCGCCCCCGGTATGCAGCACCGCCGCCAGCAGCGGCCAGCCGAGTACGACGTTGGACAGCCCAGTGACAAGCTGCAGCAGCGCCAGACCCGCCAGCCAGCGCCGCTGCGGCTGCAGCGCCGGCACGCGCCCCAGCCGCCAGGCCAGCAGCAGCAGCGCTGCCAAAACGACATAGGCGGCCAGCCGGTGCGCGTAGTGGATGGCCGTGAGCGCAGCGAACGCCAGGTGGCTGCCATCCGGCAGCAGGCCCAGCGGACGCCACAGCACGAAGGCCTCGCGCCACGCCATTTCGGGCCACCAACTGCCCTGGCATTGCGGAAAGCTGCTGCAGGCCAGTACTGCGTAGTTGGTGCTAACCCAGCCGCCCAGGGCGATTTGTCCGGCCAGCAGCCCGGCACACAGCCACAGCGCCACACGCATGCCGCGTGCCACCGGCACAGGCGCCACACCCTGAGCCCGCTGCGCCTGGCGCACGGTCTGCACGCACAGCAGCACCAGCAGCACCACGCCGCCGAGCAGGTGCAGCGTGACGATGGCGGGGAACAGTTTCATGGTCACCGTCAGCGCGCCGAAAGCGCCCTGCAGGCACACCCATACCAGGGTGGCCGTAGCCCACCAGGGGCTGGGCGCCGCCTGCCCGCCGCGCGCGCGCTGGCGCCAGGCGCCCACGGTGAGGGCGATGATGAGCACGCCCACCGCCGTGGCCAGGTAGCGGTGCACCATTTCCACCCAGGCCTTGCCGTGCGTAACGGGGCCTGACGGCAGCGCCTGCTGGGCAGCGGCGATCTGCGTCTGGGCGCCGACGGGGCTGGCATGGCCGTAGCAGCCGGGCCAGTCGGGGCAGCCCAGGCCCGAATCCGTCAGGCGCGTGAAGGCGCCGAACAGCACCAGGTCAAAGGTCAGAAACAGCGTGAGCAACGCCAGCGCCTGCCAGCGCTGGCCAGGCGCATCGTGCGGCGCATGGTGGCGGCTGCGCCAGTGCACCCAGGCCAGCGGCGCAAGCGCAATGGCCGCGCCCAGCAGCATCAGGCGCGCCAGCGGCGCCAGGTCGTACAGCGGTGGGGTTTCCATCAGCGCCCCGGTGGGTCCCATGAGGCGGAGGCACGCAGCAGGCGATCGAGGTCGCGCCGTGCGCGCACCGCATCCTTGGCGTCCATGCGCGCAGGGAAGCGCAGCATCCAATGCCCCTGCGGATCGACCACGTAAAGGTGCTCCGTCAGCGCATGGCCCGGTGCCGGCGCCAGCCAGCGCGCCAGCGCGGCCTCGTCCACACGCAGCACGCGGGCGGGTTGCAATGCGGGCGCGATGGTGGCGGGAATGGGTGCGCCGTCGGTGACGAGCCAGACCCAGTCCACGCGCTCCTTGTCCTTGCCCAGGCTCTCGCGCAATTGGCGCTGCAGGTACAGGTTGCCCTGGCACTGCGCGTCGCATGCGCCGCCTGCCACGCTGACCAGCAGCCACTGCCCTTGTAATGCCGCCAGGGGCTGCGTGGCGCCGTCCAGCGCATGCGCGGCCATCGCGGGCATGGGGCGCTGCGGCTCTACCAGTTCGCCGTAGTTGCGCCGCCCTTCGGGCCGCACCACGTAGTAGGCGAAGTACGAGGCGATCACGGGCGCGGCACAGGCCAGTAGCACGCCGAGCATCTTCCAGCGGCCCTGGCGCGTGCGCTGTGCCGCCAGGGCATCCTCGGCCACGGGCAGGCTGTGCACGGTCAACCCCAGGGGCTGCACGCCGCTGGGCACGCCAGCGTCAAGCGCGTCGGACGAATTGGAACCAGACATAAAGCAGTGCCACCAGGCCGCAAAGCCCGAACCATTGGAATGCGTAGCCGTAGTGCTTGTGCACGCCCGACCCCACGGACGGCCAGTCGCGCAGCAGCCCTTCGCTGGGCGCGCCGGTCTGCACGACGGTCCAGGGGGCCAGATCCAGCCCGGTGCGGGCGCGAAAGGCATCAAGGTCGAGATTCTGCCGGATGGGCGAAGACCCTGGCTCCGCTGCGGCTGGCGCGAAGTCGTACAGGCGCGAGGGCGCGCCAGCCACGCGCCCGGCGATACGCACCAGGCCGGGAGGTGTCTCCACCGGCGCCAGGCGCGTGCGCTCCTGGAAGTCGCGCGCAATCCAGCCGCGCTGCACCAGCACCACGCCAGGGCCGGGGTCAAGCCGCAACGGCGTGAGCACGTAAAAGCCAGGCCGCCCCTGCATCTGGCGGTTGTCCAGGTACACCGTGTGTTCTGCCTGCCAGCGGCCCTGCAGGTGCACGGCGCGGTGCAGCCGCTCTGACGGCGCCAGCGCCGCGATGGCAGCTGCGCCATCCACAGGCGCCTGCTGCTCGCGCGCGTCCATGGCGGCTTGCAGCGCTTCCTTCTGCGCCGCCCGGTCAAGTTGCCAGAACCCCAGGGACGCCGTGGCCAGCACCCCCGCCAGGGCAGCGCCCGTGACCAGGGCAAAGCGCCAGCGCGCAGAGACAGTGTGAAGCATGCGACTGGATACTAGCAAAAACGGCCTCCAGCGCTTACCAGACAAGCGCTGACAGCTATCAAAAAAGGAGTTTCACAACCAGTACACCAGCAGGTACAGCCCCAGCCACACCACATCGACGAAGTGCCAGTACCACACAGCCCCCTCGAAGCCAAAGTGGCGCTGCGCAGTGAAATGGCCGCTGTGCAGGCGCAGCGTGATGAAGAGCAGCATCAGCATGCCCAGAAAGACGTGGAAGCCGTGGAAGCCGGTGAGCATGAAGAAGGTGGAGCCGAAGACGCCCGAACTGAGCTTGAGGTTCAGCGCGGTATAGAGGTGGTGGTATTCATAGGCCTGCAGGATCAGGAAAGCGGCGCCGAGCAGCACCGTCACCCACATGAAGCCGATGGTGCGTGCACGCTGGCCCAGCCGCAGCGCGTGGTGGGCGATGGTGAGGGTGACGCCCGAAGTCAGCAACAGCGCGGTGTTGATGGTCGGCAGCCACAGCGGCCCCACGGTCTGGAACGGCTCGACGATGCCCGCGGGCGACGCTGTCACGCCCACGCCGTTGCTTGGCCACACGGCCTTGAAGTCGGGCCACAGCAGCGCGTTGTCAAGGCTGGCGAGCTGCGGCACCGAGTGCGCCCGTGCCCACCACAAGGCCGTGAAGAAGGCGCCGAAGAACATGACCTCGGAGAAGATGAACCAGCTCATGCTCCAGCGGTACGACAGGTCAATGCGCCGGCCGTACAGGCCGCCCTCGCTCTCGCGCGCGGCATCGCGCATCCACTGGAACAGCACGAACAGCCACCACGCCAGCCCCAAGGCCAGCGAATATGCGCCCCAGCCGTGGCCATTGATCCACATGGTGGCGCCAAGGATGACGAAGAACAGGCCGCCCGCCGCCATGATGGGGTGGCGGGAGTCGGCGGGCACGTAGTAGTGCGGCGTTGCGCCGGGGGTGCTTGCACTCATGTCTGCGCTCCTCTCCTATCCATTCAAACGATCCACTTCACCAACGCGATCAGCCCGGCCACAAACAGCAGCAGGGCCACCAGGCCCACCAGCACGATGTGCAGCGGGTGCAGCTTCTCGATGTCCTGCTGGTAGGCGCTGTGCTGGCGCAGTCCGATGAGCGACCACGCGACCGCCTGCACCGTGCGCAGGAACGAGCCCTTGCGTGGCGGCGCCGCATTCATGATCCGGCCTCCGTGCCCCGCAGGGACACCGCCGCTTGCGGCGCGGACAACGCGCGCCCGCCCACCTCAAAGAAGGTGTAGGACAGCGTGATGGTCTTGACGTCGTGCGAGATGCGCGGATCGACCACGAACGTCACCGGCCACTGGCGCTTTTCACCCGGTTCGAGTTGGTATTGATTGAAGCAGAAGCACTCCAGCTTGTTGAAATACGCCGCCGCCTGGCGCGGCGCATAGCTGGGCACGGCCTGGGCGGCCATGCGGCGGTCCTGCACGTTCTGGAATTCGTACACCACGGTGGCGAGCTCGCCAGGGTGCACCTGCACGGCCCGCTGCGCGGGCTTGAAAGCCCAGGGGCCGTGCGCATTGGCATCGAACTCGACGGTGATGGTGCGGCTGGTATCGACCTGGGTGTTGGCGGGCTGCGCCGCGGCATTGCCCGGCACCTGGCGCTCCGACAGGGCCAGGATGTTGATGCCCGTGGCTTCGCAGATGCGCTGGTACAACGGCACCAGGCCGTAGCCGAAGGCAAACATGCCCAGCGCCACCACGCCCAACTTGGTCAGCATCGCCCTGTTTTCGCGTGGTATGCCCATGGCGTACTCCGGTCAGTGTGGTGCCAGCCAGGCCATCTTGATGATGAAGCCCAGGAAGAATGCCGCCGCTACGGTGGCCAGCGTCAGCGCCAGGCGCAGGTTGCTTTTTTCCACGGGGGAGCCTCCTTTCAGCCAATCACGCGCGTGGCGCTGGCATCGAGCTTGGGCGGGGTGACGAAGGTATGCGCGGGTGCGGGTGATGGCACTTCCCACTCCAGTCCCTCGGCCCCCTCCCAAGGGCTCTGCGGTGCCTTCGGCCCACGTCCGCGCATGGCAGGCCAGACGATGGCCAGGAAGAAGTACACCTGCATCAGCCCAAAGCCGAGCCCGCCAATGGAGGCCACCATGTTGAAGTCGGCGAACTGCATGGGGTAGTCGGCATAGCGGCGTGGCATGCCGGCCAGCCCCAGGAAGTGCATGGGGAAGAAGGTGACGTTAAAGGTGATGAGCGAGCCCCAGAAATGGATGCGCCCGCGCGTTTCGCTGTACATCACCCCAGTCCACTTGGGCAGCCAGTAGTAGGCCCCGGAGAAAAGGGCAAACAACGACCCCGCCACCAGCACGTAGTGGAAATGCGCCACGACGTAGTAGGTGTCTTGCAGCTGGATATCCAGCGGCGCCATGGCCAGAATCAGCCCCGTGAAGCCGCCAATGGAGAACACGAAGATGAAGCCCACGGCGAACAGCATGGGCGTCTCGAACGTCATCGAGCCGCGCCACATGGTGGCCACCCAGTTGAACACCTTCACGCCCGTGGGCACGGAGATCAGCATGGTGGCGTACATGAAGAACAGCTGCCCCGTCACCGGCATACCGGTGGTGAACATGTGGTGCGCCCAAACGATGAATGACAGGATCGCGATGGACGAGGTGGCATACACCATGGAGGCATAGCCAAACAGCTTCTTGCGGCTGAACACCGGCACCACCTGGCTGATGATGCCGAAGGCCGGCAGGATCATGATGTACACCTCGGGGTGGCCGAAGAACCAGAAGATGTGCTGGTACATCACCGGGTCGCCCCCGCCTGCGGCGCTGAAGAAGCTGGTGCCAAAGTGGCGGTCGGTCAGCGTCATGGTGATGGCGCCTGCCAGCACCGGCATGACGGCGATCAGCAGGTATGCGGTAATGAGCCAGGTCCAGCAGAACATGGGCATCTTCATCAGCGTCATGCCCGGCGCGCGCATGTTCAGGATGGTAACGATGATGTTGATCGCCCCCATGATGGAGCTGGCCCCGAGGATGTGCAGCGAGAAGATGGCCGCGTCCATCGACGGCCCCATCTGCAGCGACAGCGGGGCATACAAGGTCCAGCCCGCCGCTGGCGCGCCACCGGGCAGGAAAAACGAGCCCACCAGCAACAGCGCCGCGGGCACCATGAGCCAGAAGCTGAAGTTGTTCATGCGCGCAAACGCCATGTCGGACGCGCCGATCTGCAGCGGAATCATCCAGTTCGCGAAGCCGACGAAGGCCGGCATGATGGCCCCGAACACCATGATGATGCCGTGCATGGTGGTGAGCTGGTTGAACATCTCGGGGTTGACGATCTGCAGCCCCGGCTGGAACAGCTCGGCGCGGATCAGCATGGCCAGCGCGCCGCCCACCATCAGCATGGTGAAGGCAAACAGCATGTACAGCGTGCCGATGTCCTTGTGGTTGGTGGCGTAGAGCCAGCGGCGCCAGCCCGTGGGCGTGGGGTGGTGCGCATGCGCGTGGCCGTGGGTGTCCAGAACTGCGCTCATCTTCGGCTCCTCGTTCTCATCGGGCCCGCTGGGCCACGACCTCGGCAGGCTGCACCAGCTGGCCGGTGCGGTTCGACCAGGCATTCTTGGTGTAGGTGACCACGGCCGCAAGGTCGGTGTCGCTCAATGCTTTCCACGACGGCATGGCGCCATTGGCCGCGCCGCGCAGTACCACCTGCAGTTGCTTGGCATGGTCCTCGTCGCGCACGATGGCCGAGCCATCGAGCGGCTTGATGGCGCCCGCGCCCTTGCCATTGGCCTGGTGGCAGGCGGCGCAATTGGCGGCGTACACCTTTTCGCCGCGCGGCAGGATGTCCGCCAGCGTCCAGACCTTGGCCGGGTCGTCCTGTTGGGCGGCAGCCTTTTTCTTTTCTTCGGCCACCCAGGCGGAATAGTCTTGCGCCGACAGTACACGCACGTGGATCGGCATGTACGCATGCTCCTTGCCGCACAGCTCGGCGCATTGGCCGTAGTAGTCGCCCACGCGCTCGGCGCGGAACCAGGTGTCGCGCACGAAGCCGGGAATGGCATCTTGCTTGATGCCGAAGGCCGGCACCATGAATGAGTGGATCACGTCGTTGGCCGTGGTGATGATGCGCACCTTTTTGTCCACCGGCACCACTAGCGGGTAGTCCACCTTGAGCAGATAGTCGGCGGGCGCGTTTGCCACGTTGCCGCTGTTGGACATGGCACGGTGGCTGCTGTCGAGCGTGGAGATGTAGGCCAGCCCCTCGCCCTCGCCGCGCAGGTAGTCGTAGCCCCACTTCCACTGGTAGCCGGTGACCTTCACGGTCAGGTCGGCGTTCGTGGTGTCCTTCTGCGCCACCAGCACCTTGGTGGCGGGCAACGCCATCAGAATGATGATGAGAAAGGGCACGATGGTCCAGGCCAGCTCCACCACCACCGACTCGTGGAAATGCGCCGCCTGCGCGCCACGCGACTTGCGGTGCTTCCAGATGGAATAAAACATCACCGCGAACACGGCGACGAAGATCAGCGTGCAGATGACCAGCATCATCCAGTGCAGCGAGTGCTGCTCCTGCGCGATGCGCGTCACGGGTGGATGGAGGTTCAACTGGCGCACTGCGGGGCCACCCGGCAGATCCTGCACGGCATATGCGCCGCTGCTGGCCCAGGAGCCTGCCAGCAGCAGCCCAGTCGCCAGCATGTTGGAGATGGTGCTCATAAGTCCCCCGCCGGATAGCCCCTGCCCACATGCCACGGCGCCATGCCGGGAGAAGCTGCGTACGTTATGCGAAAATTGTAGCGCCCATTGCGCTAGATCATTGACAAGGGGAAATACTCGGTTTTCATTACCCCGGAATGGGGTTAAAGCGCAGGCGACTGGATGGACGACGCGCGCTAGGTCCGTTCGCGCAGCATGGCGCGCATGTCCTGCAGGGAAATCGTGCTGTTCGCCTCCACCCGCACCCGGGGCGCAGGCTTGAAGGCGTGGCCATACACGACCTCGAAAGTGAGCGCGATCTGTCCGTCATGCTGCGGACTCGCCAGGCGCTGTGCCATGGCCTGCTCCAGCCGCGCGCGCCAGCCCCGGCCGCGTAGCCCGGCAAAGCGCTGCGGGTGCAGATTCACCCCCAGCTCGCGCAGCTCCTGCAGCGCCCGCTGCGGCGTGGCAAAGGTCAGCGTGATGCGCTCCATGTCCACCACCGGCTCGGCAAAACCACCCTGCACCAGCATGTCGCCCCAGTCGTGCATATCGGTCAGTGCATGGCCGGCGGGCGGCCAGCCCAGGTCGCGGTACAGCGCATGCAGCTCGCGCACGGTGTCCGGCCCAAGGCAGGAAAACATGAGAAAGCCATCCACGGCAATGGCGCGGTGCCACTGGGCAATAAGTGCCTGCGGGTCGGCCGCCGTGTGCAGCGCCATGTTGGACCAGAGCATATTCACGCTGGCCGCCTCGGGCAAGCCGAAGCGCGGCGCCGCCGTGCGCCAGCGCGCCCACCACTTGGCACCCAGGGCCTCGCGCGCCGCCGCCTCGCGCGCCGGGTGCTCGTACACGGCGCATGCTGCCTGCGGGTAGCGCTGCGCCACCAGGGCATGGCCTTCCAGCCCCCCGCGCACCGGCTCCCAGTGGCACCAGGCGGCAGGTGCCTGGCGAATCCACTGCAGCCGCCCCTCCATGCGGCGGGCTACCTCTTCGTGCAGCCAAGGCGACGCAGCAGGGGCCGCGGACTGCCAGCGCGCGGCAGCCACGGGATCGATGGTGGGAGGAAGGTGCTCGGACATGAAGAGCTGGCGAGTATATTGAGCCCATGCCCCACCCATGGCTGCAAGGGATTTCACAAGCCCTGCGCACGGTGCCCAGCCAGTGCGCCATCTGCCATGCCTGGCCCGCACAGCGCCTGTGCGACGACTGCGTGCGGCGCTTCGCCCGCCAGCGCCCACGCTGCCGCACCTGCGCCCTGGCCGTGCCCGAGGGCGTGGCGCACTGCGGCGCCTGCCTGCACCACCCCAACGGACTGGACGCCTGCCACGCTGCCGTGGACTACGGCTACCCCTGGTCCGGCGTACTGCAGGCGTTCAAGTTCCGCGGCGACCCCGGCTGGGCCGGCGCCCTGGCAACCCTGCTGCGCAGCACGCCTTGGGTTGAGCCGGCATTGGAGGCCGCTGAACTGGTGCTGCCCATTCCGCTGGCGCCGCAGCGCCTGCGCATGCGCGGCTTCAACCAGGCCCAACTGCTGGCGCAGGCGCTTGCGCCCACGCGGGTGCAGGCTGGGCTGTTACTGCGCACGCACGACACCCCGGCCCAGAGCGGGCTGGACCGCACCCAACGCCTGCGCAACCTGGCACGCGCCTTCGCCGTGGAGCCGCTGCGCGCCGCGCAACTGGCCGGGCGGCAAGTGCTGCTGGTCGATGACGTGATGACCACCGGCGCCACACTGCAGGCCGCTGCCACCGTGCTGCGCCAGGCCGGCGCGGCGCGCGTCACCGCGCTGGTGCTGGCGCGCACGCCGCAGGATTGAGAAACGCCCCCTGAGTCGCCTTCGGCGCCTTCCCCCTCGCTCACGCAGCATATGGAAAGGGGACGCAGCCAGCGCGGCGGCCCTTGCGCGGATGCCCGGCCTGGGGCGCGCCAGTTTTAAACGCCGCAGGTGGCGCGCACCACCATGGATCACTCCAACCCGTATGCCCCGCTGCGCGGCCGCACAATACGCGGCATGTTCCACATCGTCCTGGTTGAACCCGAAATACCGCCGAACACCGGCAACGTCATCCGGCTGGCCGCCAACACGGGCTGCGCCCTGCACCTGGTCGAGCCCCTGGGCTTTTCGATGGAAGACCGCCTGCTGCGCCGCGCCGGACTGGACTACCACGAGACCGCGCGGGTGCTGCGCCACGCCGACTGGCCGAGCTTCCTGCGCGATGCACGGCCCGACCCCGCGCGCATGTTCGCCATGACCACGCACGGCGCCCAGCCGGTGCATGCCACAGCCTTCCAGCCCGGCGACTGGCTGGTCTTTGGCGCCGAGACACGCGGTCTGGCGCCCGCGCTGCGCGAAACCTTCGCGCCCGGCCAGCGCCTGCGCCTGCCCATGGTGGCGGGCCAGCGCAGCCTGAACCTGTCCAACGCCGTGGCGGTGACGGTGTTCGAGGCCTGGCGGCAAAACGGCTTCGCCATGCGAGATTAAGAACAAAAAACGCCTCTAGCGCTTTACTGGAGAGCGCTAGCAGCTATTAAAAATGCAGCTAGCGCATATCAGGCGCGCGCACCGTAGCTGCGCGCCAGCGACTCCGCCACGCAGGCGGGCTTGTCCGCGCCCTCGCGCTCCACGGTCACCAGCCAGGTCATCTGCAGGCCCTCGGGCTCCAGAGGCTCGGCGGCCTCCAGCGTCAGGCGCGCACGCAGGCGGCTGCCCACGGGCACGGGAGAGGTAAAACGCACCCGGTTGAGGCCATAGTTGACGCCCATGCGCGCGCCCTCAATGGCGAAAGCGGACTCGAAGAAGCGCGGAATCAGCGACAGCGTGAGAAAACCGTGCGCGATGGGCGCCCCAAACGGACCGGAGCGCGCGCGCTCGGGATCGACGTGGATCCACTGGTGGTCGCCCGTGGCCTGGGCAAACTGGTTGACCTGCTCCTGCGTGATGGTGATCCAGTCGGTCACGGCCACTTCCTGGCCTACGCTGGCAATGACCTCGGAATATGTCTGGAAGGTTTTCATGCCTTCAATGTAGCGGCGCCCCAGGCGCCGGGCATGTCGGCCGCGTGACATCCAGGTCCCCGCACAAACCCGCATGGACGCACATCCTTGCGATAGCCGGCGATGTTGCCCGTACTCCGTTTCATCAAAATGTTGACGAAATGAAATCGATGCATTGGTTCGTCAGGCAAGGCGCAAACCGCAGCGATAGCCGTAGCTATCGCGAGGATTTGCAACGCAGCATGGCGGGCCAAGGCACGATTTCATGTCAATGTTTTGGTGAAACGGAGTACTAGGCGTCGAGCCAGGCGGTGATGCCCTGCCACTGCTCCAGGTCACGCGCCACGCGGCCCGGCGCCAGGTCGAACAGGGTCAGGCCATGCGCGGCCAGGTGCACGTAGTTCTGCGTCGGGCGCAGCGTGCCGAGCACGGGCAGGCCCTGCTCCTCCATGAACTGCTGCAGCTTCTCGGCGGCCAGGGTGCGCCGGTCCACGCGCATGCCCACCAGGCCCACCTGCAGCGCGTGGCCCTTGCGCTGGGTGGCCAGTTCGTCGAGGAAGCTGCGCATCGAGAAGATGTCGAACACGCTGGGCTGCAGGGGCACCACGAGTTTGTCGGCGATCTTCAGCAGGTCGCCCATGCGCCAGCCGTTGAGTCCGCCGGGCGTGTCGATGACGACGTGCGTGGTGCCGCGCGGCGGCTTGGCGATGAAGTCGCTGTGGATGTCCCAGGTGCCGATGGCGCGCACGTTCTCGGGCCGCAGCGACAGCCACAGGCGCGAGGACTGCTGGCGGTCAGCGTCGCCGAGCATCACCGCATGCCCCTGGCTGGCCCAGTAGCCAGCGATGTTCGTCGCCAGCGTGGACTTGCCCACGCCGCCTTTGGGATTGGCCACCACGACCACCGGCATATCGACCTCCTTTGGAATTCACCTGTTCATGGCCAAAACGGCCTCCAGCGCCCGCGCAGCAAGCGCCAAGCGCTATGAAAATTCAAGTATGTTCGCCGCCGCGCTTGACGAAGAACAGCCCCGCGCCCACGGCCATGAGCAGGCCGCCGAACACGCGGTTCTGCGTGCGCACGGCCTGGGCGCTGCGCAGCAGGCGGCGCATAGCGCTGGCCCCTGCGGCGTAGCCGTGCATCACCACCACGTCCACGCTCAGCATGGTGGCGGCCATCACCAGCAGTTGCAGCCACAGCGGGCGCGCCTCGGTCATGAACTGCGGCAGCACGGCCACCATGAAGATGATGCCCTTGGGGTTGGTGGCGTTGGTCAGGAAGCCGGTGAGGCAGCGCTTTTGCCACGACCCGGCCGGCTCGGCCTGCTCGCCCAGCAGCGGCGCGGCGCCGCCGGCGCGCCATTGCATCCAGCCCAGGTAGATGAGGTAGCACGCACCCAGTACCTTGACGAGGGAGAACGCCGCCTCCGACGCCAGCAGCAGCGAGCCCACGCCCGCCCCGGCCACCAGCAGGATGAGCAGCAGCCCGAGCTGCAGCCCCAGGATGGTGGCGCTGGTGCGGCGCACGCCGAACGACAGGCCGTGGCTCATGGACAGCACCGCGCCCGAACCCGGCGAAACGGCGATCAGGCAGCAGGCGGCGAAGAAGGCGATCCAGGTATGCAGGTCCATGGCAAAACGCAGCGCCGGGCAGGCGAAGAATGGGCAAGGGCAGGATGGTATGCCAAAAGCACCCCTGGCGCCCACGGATCAGGCGCCAGCAGCTATTCAAACGATAGCGCCGCAGTCAACCAATGGGCTCCGCGGCACGTTGCATGGGGGCCGGTGCCACAATGCCACCGCCTCTCTCTCCCGCACTCCCCATGGCCCACGCACCGACCTGGCTCACCTATGGTTTCCTGTACCTGACCGCGGCCGTGCTGGCCGTGCCCATTGCACGGGCGCTGGGCCTGGGCGCCATCATCGGCTACCTCGCGGCGGGCATCGCCATCGGGCCGTGGGGGCTGGGGCTGGTGAGCGACGTGCAGAGCATTCTCGAATTCTCCGAATTCGGCGTGGTGCTGATGCTGTTCCTGGTGGGGCTGGAGCTGCAGCCGCAGCGCCTGTGGAGCCTGCACCGCCCCATCCTCGGGCTGGGCAGCGCCCAGCTCGCGGGCTGCGCCGCCGTGCTGTACGGCGCCGGGTGGCTGGCGGGCCTGCCCTGGCGCGAGAGCCTGGTGGGGGCGCTGGGCCTGGCGCTGTCGTCCACGGCCATCGCGCTGCAGGTGCTGGCCGAACGCGGGCAGATGCGCTCGGGCAGCGGCCAGGCCACGTTCTCTATCCTGCTGTTCCAGGACATCGCCGCCATCCCCATCCTGGCGCTGCTGCCGCTGCTAGGCGGCGTGGCGGGCGCCGCCGGTACGCACCCCGAGGCCGGCCACGCCCTGCTGCAGGCCCTCAAGACCGTGGGCGTGGTGGGCGCCATCGTGCTCGGCGGGCACCTGCTGCTGCGCCCGGTGCTGCGCTGGATCGCGCAAAGCCGCACGCCCGAGATCTTCACCGCCGCGGCGCTGCTGCTGGTGGTGGGCATCGCCATGCTGATGGTGCAGGTCGGCCTGTCGATGGCGCTGGGCGCCTTCCTGGCTGGCGTGCTGCTGGCCGACAGCGAGTACCGGCGCGAGCTGGAGAGCGACATCGAGCCCTTCAAGGGCCTGCTGCTCGGCCTGTTCTTCATGGCCGTGGGCATGTCGATCGACTTCGGCGCGCTGCTGCGCGCGCCGGGGCTGATGGCGCTGCTGGTGCTGGGCTTCCTGGGGCTCAAGGCGGTGGTGATCTACGCGCTGGCCTGGGGCGCGGGCATCACGCGCCAGGAGCGGCCCATCTTCACGCTGCTGCTGGCGCAGGGGGGCGAGTTCGCCTTCGTGGTGTTCCAGACCGCCGCCACCGAACAGGTGCTCACCCGCGCCACGGCCTCGCTGCTGACGGGTGCGGTAGCGCTGTCCATGCTGCTGTCGCCGCTGCTGCTGGTGCTGCTCGACCGCGTGCTGCTGCGCCGCTTCGCCGCGCAGCCCGCCGCGAGCGCGGAGCCCGAGCTGTCCGAGCCGCAGGAGGCGCCGGTCATCATCGCCGGCTTCGGGCGCTACGGGCAGATCGTGGCGCGCGTGCTGCTGGCCCAGGGCATTCCCACCACGGTGCTGGACCACAGCGTGGAAATGCTCGAGGCCGCGCGCACCTTCGGCTACCGCGTGCACTACGGCGACGCCACGCGGCTGAACCTGCTGCGCATCGCGGGCGCGCAGCAGGCGCGCATCCTGGTGGTGGCGGTGGATGCGCCCGAGCAGTCGCTGAAGATCGTGCAGATGGCGCGCAAGCATTTCCCGCACCTCACCATCGTGGCGCGGGCGCGCGACATCACGCACTGGAACCAGCTGCGCGACCTGGGCGTGGCGCACATCGAGCGCGAGCTGTTCGAGTCCAGCCTGTGCAGCGCACGCACCGTGCTGGAAAGCATGGGGCTGAACCGTGACGAGGCGCAGCGCGTGACGCAGCGCTTTCGCAGCCACAACACCGCGCTCATCGAGCGCATGTACCCGCACCACAAGAACCGCGAGAAGTTCATCGCCGTGGCCCGGCAAGGCCGCCAGCAGCTCGTGGAGCAGATGGCCAAGGAGCGCCAGGAGCAGCAGGCGCGGCAGACACCGCCACCCGGTTGACGGCGCCGCCCGCGTGCTACGCTGGGCACCCTATGTTCAACCCCACCCAAGCCGACGTGCGGCGTTTTTTCTGCGCAGTGCACGCCAAGGCCCAGGCCGGCCAGCCGATGGAAGCCATCGAGACCCTGGCCAGCCTGTGGATCGCCGAGCACCCCGAATACCACGCCGAGCTGTCCGACCTGGACGCGGCGCTGGCGCGCAACTACGACGCCGAGCCGGAGCGCACCAATCCCTTCCTGCACCTGTCGATGCACCTGTCCATCAGCGAGCAATGCAGCATTGACCAGCCGCGTGGCATCCGCCAGGCGGTGGAGCTGCTGTCGCGGCGGCTGGACTCGCTGCACGACGCGCACCACGCCGCCATGGAGTGCCTGGGCCAGATGCTGTGGGAGAGCCAGCGCTCGGGCCGCCCGCCCGATGGCGATGCCTACGTGGCCGCCGTGCAGCGCCGCGCCACGCGCGACTGACCAAGGCGCACAGCGCTACCCCCACCCGGGCGCCGCCACGGCCCGGCCGCGCTCCCGCGGCGGGCCCGCGCCGTCGTGCGGCACCACCAGCACATCGCAGCGCGCGCCCCGCAACAAGCGCCGCGCCACGGCGCCCCGCAGGGCCTCGGCCAGGACGCCGCGGCGCCGGTGGCCGAGCACGATCAGGTCGGCCCCCGCGCGCTCCTGCTGCACCACCAGCTGGCGCGCCAGGTCCTGCGCGCCCACGCGCAGGTCCACGCGGTTGCGCCGCGCCTCGAAGGCGTCGGACAGGCGCACGCGCCGCTGCTCCTGGCTGCGGTAGGCCAGCGTGGCATCGCAGGGCTCGCGCACCGGGCAGGCGTGGAACAGCTCCACGCGCGCCGACGCCTCCAGCGCCCCGGCATAGCGCAGCAGCGCGGGCACGGTGGGGGGGCCGTCCAGCGCCACCAGCACGTGGCCGTACGCGCCCTGCGCAGGCTGCTGCACCACCAGCACCGGGCAAGGCGCGCGGCACAGCAGCCGCGCCAGCACGCAGGGCCGCCACCAGGCATGCCAGCCTGGCTGCATGCGCCGGTCGAGCACCAGCAGGTCGGCCTGCGCGGCGGCCTGCAGCGCGTCGGCAGCCACGCCCCGGCCCGCGCTGTGCAAGGCCGTGACCGGCAGGCCATGGCGGCGGCCGAGCTGGCGCGCGCGCTGCTCCAGCCGCGCCTGCGGATCGGCGAAGCGCGGGTCATGGTGCTGCGCGGCGTACAAAAGGTGCAGGCGTGCCTGGTGCGCCGCCGCCAGTTGGGCGGCACGGTCCACGGCATGTTCGGCGGCGGCGGAAAAATCAGTCAGGGCGACAACGGTGTGCAAGCGCATCGGGAATGGTCTCCGGGCAGGGCAAGGGGAAGCTGCACCACAGGGGTGCCGGGGCGCGCGTCACCCCCACAAGATGCCGGGCGGCAAAGGCCACGGCCCAGCCCGGCGGCGACTGGGTGACGCTCAGCCGCAGGAGACGGCGAGGAGCGGCCGCCGGGCGCAGGGATGCGCCGCCGGTGACGCCGGCGCCAAGACCCCGATCCGGCGCAGGACGCGCGCGCTGCGGGCCGCGGCGGAAGCCAGCCGCGCCATACGCACGCAAGGGGTGGAGACCATGAAACGCATGGAGCGAACTGTAAGCCTGTACTCACTTTTTAGCCACAATACCGCACCGGGCCGTGCCGGATTGCCGCCGCGCCGCGCCGCACCGCACCGCGTCAACGAAAGCGCGGCTCGGGCACCGTGCGCAGGCCGCCGTCGAGCGCGCCCATATAGCCGGCCAGCGCCTTGAGCTCGGCATTGGAGAACTGCTGCGCCACGCCCGCCATGATGCCGTTGCTGCGGCCGATGAGAGTGGCCCGGCCTTCTCCCTTGTACGCCTTGAGCGCGACGAACAGGTAGTCCGCGTGCTGGCCCGCGAGCTTGGGGTAGGCCGGGTCCAGCGGCTGGGCGAAGTTGGCGCCGTGGCAGGCCACGCAGCCGCCCTTTTGCAGCAACGCCGCCACATCGGGCGTGGGTGCGGGCGCCGGCTGCGGCGCGGCGGCACTGGCGGCGCCGCTTTGCTGGTAGTACGCGGCCAGGTCGGCGATGTCCTGGTCCGACAGCGACTCGGCCACGCCGCGCATGGTGGGGTGCTTGCGCTCGCCCTTCTTGTAGGCGTGCAGCGCGGCGGCGATGTAGCCCGCGCCCTGGCCGGAGATCATGGGCACCTGGTGCACCTGCGGAAAGGTTGCACGGTAGCCCGGTATGCCGTGGCAGCCGATGCACTGGGCGTTTTTCCGCGCGCCCGCGCCGGGGTCGCCTTGAATCTCTGCCGCGTGAAGAGCGCCCGTCGCCCATGCGACCGACAAGCCAGCGAGGATGGTCCAGGTTTTGGTCATTTTGCGCGCACAATCAGGTGGATCGGTTGCCCTGGCAAAAACCGTCGGCAATTGCCAAAGACGCTTGTCAAGCACTTTTATCAATATTCCACCCGTTGCGCAATCCATGAAATTCCAAGGTTCCCAGAATTACGTTGCCACCCAGGATTTGATGCTGGCCGTGAACGCGGCCATCAAGCTGCAGCGCCCGTTGCTGGTCAAGGGCGAGCCCGGCACGGGCAAGACCATGCTGGCCGAGGAAGTGGCCCAGGCGCTCGGCATGCCGCTGCTGCAGTGGCACATCAAGTCCACCACCAAGGCGCAGCAAGGCCTGTACGAATACGACGCGGTGAGCCGCCTGCGCGATTCGCAGCTGGGCGACGAAAAGGTCAAGGACATCCAGAACTACATCGTCAAAGGCGTGCTGTGGCAGGCCTTCACCGCCGACCAGCCGGTGGCGCTGCTGATCGACGAGATCGACAAGGCCGACATCGAGTTCCCCAACGACCTGCTGCGCGAACTCGACCGCATGGAGTTCTATTGCTACGAGACGCGCGAGATGGTCCGCGCCAAGCACCGGCCGCTGGTGTTCATCACCTCGAACAACGAGAAGGAGCTGCCCGACGCCTTCCTGCGCCGCTGCT
>Ga0222428_100318_pt1 | contig 24490 bp, 24 predicted proteins | sample 2B5Ametagenome_FD_182471 | JGI IMG/M metagenome (GOLD analysis project Ga0222428, IMG submission 182471) | Enriched microbial communities from leaf-cutter ant dump, University of Wisconsin, Madison, United States - 2B5A (version 2) | ecosystem: Environmental > Terrestrial > Nest > Insects nest >...
GGACCAGTTCCGCGACGAGCTGCCCGGCGCCGGCACGCCCGGCAAGAACCCGCTCAAAGACAAGCGCGTGCGCCAGGCGCTTTACCAGGCCATCGACTCCGCCGGCCTGCACAGCCGCACCATGCGCAACCTGTCGGTCCCCGCCGGCACCATGGTCGCCCCCATGGTCCACGGCTGGAGCAAGCAGCTCGACGAGCGCGCCGCCAAGTACGACGTCGATGCCGCCAAGAAGCTGCTGGCCGACGCGGGCTATCCCAACGGCTTCTCGCTCAAGCTCGACTGCCCCAATGACCGCTACGTGAACGACGAGGCCATCTGCCAGGCCGTCACCGCCATGTGGACGCGCATCGGCGTCAAGACCCAGCTGCAGACCGCGCCCATGGCCCAGTTCGTCACCCGCGTGATGAACAACGACGTGAGCGCCTTCCTGTTCGGCTGGGGCGTGGCCACGTTCGACGCGCTCTACTCGCTCGACTCGCTCATGTCCACCAAGGACGGCAAGACCTCCGCGGGCGTCTACAACGGCGGCCGCTTCAGCGACGCCAAGCTCGACGGCATGATCAACCAGATCAAGGTCGAGATGGATGCGCCCAAGCGCGACGCGCTCATCAACGATGCGCTCAAGCTGGTCAAGGACGAGTACTACTACCTCCCGCTGCACCACCAGATCCGCCCCTGGGCGATGCGCAAGAACGTGGACACCCAGCACCGTGCGGACGACCGCCCGATGCCCGCCTGGACCACGATCAAGTAAGAAGCGGGCCGCTGCACGGCATCCAAGAAAAGGAGCGCATTGCCGCTCCTTTTTTAATAGCTGCTTGCGCTTGATGGTAAAGCGGTAGAGCCTGTTTTGGCTCATAATCAGCCCCGCACTTCCCTGCGCCATGGCCCACCCCTCTCTCCCACCGGCCGCCCTGCGGGCCCCGCCTGCCGTGCTGGCTGGCTGCGTGCGCGCCTACATCTGGCGCGACCTGGCCGCGCTGCCGCCCACGGCGCCGCGCGACACGCGCACGCCCGCCAGCGCCTACCCCGGCCTGATGTGGCTGGTGCGCGGCGCCGTCACGCTGCGTGAATGCGGCGGGCGCGCGGTGTGCCAGCCCTTCGCGCCCATCGTGGTCTCCGGTGCGCACCGGCATGCCTACCACTCGGAGGCCGAGCCGGGCGCGGACTTCTTCTGCATCGCCTTCCAGCCGGGCGCGCTGGCCTGGCTGGCGGGCATCGACCTGCAGCCCCTGACCGACGGCGTGCACGACGCCTGGGCCTGCCTGCCCGCCGTGGACGGCTGGCCCGCCTGGCTGCACGCCATGCAGGCCGCGCCCGACCATACCGCCCGTATGGCGCTGTGCGAAGCGTTCCTGCTGCCGCGCTGGGAAGCCGCGCGGCGCGCCCATGCGGATTGGCTGCCGCTGCTGGAGCAAGGCTTTCGCCGCGACGCCCGCCAGGCCCTGGCGCGGCGCCTGGCCTGCACGCCGCGCCACGTGCAGCGGCGCGTGCGCAGCCTCACGGGCCTGCGTCCCGGCGAGGTGGAGCGCATGCTGCGCGCCGAACAGGCCGTGCTGGCCATGCGCGACGCCAACGCATCGGTGCTGGACGCCGCCCTGGACAGCGGCTACGCCGACCAGGCCCACTTCAGCCGCGAAGCGCGCAGCCTCTTTGAAAAACCGCCTGCGGCCCTGCGCCAGCACATGCACGGCGACGCAGCCCAGGCGAAGGACGCCGACTGGATGCTGCGGCGATAGCCCCGGCCGGCACCGGCCCACCGGCACGGCACCGGTCGCTTTCATTCAATACGCCGTGCGCGCATCTGCCGAAGATGCGCCCCCATGGCTTTCAACGACCTACCCAACCTGGAGCCGCCCCGCTACAGCGTGGAGCGCGATGGCTTCGTGCTCTCGCGGCTTGACGACGTGGTCCGTGCCGTGCGCAGCGACAGCCTCTGGCCCATGGCCTTCGGCCTGGCCTGCTGCGGTGTGGAAATGATGCATGCGGCCGCCGCGCGCTACGACATCGGCCGCTTCGGCTCCGAGGTCTTCCGCGGCAGCCCGCGCCAGTCCGACCTGATGATCGTCGCGGGCACGCTCACCAACAAGATGGCGCCCGCCTTGCGCAAGGTCTACGACCAGATGGCCGAGCCGCGCTGGGTCATCTCCATGGGCTCGTGCGCCAACGGCGGCGGCTACTACCACTACAGCTACTCGGTCGTGCGCGGCTGCGACCGCATCGTGCCCGTGGACGTGTATGTGCCCGGCTGCCCGCCCACGGCCGAGGCCCTGCTCTACGGCCTGCTGCAATTGAAGAACCGCATCCGCCACCCGCAGGTGCTACAGCGCTGATGCGCGCTGCGCCTGCGTCTTTTCCCTCCCCCCATCACCATGAAATCCCTGACCCTTGCCGCGCTCGCGGCCAGCGCTGCCGTGTGCGGCGCCAGCGCCCAGGCCGCCGTGCTCTACCGCTTCACCTCTCCCGCCTATGACAGCGTGACCAATTTCCAGCCGCCCTGCGGCGGCGGCAACTGCGTGACGCTGCCGGTCGGCGGGCGGGTGCAGGCGCAGTTCACCACCGCGTCGCCGCTGCCGCCCAACCTGAACTGGAGCGACGACGTCGTGCCCCTGCTCACCGGCTGGCAGATCAGCAACGGCTCCGTCCTCCTGGCCCACAGCACGCCGGGCGTGCGCATCGTCAACTTCCACATCGCCACCGACGCGGCGGGCCGCATCACCAGCTCGCGCATCAACGTCAGCCGCTGGATGGACGGCGGCCCCGGCCCCCATGCGGCGGGGGACCGCGTCGCCTACCTCACCGCACATTCCGCCCACACGTACGAGAGCTACACGGTGCTCAACGCGCCCTGCAGCACGCTGGGCACTTCGCAGTGGGGCGTGCCCGACACCTGCACCGGCTTCCTGGAGCCGCCCAATGAACGCTCGCGCGCCAGCTATGGCGGCGGCACCTGGGAGATGGATGCGCCGCTGGCCAGCATCACCGACGCCACCCTGCAGGAAGGCGATGCGGGCGCGGCAGGGATGGTGTTCACCGTCTCCTTGAGCCGTGCGCCCCTACAAGCCGCCAGCCTGCGCTGGCGCACCGTGAACGGCACCGCCACCGCACCGCAGGACTACAGCGCCGACAGCGGCATGCTCACCTGGGCCGCTGGCAGCCAGGCGCCGCGCACCATCACCATACCCATCCATGGCGACACCGACGCCGAGCCCGACGAAACCTTCACCGTGGTGCTGGAGGACTTCGTGGGTATGGCGGGCGGCGCATCGACCGTTGGCACCGGAACCATCGTCAACGACGACGTGGCGCCGCCGCCTCCACCCCCGCCACCGGCCGGTGCCACGCCCGTGCCCGCACTGACCGGAATGGGGGCCGGCGCGCTGTCGGCCTTGCTGCTCGCCGCCAGGGCCGCCGGGCGCCGCCGCGTCCGCAAGAACCACAACCCACCCGAGGAAACACCATGAAACATTCCCCTGAAACCCGCCGCGTGGATATCTATGCCGGCATCCACAAGGCCCTGCGCGCCATGATGATGGACACCCTGCACGCCGTGGGCAGCGTGGACGTGGAAGACGCCGCCGAACTGCACGCTGTCTGCGGGCGCGTGCTCGGGCTGGCCGACGCCTGCGCCAGCCATCTCGGGCACGAGAACGACTTTGTCCACTCCCTGCTGGAGGAGTACGGCAATGGCCCATGCTGGGAAGTCGCCCAAGACCACCGTGAGCACCTGGTCGCCATCGCGGAGCTGCGCGCCCTCGTCACCACGCTGCGCGCCGCCTGCCGGGGCGCGGCGCAGGCCGCTGCCGCACAAGCGCTGTACCGTCAGCTGGCCCTGTTCATTGCCGACAACTTCGTCCACATGCATACCGAAGAGGTGGAGCACAACCAGATGCTCTGGGCCCGCTGCAGCGACGACGAACTGCGCGCGCTCGAAGGCCGCATCGTCGCGGCCATCGCACCCGCCGAACACCTGGAAACCCTGCGCTGGATGGTCCCGGCGATGGCGCCGGCCGAGCGCGCACAGGTGCTGGCCGGTGTGCGTGCCCACGCGCCTGCGTCCGCCTTCGCGGCGGTTCTGGGCACGCTGCGCCCGCACCTGGACGAGAAGGGCTGGGCCAAGCTCAACAGCGACCTGGAGGCGGCATTCTATAATGCGCCCGCATGACGGATTCCGACGCTTTGCCCCTGCGCATCCGCGCGCTGCAGCCCGGCGAAGCCCTGCGCTTGTACCCCGTGTTCCACTCCGCGGTGCACCGCTTGGCCGCGCGCCACTACACGCCCGCGCAATGCGCGGCATGGGCGCCCCTGCCGTTCGATGAGGCAGCCTGGGTGCAGCGCATCGAACGCAACCACCCTTGCGTCGCGCTGGTGCGCGGCGTCATTGCCGGCTTTGCCGACCTGCAGCCCGACGGCACCATCGACCAGTTCTTCGTGGATGCCGCGCACGCAGGGCAGGGCGTCGGCAGTGCCCTGCTGGCCTTCCTGCTCGGCCAGGCGAAAGCCCAGGGCCTGCGGCAGGTGCGCTCCCATGTCAGCCTGACCGCGCAGCCGCTGTTCATGCGGCACGGGTTCGCGGTCGTGCAGCGCCAGACGGTGCAATTGCGCGGCATGGCGTTCGAGAACGCGGTGATGGCCTGCGAACTGCGCCCATAATCCCTGTCGAAGGCTTATAGGCCAAAATGGCCTCCAGCGCTTATGCAGCAAGCGCAAGCAGCTATTTGTTCCATAGCATCCATTTCGCACCCATGTTGGCCCGCCACCACGATCCCATTGCCGCCATCGCCACAGCCCCCGGGCGCGGGGCCGTGGGCATCGTGCGCGTGTCGGGCCGGGGGCTGGCGCCCTTCGTGCAGGCGCTGCTCGGCCGCGCGTTGCGCCCGCGCGAGGCGCACTACCTGCCTTTCCCCGACGCCCAGGGCCGGCCCATCGACCGGGGGCTGGCGCTCTGGTTCCCCGCGCCGCACAGCTACACCGGCGAGGATGTGTTGGAGCTGCAGGCCCACGGCGGCCCCGTGGTGCTGCAGCTGCTGCTGGCGCGCTGCCTGGAGGCGGCGCCCGGCGCCCTGGCGCGCCTGCGCCTGGCCGAGCCGGGCGAATTCACCGAGCGCGCATTCCTCAACGACAAGATCGACCTGGCCCAGGCCGAGGCCATCGCCGACCTGATCGACGCCAGCACCGAGGCCGCCGCGCGCAGTGCGGGCCGCTCGCTGTCGGGCGACTTCTCGCGCGAGATCCAAGGCCTGCGCGACGCCCTGGTGCACCTGCGCATGCTGGTCGAGGCCACGCTCGACTTTCCCGAGGAGGAAATCGACTTCCTGCGCAAGGCGGACGCGCGCGGGCAGCTATCCAAATTGCAGCAAACCCTGGCTGCCGTGATGCAGCGTGCCAGCCAGGGCGCGCTGCTGCGCGAGGGCATCAAGGTCGTGATCGCGGGCCAGCCCAACGCGGGCAAAAGCTCGCTGCTCAACGCCCTGGCGGGTGCGGAGCTGGCCATCGTCACTCCCATCGCCGGCACCACGCGCGACAAGGTGCAGCAGACCATCCAGATCGAGGGCGTGCCGCTGCACGTGATCGACACCGCCGGCCTGCGCGAGAGCAGCGACGAGGTGGAGCGCATCGGCATTGCCCGCGCCTGGGACGAGATCGCGGCGGCCGATGCCGTGCTCTTCCTGCACGATCTCACGCGCCAGGATGCACCCGACTATGCCGCCGCCGACGCGGACATCGCACGCGCCTTGGCCCAGCGGCTGCCTGCTGGCGTGCCCGTGATCGACGTCTGGAACAAGACCGACGCTGCCGCTCCCGCGCCGGACCGCGCGGGCGTGCGTCTGTCGGCGCGCACCGGCGAGGGGCTGGATGCGCTGCGCCGCCAGTTGCTGCACATCGCCGGCTGGCAGTCCGCCGCCGAGGGTATCTACATCGCCCGCGCCCGCCACATCGAAGCCCTGCGCGCCGTGGATGCCCACCTGATGGAAGCCGCCGCCCAATTGGAAAGCACCGGCCCCGCGCTCGACCTGCTGGCCGAGGAGCTGCGCTTGGCGCAGAACGCATTGGGCGCCATCACCGGCGAATTCACCTCGGACGACCTGCTGGGCGTGATTTTTTCCAGCTTCTGCATCGGCAAGTGAGCTGCGGCTGCTTGTGCGCCGGATGTAAGCAGTGGTAATGCCCGCTTGTGCGGATCGCGGGGCCGCGTTACCGTCGCGCGCGATGAACGCCGTCACCCCCGCCACCCCTTCCTCCGCCTCCAAGGTCGATCTGCGCGGCCTGGTGCAGGCCATCGCGCAGGCGTCGGCCGAGGACAGCATGAACAACGTGCTGACTGCGGACCAGTGGGAACTGCTGTCGCACTACCTGCTGCCGCTGAGCCTGTCGGCCGGGCAGGTGCTCTTCGCGCAGGGCACGACGGACCGCACGCTCTACCTGCTCGAAAGCGGCAGCCTCAGCGTGCACTACGAAGACGAGAAGCAGCGCCTGCGCCTGGCCATCGTCGGCCCTGGCTCGGTGGTGGGCGAGGGCGCCTTCTTCTCGCACCGCCCCCGCAGCGCGACAGTGCAGGCCGGCGCGCCGTGCACGCTCTGGAGCCTGCCCGCGCTGCGCTTCGCCGAACTGTCCAACCGCCAGCCGGCGGTGGCGCTCGCGCTGGCCATGGCGTCCGGCGCGGTGCTGGCCAAGCGCCTGGGCAACCGCCGCCGCCGCGTCGCCGCCACCTGACCGGCCGGCGCCGATGGCGGCGTGTCGGATGGCGCACATTCCCGGCGCGCTGCGGCGCATGTCCATGCCCTGGCGTCAAGGGCGCGCAGTACACTGTCAGCCGTTTTTCAAGTGCGCTCCCGACGAAGGCATGGCATGTCGCTGTTCAGCTGGTTCTTCCGCAAACCCCAGGCCAAAGCGCCCGCTGCGCGCCCGCGCCCGGCAGCCCCGCCGTTGAGGGCGGAGGCTGCGCCCCTGGCCGGGGCGCGCAACAGCAAGCCCCTGCTGGAGCCGCAGCCGACGCCGGAGCAACTGGCCGGCCGCAAGAACGAGCGCATGGAGCGCCGCGAACTGCTCTACACCGTGGTGCGCGACGCCATGGTGCGGGCGGGCGTGCTGTCCGCGGGCTACAAGTTCAAGGTCCTGTCGCTGGACCAGCGCGGCGCCCAGTTCCTGGTGATGATGGACTTGGTGCCGGAATACGGCAGCGACACCGCGCGGCTGAGCGAGATCGAGGCGATGATCGCGCAGGCGGCGCGCACGCGCTTCGACATCCTGGTGACGGCGGTGTACTGGCGCGTCAACGACCAGGCCGCGGGCTCCCGCCGTGCTGCGGCCGCGCCCGCGCCCGCAGCAGCACCCGGCACGGCACCGGCGCCCCTTGCGCCCACGTCGCCCATCATCGCCGCGCCGCGGCCGGCGCCTGCGCGCAACGGCAACCCGGTGCTGTCCTCCCGTCCCGCGCCCCTGGTCCCGCCCGCCCCCCCTGCTGCGGCGCGCACCACGCCGCGCTTCGAGCCCATCGAGGCCGATGAGGTGGCCGCCTTCAAGCAGGCGCTGGTGCATGCGGCCGCCACCCGCCCCGTGGCACCTCCGCCGCCCCTGGGCGTGACCACGCGCAGCGGCCCGCTGCTGCCGCCGGCGCCCGCTCCCACGGGATTCGAGGACACGGTGATGCCGGGGCAGGACGGGCGCGTTTCCGATCTGAGCACGACCCAGTACGGCGACCTGCGCTGAGGTTGCGGGCCCTCGGGCCCGCCCTCCGCCGGTCAGTGGCCGCTGAAATCCACCAGCGTGTAGAGCGGCAAGCCCGTGGCGCGTAGCCGCGCCGATCCGCCCAGCTCGGGCAGGTCCACGATGGCGGCACCTTCCATGACGGTGGCGCCCAGCTTCTCCAGCAGTTTCTTGCCGGCCATCATGGTGCCGCCGGTGGCGATCAGGTCGTCGATCAGCAGCACCTTGTCGCCGGGCTGGACGGCGTCGGCATGCAGCTCCACGGTGGCGCTGCCGTATTCCAGCTCGTAGGTTTCCTCCACCGTGGTGAAGGGCAGCTTGCCCTTCTTGCGGATGGGCACGAAGCCCACGTTCAGCTCGTAGGCCACCACGGCCCCGAGGATGAAGCCGCGTGCGTCCAGGCCTGCCACGACGTCGGGGCGCAGCGCGCGGTCCATGTAGCGGTGGACGAAGGCGTCGATCAGCACGCGGAACACCTTGGGGTCCTGCAGCAGCGGAGTGATGTCGCGGAACTGCACTCCCGGTGCAGGCCAGTCGGGCACGGTGCGGATGTGCTGGCGCAGGTAGTCGTTGACGTTGAGGGAAGACATGGGCAGTGGAGCGGTGAGAGGGCAGGCGCGATGCTAACCGCGCAGCAGCTTCTCTTCCGCCAGTCCCAGCGCGGTAGGGTGTCCGCTCAGCACCAGCGTGTCGCCTTCGGCCAGCGGCGCCGCAGCCTCGCCGCGCACGCGGCCGTGGGCCCGGCGCACGTTGACGAGCCGCGCGCCGATCGCCTCCAGGGGCAGCGTGCCCGGCTCCTGGCCCACCGCGGCGGCGCCCGGCGGGAGGGTGATGGAAGACAGGCGCTCCTGGTCGCGTTCGCTGGGCGTGTCGTCGTCCGCGCCATGGAAGTAGCCGCGCAGCAAGCCGTAGCGCTCGTCGCGCTGGTCGCGCACCAGGCGCAGCACGCGCCGCATGGGCACGCCCACCAGGGCCAGGGCGTGGCTGGCCAGCATCAGCGAGCCTTCGATGGCCTCGGGCACCACCTCGGTGGCGCCGGCGGTCTGAAGCCGGTCCAGGTCGGCGTCGTCCTGCGTGCGCACCACCACGGGCACATGGGGCGCGTGGGTGCGCGTCTGTTCCAGCACCTTGAGGGCCGAGGGCGTGTCCAGGTAGGTGACCGCCACGGCGGCCGCGCGCGCCAGGCCTGCGGCCATCAGGGCCTGCAGGCGCGTGGCGTCGCCGAAGACCACGGAGTTGCCCGCAGCGGCGGCCTGGCGCACGCGGTCGGGGTCCAGGTCCAGCGCCAGGTAGGGGATGCCCTCGCGCTCCAGCATGCGCGCCAGGTTCTGCCCGCAGCGGCCGTAGCCGCAGATCAGCACGTGCCCGCTGGTGTTGATGGACTGCCGCGCGATGCTGGTCACCTGCAGCGACTGCTGCAGCCAGTCGCTGGCGACGAGCTTCATCACGATGCGGTTGCTGTACTGGATGAGGAAGGGCGTGGCCAGCATCGACAGCACCATGGCGGCGAGCACCGGGTTCATGAGCGAGGGCTGGACCAGCTCGTGCACCTGCATCAGCGACAGCAGCACGAAGCCGAACTCGCCCGCCTGGGCCGCGTAGAGCGCCGTGCGCAGCGACACCCCGGACGTCGCCCCCAGCCCCCGGGCCAGCGCGAAGATGATCGCCGTCTTGAGCAGCAGCGGCCCGGCCAGCAGCAGCAGCACCAGCGCCCAGCGCTCCAGCAGGATATGCCAGTCCAGCATCATGCCCACGGTGATGAAGAACAGGCCCAGCAGCACGTCGTGGAAGGGGCGGATGTCCGTGCCCACCTGGTGGCGGTATTCGGTCTCCGACACCAGCACGCCGGCGATGAATGCGCCCAGCGCCAGCGACAGGCCGGCCTGCTCGGTGAGCCAGGCCAGCCCCAGCGTCACCAGCAGCAGGTTGAGCATGAACAGCTCCTCGCTCTTGCGCCGCGCCACCAGCGTGAGCCACCAGCGCATCACGCGCTGGCCGCCCGCCAGCAGCAGGCCCACGAGCACGGTGGCCTTGAGCAGGGCCAGGCCCAGCGCCAGCAGCAGCTGGTCGGACGACGATCCCAGGGCCGGCACCAGCACCAGCAGCGGCACCACGGCCAGGTCCTGGAACAGCAGGATGCCGAGCACGCGCCGGCCGTGCTCGCTCTCCAGCTCGCCGCGCTCGGACATGAGCTTGACCACGATCGCCGTGCTGCTCATCGTCAGCGTGCCGCCCAGCGCCAGGGCCGTCTGCCAGCCCATGTCCCACACCCCCCCGGCCAGGCGCGAGAGCAGCAGCAGGGCGGTGGTGAAGGCGGCCATGGACAGCGCCACCTGCAGCATCCCCAGGCCGAACACGTGGCGGCGCATGGCGCGCAGCTTGGGCAGGCTGAATTCCAGCCCGATGGTGAACATGAGGAACACCACGCCGAACTCGCCCAGGTGGCGCACCCCTTCGGAATTCTGCGTGAGCGCCAGTGCGTGCGGCCCGATCAGGATGCCCGCTGCCAGGTAGCCCATCATGGGCGGCAGCTTGAGCGTGCGGCAGGCCACCACGCCCAGCACGGCGGCCAGCAGGTACAGCAGGGTCAGTGCCAGCGAGGACATGCTCCATCCTAGCCGAGCGCCTGCCAGGGCGGCCGATAGAATCCGCCCATGCCTACCGCCGCCGCAGCAGCCTCCACTCCCTTCGATGCCCAGCAGGTCCTGCGCCTGGGACGGGAGACCTTCGACATCGAGGCCGCGGCGCTGGCGCACATGGGCGCGCGCCTGGGCCCGGCCTTCGTGCAGGCGGTGCAGCGCGTGCTGGCGACGGCCGGCCGCGTGATCGTCATGGGCATGGGCAAAAGCGGCCACGTGGGCCGCAAGATCGCGGCCACGCTGGCCTCCACCGGCACCCCCGCCTTCTTCGTGCACCCGGCCGAGGCCAGCCATGGCGACCTCGGCATGGTGGCGGGGGGCGACCTGGTGCTGGCCATCTCCAACAGCGGCGAAAGCCAGGAGATCACCGTGCTGCTGCCCGTGCTCAAGCGCCAGGGCGTGCCGCTGATCGCCATGACCGGCGGCCTGCAGTCCACGCTGGCGCGCCATGCCGATCTGGTGCTCGACTGCGGCGTGGTGCGCGAGGCCTGCCCGCTCAACCTGGCCCCCACCACCAGCACCACCGCGCAACTGGCCATGGGCGACGCGCTGGCCGTGGCGCTGCTGGATGCGCGCGGCTTCCGCCCGGAAGACTTCGCGCGCTCCCACCCGGGGGGGGCGCTGGGCCGCCGGCTGCTCACCCACGTGCGCGACGTCATGCGCATGGGCACGGAAGTGCCACGCGTCTCGCCCCAGGCCGGCTTCAGCGAGCTGATGCGCGAGATGAGCGCCAAGGGCGTGGGCGCCTCCGCCGTGGTGGACGCCGCCGGCCGCCCCGTGGGCATCTTCACCGACGGCGACCTGCGCCGCCGTATCGAGGCCGGTGCGGACCTGCGCGCCCTGCACGCCGAGGACCTCATGCACCCGCACCCCCGCACCATCGCCGCCGATGCCCTGGCGGCCGACGCCGCCCAGGCCATGGAACAGCACGCGATCACCAGCGTGCTGGTCACTGACACGGACGGCGTGCTGGTGGGCGTCGTGCACATCGGCGACCTGATGCGCGCCAAGGTCATCTGATGCACGCGCTGCCTTCTCTTTCCCCCACGCTGCAATTCGACCCTGAACTGCTGTTGCGCGCGCAGGACGTGCGCGTGGCTTTCTTCGACGTGGACGGCGTGCTGACCGACGGAAGCCTCTACTTCACCGAGGCGGGCGAGACGCTCAAGCGCTTCCACACCCTCGACGGCCACGGCATCAAGCTGCTGCAGCAGGCCGGCATCACGCCCGCCGTGGTCACCGGCCGCGACGCGCCAGCGCTGCGCCTGCGCCTGAAAGCGCTGGGCGTGGCGCATGCGCGCTTCGGCACAGAGGACAAGCGCCCCGCGGCCGAAGCCATCCTGGCCGAACTGGGCCTGGGCTGGACGCAGGCCGCGGCCATGGGCGACGACTGGCCCGACCTGCCCGTCATGCGCCGCGCGGCCTTCGCCTGCGCGCCCGCCCAGGCACACATCGAGGCCCGGGCCGTGGCCCACTACACCACGGCGGCACCCGGCGGAAGCGGCGCCGCGCGGGAATTCTGCGACCTGCTGCTCGCCGCCAGCGGCCGCTACGCCGGCCTGCTGGCTGCGCACGCCGGATGAGCCAGCCCCTGCGCCAGGCGTGGGAGCGCCTGTCCCTCTACCTGCCCGTGGTACTCATGGGCCTGCTGGCACTGGGCACGTGGTGGCTGGTGCGCAACGCGCCCAAGCCCCTGGCGCCTGCCCAGCAGCAGGAGGTGCGCCACGAGCCCGACTACTACATGCGCGACTTCTCCGTGAAGAGCTTCGATGCCACGGGCCGCTTGCACAGCGAGGTGCGCGGCACCCTGGCGCGGCACTACCTCGATACCGACACGCTGGAGATCGACCAGGTGCGCATGCGCGCCGTGAACGCCGAGGGCCGCATCACCACGGCCACCGCCAACCGCGCCGTGACCAACGCCGACGGGTCGGAGGTCCAGCTCTTCGGCAACGCCGTCGTCACGCGCGAGTCCACGGCCCGCGCCGGCCGCCAGCCGCTGCCGCGTCTGGAATTCCGCGGCGAATTCCTGCATGCCTGGGTGAACGACGAGCGGGTGCGCTCGGACCGGCCCGTCACGCTCACGCGCGGCACCGACACCTTCACCGCCGACAGCATGGACTACGACCATCTGGACCAGACCCTGCGCCTGCAGGGCCGCGTGCACGGCACCCTGATGCCTGCCCCCGCCCGCCGCTGATGCCCATGGCCGCTGCCGCGCCCCTGGTCTTCATCACCGGCGCCTCCAGCGGCATCGGCCGCGCGCTGGCCCTGCGCTACCACCAGGCCGGCTGGCGGCTGGCGCTGTCGGCCCGCAGGGAGGATGTCATCAAATCATGGGCTAGCGCTTGCGGGATAAGCGCAAGAAGCTATGAAATTTATAGTGCTGATATCGCGCAGCCCGACCGCATCATGGCGGCCGGCCAGTCCTGCCTGGAGCGGCAGGGGCTGCCTGACGTGGTCATCGCCAACGCCGGCATCAGCATCGGCATGGACACGGCCGAGCGCAGCGACATCGACGTCATGGCACGCACCTTCGCCACCAACAACGTCGGCATGGCTGCCACCTTCCAGCCCTTCGTGGCGCCCATGGCGCTGCGCGGCAGCGGGCGGCTGGTGGGCATCGGCAGCGTGGCGGGCATCCGGGGCCTGCCCGGCCACGGCGCCTACTGCGCCAGCAAGGCGGCGGCGATCAGCTACTGCGAAAGCCTGCGTGGCGAGCTGCGCGCCAGCGGCGTGCGGGTGGTGACGATCTGCCCCGGCTACGTGGATACGCCGCTCACGCGCGAGAACCGCTACGCCATGCCCTTCCTGATGCGGGCCGAGGACTTTGCCGACCAGGCGTTCAAAGCCATCGAGGCGGGCGTGAGCTACCGCGTCATTCCCTGGCAGATGGGGGTGGTGGCCAAGCTGCTGCGCGTGCTGCCCAATGCCCTGTTCGACCGCGTGCTGGCCGGGCGCCCGCGCAAGCACCGGCAGGGAGAAGGCCGCTCCTGAACGGCGCGGGGCCAAAAGAAAAGGCTCCCGAGGGAGCCTGTCTTGTGCGCTGGTGGGCCTCAGTAGCTGTTGCCGCCGCCACCGTAGCCGCCGCGGCCACCACCGCCGCCGCCACGCGGACCCGCGCCATACGGGCTGCGGAAGCCGCCTTCGCTGCGGCCGCCGCCACCGAAGCCACCGCCGCCGCCACTGCGGCCGCCGCCGTAACCACCGCCGCCGCCACCACCACCGAAGCCGCCGCCGCTGCGGGGGGGGCGGGGTTCCATGGGGCGCGCTTCATTCACCACGAGGCTGCGGCCGCCCAGGGACTGGCCGTTCATGCCGTTGATGGCGTCTTGTGCCTCGGCGTCACTGCCCATCTCGACGAAGCCGAAACCCTTGGAGCGGCCCGTGTCCCGCTCCATCATGACCTTGGCGCTGGTCACGGCGCCAAACTGGCCAAACGCCTGCTCGAGATCTTGGTCGCGCACCGTGTAGGGCAGGTTGCCGACATACAGTTTGTTGCCCATCAAGGGACTCCTCAAAAACAATTGGATAGAGCGACGGAGTCCCGAACCCGCAGCCAGTTGATCACAAAGACGCCCCTATGCGCGAAACTGACGGATCACCGCAACCTCGGCGAGGCAAAAAACTCGCCGCAAATATTATGTGCCAGAACTACGGCAGAAACACAAGGAGTTTTCCGCCCCCGTGGCACAAAAAAAGAGGGCCTTTCGGCCCTCTCTTCATTTGCAGTCGCTGTCAGTAGCTGGAACGGCCGCCGCCGTAGCCGCCACGGCCACCGCCACCGCCGTAGCCGCCGCCACCGAAGCCGCCGCCGCTGCGGGGGGGGCGGGGTTCCATCGGACGGGCTTCGTTGACCACCAGGTCACGGCCGCCGAAGTTCTGGCCATGCACGCCCTGGATGGCGGCCTGGGCTTCGGCATCGCTGCCCATTTCGACGAAACCAAAGCCCTTGGAGCGGCCGGTGTCGCGCTCCATCATGACCTTGGCGCTTTGGACGGCGCCGAATTGGCCGAACGTCTGCTCCAGGTCGTTGTCGCGGAAGGAATAGGGCAGATTGCCCACGTAGAGTTTGTTGCCCATGATCGGACTCCTAAAAAAACACGAAATGCGATGGAGCCTGACGCAATCAACAAACCTGTGACGACTTCAAAGACGCGAAACTGACCAAACACCGCAGCCTGCATTCCTGCAAGGCAGAAAGGCGTAACCATTATCGGGCATTGCCGCGTGCAGAAAACGGCGGATAGTGCGTGGCAGCAACACTTTTCAGGGTAAATACCTGGGCAGTCGTTACAATGCGCCCCAGTCCTTGGGGAGTAGCCTGCCCTTGCGCCGCTGGCGCGAGAGGAGGCATGCATCAACAGACTTGGGGCCCATCGGGCGCCATGGTGCATGAGGTCCGCCGCAATGGCGGGCTGGGCGAGACCATTGACTGCGCGCCGATCCCATAGGCCGGAATCGGTGCGCGGTCAATGCTGTCCGATCTATTTCCGGCCGGAGATTCCCCCACCATGGAAGCCTTCCTCGTCTCCACCGCCATCGTCGCCCTTGCCGAAATGGGCGACAAGACCCAGCTGCTCTCGCTCGTGCTCGCCGCGCGGTTCCGCAAGCCCTGGCCCATCGTCTGGGGCATTTTCGTGGCCACCGTGGTCAACCATGCGCTGGCCGGGGCCGTGGGCGCATGGGTGACCACGGTGCTGGGGCCGCAGGCGCTGCGCTGGGTGCTGGGGCTGTCGTTCATCGCCATGGCCGTGTGGATGCTGATCCCCGACAAGCTCGACGACGACGGAGCAACCCAGGCGCCGCGCTTCGGCGTCTTCGGCACCACGCTCGTGGCCTTCTTCCTGGCCGAGATGGGCGACAAGACGCAGATCGCCACGGTGATGCTGGCGGCGCAGTACAGCGCCTACCTCTGGGTGGTGGCAGGCACCACGCTGGGCATGATGCTCGCCAATGCGCCCGTCGTCTGGCTGGGCGAGCGCATCACGCGGCGCGTGCCGATCCGCGCGGTGCACGTGGTTTCGGCCCTCATCTTCCTCGTGCTCGGGCTGCTGGCGCTTTTGGCATAATGGCCGACGCGCCGATTTGCCACCGCTTGCGGGCGCTTTACAAATTCAGCTAAAGACATGACCGATGGAGATGCGACCCGGCCTCGTTTTTAGCGACAGCCGGATTTTTTCATGTCCTTCATCGCCACACCGCAGTCCATGCACTTCGCCGAGGCCCTCGCCCTGCAGTCGGGCGCCTCGATCCGCGACTACACGCTGGCCTACGAAACCTACGGTACGCTGAATGCCGACAAGAGCAACGCCGTGCTCGTGTGCCACGCGCTCAATGCCTCCCACCACGTCGCGGGCGTCTACGAAGGCCAGCCGAAAAGCGAGGGCTGGTGGGACAACATGATCGGGCCGGGCAAGCCGGTGGACACCAACCGCTTCTTCGTCATCGGCGTCAACAATCTGGGCTCATGCTTCGGCTCCACCGGCCCCATGCACACCCACCCCGACACAGGCGAGGTCTATGGCGCCGATTTCCCCGTGGTCACGGTGGAGGACTGGGTGAATGCCCAGGCGCGGCTCCTGGACTGCCTGGGCATCGAGCAGCTCGCCGCCGTGATGGGCGGCAGCCTCGGTGGCATGCAAGCGCTGAGCTGGACGCTGCAGTATCCCGGGCGCATGCGCCACGCCGTGGTGGTGGCCAGCGCCCCGAACCTCACGGCCGAGAACATCGCCTTCAACGAAGTGGCGCGCCGCGCCATCGTGACCGATCCCGACTTCCACGGCGGGCACTTCTACCGCCACGGCGTGATACCCAAGCGAGGCCTGCGCATCGCGCGCATGATCGGCCACATCACCTACCTGAGCGACGACGTGATGAACGAGAAGTTCGGACGCCAGCTGCGCGAGGGGATGCAGCTCAAGTACAGCACGCAGGACATCGAGTTCCAGATCGAGAGCTACCTGCGCTACCAGGGCGACAAGTTCAGCGAATACTTCGACGCCAACACCTACCTGCTCATCACGCGCGCGCTCGACTACTTCGACCCTGCGCGCCAGCATGGCGGCAGCCTCACGCAGGCGCTGGCCGCGGCGCGCGCCCGCTTCTTGCTCGTGAGCTTCACCACCGACTGGCGCTTCTCGCCCCAGCGCAGCCGGGAGATCGTGCACGCCCTGCTGGAGAACCGCCGCGACGTGAGCTACGCCGAGATCGACGCACCCCACGGGCATGACGCCTTTCTGCTCGATGACGCCCGCTACATGGGTGTAGTTCGCTCTTATTTCGATAGTATCGCCAAGGAGCCGACATGAGCGATCACGCCACCATGCAAGCTATCGCGCGCCGCGTGCCCCAGGGGGCGCGCGTGCTCGACCTGGGTTGCGGCGACGGGGCGCTGCTCGACCTGCTGCAGCGCGAGCGCGGCTGCAGTGGCTACGGCATCGAGATCGCCGACGCCAACGTGCTGGCTTGCGTGCGCCGCGGCGTGAACGTGATCCAGCTCAACCTCGACGAGGGGCTGGCCATGTTCGCCGACAACAGCTTCGACGTGGTCTTGCAGATCGACACACTGCAGCACCTGCGCAACGCCGAGGTGATGCTGCGCGAGACCGCTCGCGTGGGGCGCAGCGGCATCGTCGCCTTCCCGAATTTCGCCCACTGGCCCAACCGCCTGTCGGTGCTGCGCGGACGCATGCCTGTCACGCGGCGCCTGCCCTACCAGTGGTACGACACGCCCAACATCCGCGTGGGCACGTACAAGGACTTCGAGGTGCTGGCCGGCAAGAACAAGCTGCGCATCCTCGACGCCTTCGGGCTGCAGGACGGGCGGGAGGTGCGCAGGCTGCCCAACGCGCGCGCCGGCACGGCGGTGTTCCACTTCGAGCACGATTGAGGCCGGACCGCCCGATACGTGACACCGCGTAAGGGATTGCGTGAATAAATGTAACTAGGTGTTTGCCGTAGATTCGTTGGCCCGTCCGGAACGAACCGGACACCACGAATATCTCAGGAGACACCCCCCATGGCTGCTTCGTCCGCCAACAACCGTTCCGTCGCCCGCCGGGTCACGCTGATGGCGCTGTGCCTGGTGGCGCTGGTGCTGGTGGGTGTGGGGGCGACGCTGGCGGTGCTGACCGAGCGCAGTACGCGCGCGCAGCTGGTGCAGAGCGTGGGCACGACGGCGCAGGCCGTGGCCCAGTCGCTGGACGCCGCCGACAACACCAACCGCGAGATGGTGCGCGCCACGATGCGGGGCTTCCAGCGGTACTTCGAGGCCACCATGCAGCTCGACGAAGGCGCGGGCGAACTGCGCAGCTACGGCGCGCTGGTCAATGGCGACTACGGCTCGGTGGACAAGTTCGCTCAGGAGACGGGCGGCGTGGCCTCCGTGTATGCGCGCAAGGGCGACGACTTCGTGCGCATCACCACGTCCGTGAAGAACGCCCAGGGCGAGCGCGAACTGGACACGCCGCTCGCGCGCACCGACCCGGCCTATGCCGCCGTGCTCAAGGGCGAGCCCTTCACCGGCCTGGTCATGGTGCAGGGCAAGCCCTACATGGGCCACTACCTGCCCGTCAAGGACGCCAGCGGCAAGATCGTGGCGCTGCTGTTCATCGGCAACGACGTGAGCATCTTCCACACCATGCTGCAAAAGCAGGTCGAGCAGACGCGCTTCTTCGAGCATGGCGGCGTGTACGTGATCAACCCCGGCGTTTCGCTGGAGCAGGCGCGCTTCGTCTACCACCCCGCGGCGCGCGGGCGCGGCGTGCTGGAGGCCTTCCCGCAGGCCAAGCCCTTCCTGGAATCGCTGGCGGCCGCCGAGGACGGTTTCGTGCGCCACGCGGCCCCCGTGCTCTATGCCGACGCGGACGATCCCTGGGCGCTCATGCGCAAGACCCAGGGCGGCTGGTGGGTGGTGGCCGAGGTGCCCGATGCCGAGGCCATGGCCGGCCAGCGCCACATCACCTGGGCCGTGTGGGGGCTGATGGCCCTGGCCGTGGCGCTGCTGGGCGTGGGCCTGCTCGTGATGCTGCGCCGCGGCGTGAGCCAGCCGCTCACCGAGCTCACGCAGGCCATCACCCTCGTGGCGCACGGCGACCTCACCCAGAGCTTCCGCACCACGCGGCGCGACGAGATCGGCGCCCTGGTGCAGGAGGTGGAAGGCATGCGCCAGCGCTACGTGCAGATGCTGCAGCAGGTGCGCACGGCGGTGGACAGCATCGACACCGCCAGCGCCGAGATCGCCAGCGGCAACCAGGACCTGTCCGCCCGCACCGAAGCCACGGCCAGCAGCCTTGCGCAAACCGCGCAGAGCATGGACCAGTTCACCGCCACGGTGCGCCAGTCGGCCGACGCGGCGCGCCAGGCCAACCAGCTCGCCGCGTCCGCCGCGGAGGTGGCCGCGCGCGGCGGGCAGGTGGTGGGCGAGGTGGTCACCACCATGGGCGACATCAACCAGAGTTCGCGCAAGATCGCCGACATCATCGGTGTGATCGACGGCATCGCCTTCCAGACCAACATCCTGGCGCTCAACGCCGCCGTGGAAGCGGCGCGCGCGGGCGAGCAGGGCCGGGGCTTCGCCGTGGTGGCGGGCGAAGTGCGCAGCCTGGCGGGTCGCTCGGCCGAGGCGGCGCGCGAGATCAAGCAGCTCATCCAGGCCTCGGTGCAGAAGGTCGAATCCGGCGCGCGCCTGGTGCAGGACGCGGGCAGCACCATGGGCGAGATCGTGGGCAGCGTGCAGCGCGTGGGCGACATCATCGGCGAGATCACCGTCGCCGCCGACGAGCAGGCCGGCAGCATCGGTCAGGTCAACCAGGCCGTGGGCCAGCTCGACCAGATGACGCAGCAGAATGCCGCCCTCGTCGAGCAATCGGCCGCCGCGGCGCACAGCCTGCGCGAGCAGGCCTCGCGCCTGGCCGGCGCGGTGCAGGTGTTCAAGCTCGGCCCGGGCATAGACGGGCCGGCGGCGCTGGCGCTGGAGGCCGCGCCGCCCCAGCCGGCCCTGGGCGCGCGGGCCGCGCAGCCGGCGCTCGAACATGCTTGAGGTAGTGCGGTCCATGGGAAGGGCGCCGTGATCCTGTACTGAGCGCAGCGCCGTCCTGGGCGCGGTGCTGCGGACGGTTATCCTTTGGCACCTGCGCTCGCGCTGCCTCCGCCCTGTTTCATGCTGCCGCCCCTCGATGTTCCCACCATGCTGCTGATGACTGCGGCAGCATCGCTCACCATGGCGTGCTCCCTTGCGGCCATGCGGCAGGGGCGCCGCGAAGGCACGGGCCTGTGGGCGCTGGCGCTGATGCTGCACACCGCCACCTATATCCTGTACACGCTGCGCGGTGCGGTGCCCGACTGGGCCAGCATCGTGCTGGCCAACACGCTGTTGTCGGGCACCTTTGCGCTGGTGCTGGCGGCCATCGACCAGTTCCAGGGGAGGGGGTTGCCGTGGCGCCGCATGGTGTTGCCGGTGGCTGCGACGACGCTGCTGTCGGGCGTGTTCATCGACGACTATCGTGCGCGCCTGCTGGTGATGGGCATATTGCCGCCGCTGCAGTTGCTCCTGGCCCTGCAGGCGCTCTGGCAGCCTCGCCTGCCACAGGTGCGTGGCGCGGTACTGCTATCGGTGGGATTGGGCCTCCAGGTGCTGCTCTTGTCGATGCGCGGCGTGCTCGTGGTCACCAGCAGCATTCCGATCGAGGGGTTCACGCGTGGCAGCAGCATGCAGTCCGTGGTTTTCATGGCAGCGTTCATGGTCGTCATCCTGGCGTCGCTGGGCTTCATCCTCATGACCAAGGACCGGGCCGACGCGGCCAACCGCCACTTCGCGGCGCACGATGCGCTCACCGGCGTGGCCAACCGCCGCTCGCTGATCGCTGCGCTGGAGCGTGACGTGGCGCGCGCCGTGCGCACGCGCGAGCCCTACGCGCTGATGATGCTGGACATCGACCATTTCAAGGCCGTCAACGACACGCGCGGCCACCTCGCCGGCGACCAGGTGCTGTGCCATGTGGCGGCCATGCTGCGCACCCGCCTGCGCGCACAGGACCTGGTGGGCCGCTACGGCGGCGAGGAATTCCTCGTACTGCTGCCCGACACGCCCCTGCGCGGCGCCATGGAACTGGCCGAAGTGCTGCGCCAGGCGGTCGCGCAGACGCCCTGCATGCACGAAGGCCGGGCGCTGCCCGTCACCGTGAGCATCGGCGTCTGCGGCGGGCGGCTGGAGCAGGGCGACCACGGCGACCTGCTGATCCACACCGCCGACCAGGCGCTCTACGCCGCCAAGGCGGCCGGGCGCAACCGCGTCGAGGGCGCCTTGCTGCCGCGCGACGGCCCGCCCACCCTGCCCATGCAGAGGCGGGAGGGGCTGGCGTATCCTGTGCCCTTTCCCCATCGCTCCGAGGAACTGCCATGACCGCCCGCCTGCCCGCCGCCGCACTCGACACCGCCCTGGCGCTGGAGCGCGTGGGCCGCGTATGGGATGAGGACATCCTGCGCCAGCTCACCGACTACATCCGCATTCCCGCCAAATCCCCCGGCTTCGCGCCCGACTGGCGCGCGCAGGGCCATCTGGAAACCGTGCTGCGCAACGCCGCGCAGTGGGTGGAGGCGCAGAAGGTCGCTGGCCTGCGCCTGGAGATCGTGCGCCTGGACGGCCGCACGCCGGTGCTGTTCTTCGAGGTGGAGGCCACCCGGCCGCAGTCCACGCAGACGGTCCTGATGTACGGCCACCTGGACAAGCAGCCCGAGTTCGAGGGCTGGCGCGCCGACCTGGGGCCCTGGACCCCCAAGTACGAGGACGGCAAGCTCTACGGCCGCGGCGGCGCCGACGACGGCTACGCGGTCTACGCCAGCATCGCCGCGGTGCAGGAGCTGCAGCGCCAGAACGTGCCGCACCCGCGCATCGTCGGCCTGATCGAGACCTGCGAGGAGAGCGGCTCCGCTGACCTGCTGCCCTACATCGACCTGCTGCGCGGGCGCCTGGGCGACGTGGCGCTGGTCATCTGCCTGGACTCGGGCGCCGGCAACTACGACCAGCTCTGGCTTACCACCAGCCTGCGCGGCATGGCCAGCGGCACGCTGAAGGTGGAGATCCTCACCGAGGGCGTGCACTCGGGCGACTCGTCCGGGCTCGTGCCCTCGTCGTTCCGCATCATGCGGCAGGTGCTCGACCGGCTGGAAGACTCGGCCACCGGGCGCCTGCTGCCCGCCAGCTTCCACTGCGAGATGCCTGCCGACCGCCTGGCGCAGGCGCGCGCCACCGCCGCCATCCTGGGCGCCGAGGTCTACAAGCGCTTTCCCTGGGCGCACCACGACTGCGGCGGCAGCACGGTGTTCGCGCTGCCCACCACCACCGACCCGGTCGAGGCGCTGATCCGCCGCACCTGGCAGCCCACGCTCAGCGTCACCGGCGCCGAGGGCTTCCCCGCCCTGCGGGACGCGGGCAACGTGCTGCGCCCCTACACCGCCTTCAAGCTCAGCCTGCGCCTGCCGCCGCTGGTGGACGCGGGCGCCTGCGTGCAGGAAATGAAGGCCTTGCTGGAGGACAACGCACCCTACCAGGCCCGCGTGACCTTCGCGCCCGACGGCGCCGCCAGTGGCTGGAACGCCCCGGCCATCGATCCGTGGTTCGCCCAGGCGCTGGACGCCGCCAGCCAGGCGCACTTCGGCGCGCCCTGCGGCTACATCGGCCAGGGCGGCACCATCCCGCTCATGAACATGCTGAGCCAGGGCTTCCCCAAGGCGCAGATGATGGTCTGCGGCGTGCTCGGTCCCAAGAGCAATGCGCACGGCCCCAACGAATTCCTGCACGTGCCTTACGCCAAGCGCCTCACCGCCGCCGTGGCCCAGGTGGTCGCTGCCCTGCCTGCCTGAACACCGCTCCCGCCATGCAGGACCTGCCCGAGTCCACGCTGAGCCCCTTCACCGCCGGCGACGGCGAGAACCTCGCCGTGCGCGACTGGCCGCTGCCCACCCGCGAGCGGCGCGGCACCGTGCTTGTCGTGCACGGGCTGGGCGAGCACTCGGCCCGCTACCGCGTGCTCGCCGCGCGCCTGAACGGCTGGGGGTTCGCCGTGCGCAGCTACGACCACTACGGCCATGGCGAGTCGGGCGGCCCGCGCGGCGGCCTGACCAGCGACCTGCGCCTGGAAGACGACCTGGCCGACCTGGTCGACGCCACGCGCGCGCGCATGCGCCCGGGCGAGCCGCTGGTGCTGCTGGGCCACAGCATGGGCGGGCTGGTGGCCGCGCACCTGGTGGCGCGGGGCGTGCGGCCCGTGGAGGCGCTGGTGCTTTCGTCGCCTGCGCTCGCCGCCTTCCTGAACCCCGTGCAGAAACTCCTGCTGGCCACGCTGCCGCGCCTGGTGCCGAACCTGCGCGTGGGCAACGGCCTGAGCGCGGATTTCCTGTCGCATGACGCGGACGTGGTCGCCGCCTACCGGGCCGACCGGCGCTGCCACGACCGCATCTGCGCCCGTCTGGCGCGCTACATCGCCGACGCCGGCCCCGCCACGGTGGCCCATGCGCCGCAATGGAGCGTGCCCACGCTGCTGCTCTGGGGCGAGGACGACCGCATCGTGGACCCCGCCGGCAGCCAGGTCTTCGCCGCCGCCGCGCCGCAGGACGTGTTGGCCGCGCAGGGCTTCGCGGGGCTGTACCACGAGATCTTCAACGAGCGCGAAGCCCAGCCCGTCTTCACGGCGCTGGGGCAGTGGCTCGGGGAAAGGTTTTAAGCGAAATCGGCCTCCAGCGCTTGTCCATCAAGCGCTGGCAGCTATTGTTTCGGGAGCATCCTGCCCCGCCCACACCACGCGGTCGCGGCCTTGGCGCTTGGCCTCGTAGAGGGCCGCGTCGGCCCGCTGCAGCAGGGCCACGGGCGTCTCGCCGGCGTGCAGCCGGGCGGCGCCCACCGACACGGTCAGGCGCACCGTGCCGCCCGCGGGCAGCGCCACCGGCGACGCCGCCACGGCCGCGCGCACGCGCCCCAGCAGGCGCGCGCCGTCCTCGGGCGTGGTGCCGGCCATGAGCAGCACGAACTCCTCGCCGCCCCAGCGCGCCAGGATGTCGGTGGCGCGCACGCTGGCCAGCACCGTGCGCGCGAAAGCCTGCAGCGCCAAATCGCCGCCGGCGTGGCCGTGGGTGTCGTTGACGGCCTTGAAGTGGTCCAGGTCCAGTTGCGCCATCAGCACCGGGTGGCCGCCGCGGCGCACGCGCAGCCCTTCCAGTCGCATCATCTCCAGCATGTAGCGCCGGTTGGGCAGGCCGGTAAGCTCGTCGCGCGTGGCCAGCTCGCGCACCTGCTCCACGGCATGCGCCAGCTCGGCCTTCTGCCGCCGCAGCTTCTCGCGCGTGGCATGCATGCGCATGTTGAGGAAGGTGCTGCTGAGCAGCACCACCACGATCATCACCATGTAGGCGCCGGCCAGCGCCGCCGGCTGGCCGCCGGGCGGGTACCACCACTGCACCACGGCCGAGGCGAGGCCGAACACCGCCAGCCCGTAGACCAGCACGCCCACCATCTGCCGCGGCGTCAGGCCGAAGATGCCGAACATCAGGATCACCGCCAGGATGGGCAGCGCGATGCCGCGCGCCGGCCCGGCGATCACGTAGGCCGTGGCATTGCAGGCGATGGCGTAGACGATCTGCAGCAGCGTGAGCGCGGGATCGTGCCAGCGGCTGCTGTAGCCGCTGCGAATCAGTGCGTAGACCGCCGCCAGGCCGGTGGCGCAGGCCAGCGTCCACCAGTGCACGGGCCGCGCGGCCGTCAGTCCGGCGGCGGCCACCAGGTGCATGGCGGCGATGCAGCAGAGCATGAGCAGGGCGGCCAGGCCCGTCATCGCCAGCCGCAGCCGCTGGTGGGGGTCGCGGGTGATGAGCGCGTCCAGCACGCGCTGCGGCAGGGTGCGGGCCACGGCCTCCTGGTCCACGGGCGGGTTCCTTTCCTTGCGCGCTCGGCGCCGTCCGCATCTTAGAGCCTGTTCATGATCTTTTCATGGTGCCCGCAAGGCAGCAGGCAGTCGCAATCTAGGCGCGCACTGCAGGCCATGCTGGTGGCCTGGACAAGGTGCGCAACGACGAGTGCGGCTGCCTGCTGCCTTGCCCGAAGGGTTGCCCCGCAAAGGCAGCGTCTGCGGCGTTGCAAATCCTCGCCG
>Ga0222428_100319_pt1 | contig 24445 bp, 29 predicted proteins | sample 2B5Ametagenome_FD_182471 | JGI IMG/M metagenome (GOLD analysis project Ga0222428, IMG submission 182471) | Enriched microbial communities from leaf-cutter ant dump, University of Wisconsin, Madison, United States - 2B5A (version 2) | ecosystem: Environmental > Terrestrial > Nest > Insects nest >...
CACTACACTCACGCCATTGAAGAGAGCCCCACGAGCCCATGAGCACTCCCTCCACAGCGCCGCGTCCCAGCGTCATGCAGCTGGCCATCAAGGAAAAGGCGGCCCTGTACGCGGCCTACATTCCTTTTTTCACCGAGGGCGGCATTTTCGTGCCCACCAACCGCGAATACCGCCTGGGGGATGACGTGTACGTGCTGCTGACGCTGCCCGATGACACGCAGCGCTACCCTGTCGCGGGCCGCGTGGCCTGGGTTACGCCTGCACGCGCTGGCGGCAACCGCACCCAGGGCGTCGGCATCCATTTCCCGAAGGACGAGAAGTCGCGCCAGCTGAAGCACAAGATCGAGGAAATCCTGGGGACGGCCCTGGGTTCGGATCGTTCGACGCAGACGCTCTGAGTCTTTTTTGCCCACTCGCATGCCGGCCCGTGGGCCGGCATGTCCGTTTTCCCGCCTATGTTCACCGACTCGCACTGTCACCTCACGTTCCCCGAGCTGGCCAGCCAGCTTCCTGCCATTCGCCAGGCCATGCAGCAGGCGCAGGTAGAGCGGGCGCTTTGCATCTGCACCACGATGGAGGAGTTTGGCCAGGTGCATGCGCTGGCCCTGGCGTACGACAATTTCTGGTGTACCGTGGGTGTGCACCCGGACAACGAGGGCGTGACCGAGCCCTCTGAGCAGGATTTGCGCGCACACGCCGCCTTGCCACGCGTGGTGGCCATTGGCGAGACCGGGCTGGACTACTACGGCATGGAAGACCGCAAGGGCGGCCGCAGCATCGCCGACCTGGAGTGGCAGCGCACGCGCTTTCGCACGCACATCCGCGCGGCCCGGGCCGTGGGCAAGCCGCTGGTGGTTCATACCCGCAGCGCGTCGCAGGACACGCTGGCCATCCTGCGTGAAGAGGGTGAGGACGGCGCGGGCAACCGTGCCGGCGGCGTGTTCCATTGCTTCACCGAGTCGATGGCCGTGGCGCGTGCGGCGCTGGACCTGGGCTACTACATCTCGTTCTCGGGCATCGTCACGTTCAAGAGCGCCCAGGAACTGCGCGACGTGGCCGCCTTTGTGCCGCTGGACCGGATGTTGATCGAAACCGACAGCCCCTATCTGGCGCCAGTTCCCTACCGCGGTAAGACGAACACGCCGGCCTATGTGCCCTATGTCGCGCAGCAGATTGCCACCGTACGCGGCATCAGCGTGCAGGCCGTCGCCGAGGCCACGAGCCGCAATTTCGAGGCCCTGTTCGCCGGGGTGCGGGCATGATGCGCCGCCGCTGTCTGCTGGCCGTTTCGGCGCTGGGCTGGGGCGCGTGGGGGCTGGCGCAGGCCGGTTCGTACGATGATTTTTTCACTGCCATCCGGCGCGATGATGCCGGGGCTATCACGGCGCTGCTGCGCCGGGGGTTTGACCCCAATACCGTGGATGCCAAAGGTGTGCCGGCCCTGGTGTTGGCGCTGCAGCTGGAGTCGTTCAAGGCCTTTGATGCCTTGCTCCAGGCGCCGGCCCTCAAGGTGGATCAAACCAACCCGCAAGGGGAGACCGCGCTGATGCTGGCCGCCATCAAAGGCTACCTGGACCTGGCCCGCGCGCTGGTTGCCAAGGATGCCGATGTGAACAAGACCGGCTGGACGCCGCTGCACTACGCCGCCTCTGGCACCGGCGACCAGCAGCCCGCCATGCTGGCGCTGCTGTTGGAGCAGCATGCCTACATCGACGCTGGCTCGCCCAATGGCAGCACGCCGCTCATGCTGGCAGCGCAGTACGGCACGCGCGCCAGCGCGCTGCTGCTGCTGGAGGAAGGGGCCGACCCCACCATCAAAAACCAGCTGGGCCTGACGGCTTTGGACTTTGCGCTGCGGGCGGGGCGCAAGGACTTGGCGCAGCAATTGGCGACTGCTATCCGTCAGCGCCAGCCCAACCGGGGGCAGTGGTAGCTTCTTTTTTTGTAGCTGCTAGCGCTTGTTAGGAAAGCGCTGGAGGCCTTTTTTATTCGTAATCAGCCTGCGTGGTTTTGCAGGCGTGCGTAGATGCCACCTTGGGCCAGAAGCTGCGCGTGCGTGCCCTGCTCGGCCACACGGCCTTGCTGCATGACGATGACGCGGTCGGCATGCTCGATGGTCGAGAGGCGGTGGGCGATGACCAGCGTTGTGCGCCCTTGCATCAGGCGCTGCAGCGCGTCTTGCACCAGCCGTTCGGACTCCGTGTCGAGTGCCGAGGTGGCTTCGTCGAGGATCAGGATCGGCGCATCCTTGTAGAGTGCCCGGGCGATCGCCAGGCGCTGGCGCTGCCCACCCGAAAGCTGGGTGGCGTTGTGCCCCACCAGCGTGTGGATGCCCTGGGGCAGGCTGGCTACATGCTCAGCCAGGTTGGCCGCCGTCAGGCAGGCGTGTACCCGTGCTTCGTCGAGGGGCGCGCCGAGCGCTACGTTGGCGGCGATGCTGTCGTTGAACATCACCACGTCCTGGCTCACCATGGCAAATTGCGCGCGCAGGTGGTCCAGGCGCCAGTCCTGCAGCGGGCAGCCGTCCAGAAGGATGTCCCCTTCGCTGGCGAGCACGAAGCGCGGCAGCAGATTGACCAGCGTGGTCTTGCCGGCGCCAGAGGGTCCAACCAGTGCAACCACCTCGCCCGGACGCACGCTGAGGTTCACGCGGTCCAGCGCGGGGGACTGGTCCTGCGCGAACCGTACGGTCACGTCGCGCAATTCCAGCGCGCCGCGCACCGGGCTTGGGGCTTGCTGGCCACTCGCCTCGCTGCCGGTGTCGTTGATCAGCAGGAGGCCGCGCTCCAGGGCCGCCACACCGCGCGTGAGCGGGTTGGAGACATCGGCCATGCGGCGCATGGGGGCGACCAGCATCAGCATGGCCGTGATGAAAGAGGCGAAGCCCCCCACGGTGATGGCCTGGCCGCCGTCCGCGCCGGTGCGGCTTTGCCACAGGGCGATGCAGATCACCGTGGACAAGGCCCCCGCCGCGAGCAACTGGGTCAGGGGCGTCATGGCGGCCGATGCGATCGTCGCCTTGATGGCCAGGCGGCGCAGGCTGTCGCTGAGCTGGCCGAAGCGTTGGTTCTGCGATGACTGCGCACCGTGCAGACGCACCACGCGGTGGGCCAGCACGTTTTCCTCGACCACGTAGGCGAGGTCGTCGGTGGCCTGCTGGCTGGCCTTGGTGATGCGATAGAGGCGGCGCGACAGCGTCTTCATGATCCAGGCGACCCCGGGCACCACGACGGCGACGATGAGGGTCAGCTGCCAGTTCAGGTAGAGCAGGTAGCCCAGCAATGCGACCAGCGTGAAGCCGTCGCGTGAGATGCCCATCAGGGCCTGCACCAGAAGCGTGGCGCCGGTCTGCACCTCGTACACCACGGTGTTGGAGAGGGTGCTGGCCGACTGGCGCGAGAACAGCGCCATCTCGGCCGACAGCAAGCGCTCGAACAAGGCCTTGCGCAGCAGCAGCATGCCCTCGTTGGCGATGCGCGTGATGGCGTATTGGCTGGTGAACTGGGCAATGCCGCGCACCAGGAAGACCCCGATGATGGCCAGCGGCACCAGCCACAGCTCCAGGGTGCCGTCAGTGAAGCCGCTGTCGAGCAATGGCTTGAGCAGCGCCGGAATCAGGGGCTCGGTGATGGCGCCAACCACGGTGCCGAAGAAGGCCAGGCCCCAGGCCACGCGGTGCCCGCTGAAAAAAGGCAGCAGGCGCCGCAGCCTGGCCCGCAGGCCCGGTGACGTGGGGGCAGCGGTGCTGGCGGCATTGGGTGTTCCGGAGTCAGGGGCTTGCATTTGCGGCCGGATTCTACGGTTCACTGGGTGTACCATACCGTTTGTCACAGGAGTTCGGGATCAATGTGTAATATGCCGGGTTGTCTTCCGGCTTTGTTGCGTAAGGTTCCGACGGCTGCCAATGACCACTGACCGATCTATCCCATCCCAAGCGGCTGCGCCGCTTCTTCCTTTGCGCCGCCAGGTCCTGGCCGCGATTCTTTCTCTCCCTGCTCTACCCGCTCTCGCGCAGTTCCGTGTGGAAGTAACGGGGGTCGGGCTGACACAACTGCCGATTGCCCTGGCGCCCTTCCGGGGCGAGGCGCAATCGCCACAGCGCATTTCGGCGATCGTGCAGGCCGATCTGGAGCGCAGTGGGCAGTTTCGCAGTATTGATGCCGCAGGGGCGGCGTTGGATGAGGTCTCGCGCCCTGACATGGCCCAGTGGCGGCAAAAAAGCGCCGACTCCCTGGTGACCGGCAGCATCACGCGCCTGGCGGATGGCCGCTACGACATTCGCTTCCGCCTGTGGGACGTGGTGCGGGCCCAGGATCTCGGGGGGCAGAGCTTCGTGGTCAGCCAAGGTGACTTGCGCCTAGTGGCGCACCGCATCGCCGACTTCGTCTACGAGAAGCTCACGGGTGAGCGTGGCGTGTTCTCCACGCGCATCGGGTATGTGACGAAGGCTGGCGGACGTTACAGCTTGTGGGTGGCCGATGCCGATGGGGAGAATGCCCAGGCTGCCTTGTCGAGCCCCGAGCCGATCATTTCCCCTGCCTGGGCGCCCAATGGCACCCAGCTGGCCTACGTCTCGTTTGAGTCGCGCAAGCCCGTGGTGTATGTGCATGACGTGGCCAGCGGGCGTCGCCGTCTCATCGCCAACTTCCGCGGTTCTAACAGTGCGCCCGCCTGGTCGCCTGATGGCCGGCAACTGGCGGTGACCCTGACGCGCGATGGCAGTTCGCAGCTCTACACCATCGACGCCAATGGCGGTGAACCGCGCCGTTTGATGCAGAGCAGCGGTATTGATACCGAGCCCGTGTTCTCTGGTGATGGCCGCACCATCTACTTCGTGAGTGATCGTGGCGGTGCACCGCAGATTTACAAGGTGGCGGCATCGGGCGGCAACGCCGAGCGCGTTACGTTCTCCGGCAGCTACAACATTTCCCCAAGCGTGAGTCCGGATGGACGCTGGCTGGCCTATATCTCGCGTGTCGGCGGCGCTTTCAAGCTGCATGTCATGGACCTGGGCACGGGAGCTGTGAGCGCCATCACCGATACCACCGCGGACGAAAACCCAAGTTTTGCACCCAATAGCCGTTTGATTGTCTACGCCACCCAGCAGCAGGGCCGTGAGGCGCTCATGACCACCACGCTGGATGGAAAGATAAAGGCACGGCTGGCGGGGCAGGGCGGAGACATACGCGAGCCCGATTGGGGGCCGTACCAAAAACAGTGAATTCGATCTGATTTAACCCGTATCCAAGATTGCAGGAGCAATTCGCATGAAACATTTGAAACGCCTTTCTATCGCTTTGACCGTGGCTGCCCTGATGGCCGGCTGCAGCACCGGGGTCAAGTTGGACGACCAGGCCCCGGTGGAGGACCGTTCGGCGACAACCAATGCCGGAGCCAACACAGGTAACACGGCCCAAAGCGGTGTTGCAGGGGTGAACCTTGGCCAATCCGACCGTGACGGCGGTGGCCCGGTGGGCGTGAGCCGTACCATCTACTTCGACTTTGACAGCTATGCGATCAAGTCCGAGTACCAATCGGTGCTGGATGCCCATGCGCGCTTCATCAAGGCAGTGCCGGGCCGCAAGGTCATGCTGGAAGGCCACACCGATGACCGTGGCGGTCGCGAGTACAACCTGGCGCTGGGCCAAAAGCGTGCCGAAGCCGTGCGCCGCTCGCTGGGCCTGCTGGGCGTGTCCGATGGCCAGATGGAAGCCATCAGCTACGGTAAGGAAAAGCCTGCCGTGCAAGGCAGCAGCGAAGACGCCCGCGCGCAGAATCGCCGCGTTGAACTGTCGTACCGCTGATGCACGCAGCCCGCTCTCCTTCCTGGGCCAAGGCCGCGCTCGTGGCGGCTTTGACATCCGCCTATGCGGTAGGTGGTCACGCGGCGCTTTTCGAGGATGAAGAGGCGCGCCGCGCCATCCTGGAGTTGCGCCAACGCGTGGATGGACTGACCCAGGGAAGCATGCGCACGGGCGACGAGTCGTCGCAGCTGCGCCGAAGCTTGCTCGATCTGCAAACGCAGATCGAGGCGCTGCGCACTGAGCAGGCCAAGCTGCGCGGGCAGAACGAGCAGCTCCAGCGCGACATCGCCGAATTGCAGCGACGCCAAAAGGATATGGCGCAGGGCGTTGATGAACGCCTGCGTCAGTTCGAGCCGGTGAAGGTGAGCCTCGACGGTCAGGAATTCCAAGCCGACCCCGCAGAGAAGCGGGACTTCGAGTCCGCTCTTGAGATTTTCCGCACGGGCAAGTTTGCCGAGGCTGGCCAGGCATTTGCCGCTTTCATCAAGCAGTACCCGCGCAGTGGCTACGTGCCTTCTGCGCGCTTCTGGCTGGGCAACGCCCAGTATGCGACGCGTGATTACAAGGAAGCCATCGGCAACTTCAAGGCCTTGCTGGCGGCAGCACCGACGCACGCGCGTGCGCCCGAGGCAGCGCTCTCGATTGGCAACTGCCAGGTCGAATTGAAGGACACCCGCGCTGCGCGCAAGACCTTTGAAGACTTGGTCAAGGCCTATCCGCAGTCTGAGGCCGCGGGTGCTGCCAAGGAACGCCTGGCGCGTCTCAAGTGACGGATCCCGTGGCCGATGAGGTAGATCTCCAGCGCCGCTTTGGCGGGCTGGAGCGTTTGTACGGCCTTGAGGGAGCCGGGCGCATACGTGCGGCCCACGTAGCCGTCGTGGGCGTGGGCGGAGTCGGCTCCTGGGCGGCAGAGGCACTGGCGCGCAGCGGAGTTGGCCGCTTGACGCTGATAGATCTGGACCATGTCGCTGAATCAAACATCAACCGGCAAGTTCATGCACTGACTGAGACGGTCGGACAGGCCAAGGTACAGGCGATGCGCGACCGTATCGCGCAAATTCATCCTGCCTGCTCCGTGGTTTGTGTTGAGGATTTCGTTGACAGCACGAACTGGCCAGGTTTGCTGCCATCGGCTGTCGACGCTGTCATTGATGCCTGCGATCAAGTGCGCGCCAAGACATCCATGGCGCAGTGGGCACGGAATTCCGGCAAGCCGTTCATCAGTGTTGGTGCCGCTGGGGGAAAGCGCCTCGCGCACAAGGTGGATATTGATGATCTGGCGGCAGTCACCCATGATCCACTGCTGGCCCAGGTGCGCTACCAACTGCGTAAGCACCACGGTGCACCCAAGGAGGGGCGCAGGATGAAGGTTGCCTGCGTGTTCAGCAGGGAGGCAGTCGCTCCTCCCCACGCCTCATGTGGTTTGGCGGGCGATGGCTCGCTCGGCTGTCATGGCTATGGTTCAGTGGTCGCCGTGACGGCAACCTTTGGCCAGTGTGCGGCCGGGTGGGTATTGGATTGCGTGGCGCGCGAAGATTTTTAATCTCTGTAAACGTGCTATAATTCGAGGCTTCGTATGTAGATGCGAAGAAAAGTGTGGGTCGTTAGCTCAGTTGGTAGAGCAGCGGACTTTTAATCCGTTGGTCGCAGGTTCGAATCCTGCACGACCCACCAAAAACATCGCGTAAACGCTGAAAAGCCTGCTATTTTAAAAGTAGCAGGCTTTTTTCATTCTTCAGTCGGTGGCAGTTTTGCGTTGGATGCCATTAGCCAGCAGTGGCAAGAAGTCGAAGACCCCGAAGCTCCCTGTTTTTGGATTGCACAGGGCTTCGGTGTTGATGGCGACGTCGCGTTTACACAAAATTCTGCGCATTCTCACTCTGGTGCTTGTGCCATGTCGCGTGCAATCTGCCCATCCACCAGCTCGACCACCCGGTCACAGCGCTGGGCTAAGCGCGGGTCGTGGGTCACGATGATGAATGCGGTGCCACGCTCTGAATGGATGCGGCGCAGCAGGGCAAAGACGTCGTCGGACGAGGTGGTATCGAGGTTGCCTGTGGGTTCATCGGCCAGCACCAGTGGGGGCGACATTACCAGTGCCCGGGCGATGGCGACGCGCTGCTGCATCCCCCCTGACAACTCGTTCGGTCGTTTGTCCATGGCATGGGCCAATCCGACGGCATCCAGCAGGCTGCGCGCATGCTCGCGTTGTGCAGGGCTTACTTTGCCTTCACCCATCAGGGCCGGCAAGGTGACGTTTTCCAAGGCGGAGAATGCGGGCAGCAGATGGTGAAACTGGAACACAAAGCCTAGCGTCTGTCGGCGCAGCAGCGTCAACGCCGTGTCGTCGAGATCTTGTACGGCTTCGCCCTGCAACAGATAGCGGCCGCTGCTGAGCGGCTCTAGCAGGCCCAGGACGTTCAGCAGGGTGCTTTTCCCGGAGCCGGAAGGGCCAATCAGCGCCATGAACTCGCCGTGGGCGGCGCGTAAGTCCACGCCATGCAGAACTTCGACCTCGCTGGGCAACCCGGGGTTGTAGCTTTTGCGCGCTGCCTGCAGGACGAGCAGATCAGGGGATGAAGCTGGCGAAGGCATGGGCATGGCTGTTAGAGGCGGATGGCCTGGGCGGGGTCCATGGCCGCAGCGCGCCGTGCGGGTGCGACACCTGCCAGCACGCCACACACTGTGGCGATGACGGCAGTTTGCAGAGCGGTCCAGGGGGCCAGGGTAATGGCGAACAGTGGTAGACCGTCTGAGCCCCGTACCAGGGTGGTGAACGCAGCGATCAATATGACCGCCAGTAGCAGTCCCAGGGCAGACCCAATGGCCCCCACGATGGCGCCTTGCAGAAGGAAAACGCGCAGCATTTGCCCGCGCGTCGCTCCCATGGCGCGCAGGATGCCGATTTCCCGCCGCTTTTGCACCACCGACACCACCAAAACGCTGGAGATGCCGAGCACGACCACGACCAGCACCACAGTGCGGATGATGGTGGTGCTGATGGTTTGGGCGTCGAGTGCCGAGACCAGTTGTGCATTGTTGTCCTGCCAGCTTTCGACTTTGTAGGGGTAGCGCTGCGCCAGCTCGCTCGCCAGTCGTTGAGCCTGCCATACGTCGCGCACGGTCAGGTCGAGCAGCGTGGCGCCACCAGGTAGGGCTAGCAGGTTTTGCGCCGCTCGCAGTGGCACGATGACCGTGCGGCGGTTCAGGTCTTTGACGCCCAGATCCACCAGGGCCGTGACGCGCACCGGATCGCTGCGGCTGCCCGTTTGCAGGGTAAACCGGTCGCCCGGTCGCACGCCCAGGTCGGCCGCCAGTTCGCGGCCAATGATGGCTTCGCCAGGACCTAGTCGCGCGGTGCCGCTGACGACCTTGGCACGCAAGTCGATGATGCGGTCGTAGCGGTCCAGGTCCACACCCATCAGCGCCATGGCCTGGGCGGCTTCCCCCCGCAACGCCAAGCCGCTGCCCGACACCATGGGCGAGACTGCGGTGACCTCCGGCAGCTGCTCCAGTACGGGCATTAGCGCCTGCCAATTGGCGACGGAGCGCAGGCGTTGGGCGCGGGGCTGGGCTTCTGCCAGCACGCGCGTCTGCGCGTCCGGGGCCAGGGCGCTCAACACCGTGTCATCGGGTGCTCGCACACTCAGGTGCGACTGGGCCCCCAGGGTTTTGGTGATGGTGTTGCTCTGCAGTCCGTTGATCAGCGCCGAGATGTACGCCACGACGGCCACGCCTGCAGCGACGCCGATGATGATGAGGGCCGTCTGCATACGCCCTTCGCGCAGAAAGCGCAGGGCCACCCGCCACTCAAATCCCAGGGTGAGCGCCATGGTGTACTACCTCTTTTAACGCCCCACCGCGTGGGTGAGTGCAGCTCCGGCGTCACTGTCACGGCCACCTGCGCGTGTCGGAGAGCTGGTGCTGTCGGCATGCCAGGGCTGCGCCTGGGGCCGAACGCGCATGCCTGGCTGCACGCGGGGGCCCAGCAGAACCAACGCGTCGGCAGCCAGGCCTTGCGTGACCTCGGCGGCGACCAGGTTGCGCAGGCCCAGGCGTACGCTCTGGGCTTGGGCGCGGCCGTCTTGGGCGATGTAGACCGTGGCGGTATCGCCGTCGATGTGACGCAGCGCACTGAGAGGCAGCGCCAGGGCCTGGGGACGACGGCCTGTCTCTATCTCGACCGACAGCGTCATGTCTTCGCGCAGGAAGGTTGGCGGGGCCGCCTGCAGGGCCAGCTTGACCTCGATGGAGCCGCGTTGCGCATCCACACCGGGGGCCATGGACAGCACCCGCGCCTGCAACCGCTGGTTTGGAAAGGCATCCGCAATCACAGTGGCCCTTTGCCCTACCTCAAGCTGTTCCAGAAAGCGCTCATCCAATTGGGCCACCAGCTGGGTCGGGCCCGCCAGCGCCAGTTGCAGCAGTGCCTTGCCTGGCTGCACGATCAGCCCGGGTTCCACGGTGCGCAACAGGACCGTCGCGTCGGTGGGCGCGCGCACTGTGGCTTGTGCCAGCCGCGCAGCGGCAGCCTGCGTGCTAGCGCGGGCCACCGCCAGTTGGGCCTGGGCTTGGGCCAGATCGGTTCCCGTGTCTGCATTGGCCTGGCGCTGGGCATTGGCGTTGCGCTGCTGCGCCAGTGCCACGTCCACAGCGCGCTGCAATTCGTCCAGTCGCGAGGCACTGATGAAGCCTTGGGCAACCAACTGGTGCCCGCGGCGCAGTTCTGCCTGCGCGGCAAGCACGCTGGCGTCGGCCTGGGCCACGCCGGCCTCCGCTGTCACGCGGCCCGTGGTGCGCAGGCCTTGCAGACGGGCCTTGGCTTGCTGCTCGTTGGCCACGGCCTGGAACCAGGCTGCGCGCAGCTCATCTGTCTCCAGCTCGACCAGGGGCGCGCCAGCGCGTACGGTGTCGCCTTCGCGTACCAGAACCGACTGAACCCGTCCGGTGAGTGTGGCCCCTACCTCGACCCGGGACAGGGTGGCTACCCGGGCAGTGACCTGCAGTGTGCGCAGCAGGGGTTGCGTTTGCGCGGCCACGGCGGGGACGGCTATGCTGCGTGTCGACCACCACGCGGCGGCAACAGCCAGGGCCACCGCCAGGAAAGCCAGGGGAATACCCCAGCGGCGCAGTTTGGGCAGGGTCTGTGGGCGGAGCGGGTGGGCCATGGATGCGGTGGCGAAGAAGTGAAACGAGGGCGGGTTGCAGCAACTGCTTAGTCGATTGTCATCCAGGTCTGCGTCTGGGTGCGGGGCGCGCGGGGCGGGCGGCCTGCTGTGGCTTTATCCGCCCGCCGCAAAGCATGTCCCAGTAGAGGGATTGGCATAAAACAGGGTTTGGCCTTCACCAGGTCTGGGTAGATTGCTCCCTTTTGTGGCGTACGCCCTGCGGAGGATTCATCGCACCCATCAGGCGCTGAAAAAAATCCACAACGCCTGGGACGAATTCTGCGGGGTCAGAAGTCGAGCGGCTCACCATCATCCAGCTCCGGTCTCTCATTGCCGTGGTGCGGGGCTTGAACTGTGCGGCGCTTGCGCGTGACGTGGTAAGTTGTCAGCACCTGGTGCGCCACCATGTCCAGCGCCGGGCGGGGCTGGCCTTCGCGGTCTGTCCATACCTTCGGCGTGATGCTGCCGGCCAGGGCGATGCTGTCACCCGCATCGAGCGCCAGCAGTGCCGTCACCGTGTAGGTTTCGAAGGCAATCACGTTCACGAACAGGCTTTCGCCATCGCCACCCGTGGCGCGTACCTTGGCCGTGGCATAGGGTTGACCGTTCTTTCCCGTGCGTTGCTCGGGGTGGCTATGGAGTTTTCCTGCTATCAGGGCATCAATCATGGTGGCCTGACTGTATCCGGTGCACCGGGGTGGTGTGCAGGCCATCGGAGAACCCTGGCTGTTCCATGTGGTGGATACCTGCCTCCAGTGCCTCGATGGGCAAGCCAAGGATCCCAGCAACCTGCGCGGCAGAGTGGAAGGGCGCTGGCCTACATGGTGGCTGCCTTGCGTTAACAGGCCTCACTGGAATCGGGGCAACTCAAGACAAAACGCTCGATCAACTGCGCCACCGCATGCGGCTGGTCGTGGTGCAGCATGTGGCCTGCGTCTTGCACGGTGGCGGTGCTGTAGCGGCGGACGTGGGTCAAGCGCTGGTGGTATTCCGCCAGGCTGTATTGGCCTTTCCACCACCCTGCCAAGCTGTCGTCACTGGCTTGCACGCTCAGTACGGGCGCAGTGATCGCGGCGTAGAGCGCGTTGGCTTCTTCCACCCGGTAGAGCTGGGGGTTGACGACCTTGTGCGCGGCGTGGCCCATGATGGCCCAGCGGCCGTTGCTGCCCTGGCATGCCCAGTGCCGTGCCAGCCAAGCTGCCTTGTCAGCGGGCAGGCGCGGGTTGGTCTTGGTCAGCCGCTGGGCGACGCCGTCGGCATTGTCGTAGTCCTTCAGTGCCATCGCGCCTTCGCGGTGCTGGCGCAGTTCACGCAGCCATTGCGCCAGGCGTTTCGGCGCATCGTTGGGCGTGGTGGCGGGCAGACCGAAGCCTTCCAGGTTGACCAAGCTGCGCACGCGGGCGGGCTGGGCGCCCGCGTAGACCATGGCGATATTGCCGCCCATGCTGTGGCCCACCAGATCGACGGGCTGGGTGTCGGCGTAGTGGTCCAGCAGCAGGTCGAGGTCGGCCAGGTAGTCGGCGAAGTGGAAGCTGTCGCAGGGCCAGGGCAGGGTTGTGTGGCCGAAGCCGCGCCAGTCTGGTGCGACGATCAGGCGCTGTGTGGCAAAGGCGTCGCTGAATGCATCGGCCATGAATTGGTAGGAGGCGCCAGTGTCCATCCAGCCATGCAGCAGCACCAGCGGGGCTTGGCCGGGTTGGGGCTGCCCCCACACACGGACGTGGTAGTCGAGTCCACGGATGTGCAGGGTTTCTGAGCGGCTAGGGCGTTGCGGCTGGTACATGGGCGCGTGGTGGTGCAGGGGGTGTTTGCTTATGTCTGCAGACGTCGGAGGGAGTCCGTACACTGCTGGCAGGAGATCATACGTATGAACAGCATTTTTCTGGGGCAGAGCGCGCTGCGCGTGTCACCCATTTGTCTGGGCACCATGACCTTTGGCGAGCAGGTGGAGGAGGCCCACGCCCACGCCATCCTCGACCGCGCCTTGGAGCGTGGGGTGAACTTTCTCGACACGGCCGAGATGTACGCCGTGCCGCCGCGTGCAGAAACCTATGGCGCCACCGAAACCATTCTGGGGCGCTGGTTGGCCAGCCGGCCGGGCGTACGCCAGCGCGTGGTGCTGGCAAGCAAGGTGGCCGGCCCATCGCGCGGCATGCCCTGGATCCGCGAAGGCAAGGGTTTGACGCCGGACGACATCGTGCGCTCGTGCGAGGCCAGCCTGCGCCGGCTGCAGACCGACGTGATTGATCTCTACCAGATCCATTGGCCCGAACGCCATGTGCCGATGTTTGGCCAGCTGTACTACGACCCTGCCAAGGAGGCGTCACAAACACCGATTCATGAGCAGCTCGACACACTGGCGCGGCTGGTACGCGCGGGCAAGGTGCGCTATGTGGGCTTGTCCAACGAGACACCCTATGGCGTGCACGAGTTCGTGCGCCTGGCGGAGCAGCATGGGTTACCACGTGTGGCCTCGGTGCAGAACCCGTACTGCTTGCTCAACCGCAGCTGGGAGAACGCGCTGGACGAAACCTGCCACCGCCTGAATGTCTCGCTGCTGGCCTACTCGCCGCTGGGCTACAGCCTGCTGACGGGAAAGTATGACCAGCATGCCCCCACCGACCCCGGCGCGCCGCAGGATGGGCGCATTGCGCGCTATGCGTCGGTACGCCAGCAGCGCTGGGGCCGGCCCGAGGCACTGGCAGCGGCGCGTCGCTACAACCAGCTCGCGCGCGCCCATGGCCTGACGCCGGTGCAGATGGCGCTGGCTTTCTGCTACTGCAACTGGCGCGTGGCCAGCACCATCATTGGCGTGCGCTCGCTCGCGCAGCTCGACGAAAACCTCGACGCCTGGGGTACGCAGCTCTCGCCTGAGCTCCTGGCGGAAATCGACGCGATCCGCTGGGAACTGCGCGATCCGGCGCAATAGCGCAGGTTGCGAGCCGCCCTCGCATTCCCGCCGGGCCGCTGCAGTGGTCCGCGCCCAGGCTGGGCGTCCGCTGCTAGCGAAGGCGGGTAATGTGCGAGTGGTTCCATAAAAATTGACTGCAAAACAAGAAGAAACTGAGGCTATGCGCAAGAAGAACGCCCATGTCAGCGAAACCCCCGCCACCCAGGTGCTGCGCCAACACCAGGTGGCGTTCACCGAGCACCCCTACGACTACGTAGAGCATGGCGGTACGGCTGAATCAGCGCGCCAGCTGGGGCTGGACGAGCACACCGTGGTCAAGACGCTGGTGATGCAGGACCAGGACGCCAAGCCGCTGATCGTCCTTATGCACGGCGACTGCAAGGTGTCCACCAAGAGCCTGGCGCGCCAGATCGGCGCCAAGAGCGTGGAGCCGTGCAAGCCCGAGGTGGCCAGCCGGCACAGTGGCTACCTGGTGGGCGGCACCTCGCCCTTCGGCACGCGTAAGGCGATGCCGGTGTTCATCGAAGAAAGCATCCTGCAACTTCCGCGTATTGCCATCAACGGCGGGCGGCGCGGCTTTCTGGTACAGATTGACCCCCAGGTGTGCGTGCAACTGCTGGGCGCGCGGCCCGTGCAGTGCGCCCTGGGCGATGAAGTCCTGGGGCGCAGCTAGGTCTGCCTGATCGCTCGGGCAGGCGCGCGGCGGATGGCAAAATGACGCGCCGCAAGCGTGGGCGCGCTCCACGGCAGCGCAGCACCCCGAGCGGCTTCCTTCCCCTTCCAACCTGCCCGTTTTCGAGAGAGCCATCTCGTGTCCTTTGCCTATTCCGCCCTGGCGACCGTCGCCGCTTATCTGCTTGGTTCCCTGTCGTTCGCTGTGATCGTGAGCAGGGCTATGGGTTTGTCCGATCCACGCACCTACGGCAGCAAGAACCCCGGTGCCACCAATGTGCTGCGTTCGGGCTCCAAGGCCGCCGCTGCCGTCACCCTGCTGCTGGACGCCGTGAAGGGCTGGCTGCCTGTGGCGCTGGTGTTGTGGTTCGGCAAGCCCTACGGGCTGGAGGAGGGCACGGCCGCGCTGGTAGGGCTGGCGGCTTTCCTGGGCCACCTGTGGCCGGTGTTCTTCCGCTTCGTGGGCGGCAAGGGTGTGGCGACGGCGTTGGGCGTGCTGCTGGGCTTCAGCGCCTGGCTGGGCCTGGCGGCGGGGCTGGTGTGGCTGTTCGTGGCCGTGGTGTTCCGCTATTCGTCGCTGGCTTCGCTGGTGGCGGCGGTGTGTGCGCCGGTCATCTACCTGCTGGGCGGCGGCACGCTGTGGTACGCCGAGACGCCCATTGCCGTGGCCATGGCGGCCATGGCGGCGCTGCTGGGCTGGCGGCACAAGGAAAACATCCAGCGCCTGCTGGCGGGCACCGAGTCCAGGCTGGGCAAGAAGAAGGCCCCGGAGGCCGCAGCGGCGCCGGCGCATCCTCCAAAGCCGGCCAAGCACGGCCGGCGCCACCCGAAGCAGCCGCGCTGAGAGGCGCCGTACAGGGTTGGGGCATGAAAAACGGCCCCAGCCCTTATGGGGCAAGTGCTAGTAGCTATCAAAAAAGAAGTTTCTCGCCGGGCCGCGCTGCCGGGCACGGTGCCTGGCGCAGCGCTTAGTGCAGGGCCCCGGGCACCGTGACCATGCTGCGCAGCTCTTGGCTGTGCTGGGCAGCGTACAGGCCCAGGCGCACCATGGTGCGGTGGTTCAGCTCCACCGTCACGGCGGAGCGTGCCAGGGCTGACTGCACGCGCGGCTTGCTCACGGCGGTCTGGTGTAGCCGGGGCTCGTGCCGGGGCTCGCCGCGCGCGTCGATGATGCTGGCCACCAGCGGGTGATTGGCTTTTTCGCTGCGCCGCAACACCACGGCAATGTCGCCGTTATCCAGGCGCACGAAGGTGCCTGGTGGGCACAGTCCGACGGCGCGCACCAGCGTGTAGCTCACTTCGTCGCGCAGCGCATCCTCCTGGCCCACGATGGCGCGCACCGAATCGGTGGCACTGCGCCCAGCACGCGATTTGCGCGGGCTGATCATGGCCGCGTAGCGGTCGATGGTGCCGAGGATGCGCGTGAGCCGGTCCTTGGCCGGCTGCTGTGCCAGTGGCACGCGCTCGGGCAGCGCGGCATGGTGCTGGCCCACTACGTCGAGCCACAGGCTGTCCTTGATGAACAGGCGTGTGAGCAGTGCCTGGCTTTCGTGCGGGTGGTTGCGGATGGCTTCCTGCTGCGCCGTGCTGGGGCGTTCGCGCTGCTCGGCCAGTACGTCCTGCAGCGCCGTCATGGCGATATTCATAGTCAGCGCGGCGCGCACCAGGCTGTCGCGCTCGCGCTGCGGCAGGTGCAGCTCCTGGGCCAGGATGTGACACAGCGTGCCGCACACCAGCGCGTGCGAGGCGCTGTAGCCCACCGTCGAGGTGGTGGCGAGCTGGAACATCAGGTACAGCGCGGCGTCGATGTCGTGCGCCACCAAGTCTTGCAGCCAGCGGTCGATCTGCTGCACCTTGACGGAGAACTCCTGCACCTGCAGCGGTCGCGCCAGCACCACCGACAGCGCTGACTCCAGGTCGGACCACAGGCCCAGCAGGTCTTCGTACTGGTCGTCGGCAGGGGCGGCGTGGTCGCGCGGTTGCGGGTGCATGGTGGGCCTCAGCGCTTTTCCAGCACCATCTCGTTGCCGCTGCGGGTCATGTTGAATTGCGTCAACACGCTGTTACCCAGCAGCACCATGGGCATGGGTTGCTGGGTGACGATGGCGTCAACTCCGCGCAGCTCCACGTCGCCGATGTGCACCGAATCGAGCCGCAGCCGCCAACCCTGGGCCACGCCGTTGGCGGTCTGCATCTGCACCGGTTGGCCGCTGCGGTAGCGGATGCCCATGCGGTCGGCATCGTTCTGGCCGATCGCTACCGCGCTGGCCCCTGTGTCCACCATGTACTGCATGGCTTTGCCATTGATACGGCCCTGGCTGATGAAGTGCCCCCGTGCATCGGCCTGCAGCACCACCCGCGTCGCGGCGCTGCGCAGGCTCACCGGCGACTCGCCCAGGCGCAGCATGCGGCGTTCTCCGCCCACCAGTACCACCGCTTCCTCGCGCCCCACGGAAACGACCTGCACACCCTTGTGCTCCTCACCCGCTGCCACGGCGCGCGGCGCGCTGCCATCGACCACCAGCAGCGCCTTGCTGCCCAGCACGCCGCTCAGGGCAACCGCCTGCGCGTTCGCCCGCAGCGGCGCCGCAAAAAGCATGGCGAGGAGCACAGCGTACCCTACCGGCGCACCCCATCCCGGCGGACGCCGCGCAAGGGCCGCCCCGCCGCGCGGGCGTCGTCCCCCTTCCCGCGTTGCGTAGCAACGCGAGAAAAGGGGGATGCGGCGTGGCCGGCCAGGGTCGTGTTTCACAGTCAATCGCGGAAATTGTCGAACGACAGCGGGGTGTCGTCGATTTCCTTGCGGATCAGCGCCATCGCCGTCTGCAGGTCGTCGCGCTTGGCGCCAGTGACTCGCACTTTGTCCTCCTGGATGGCGGCTTGCACCTTGAGCTTACTTTCCTTGAGCAGCTTTTGAATCTTCTTGGCCAGCTCGGACTCGATGCCATTCTTCACCTTGACCAACTGCTTAAGCTTATCGCCGCCAATTTTTTGCGGCTTTTGCACGTCGAGGAAGCGCACGTCCACGCTGCGCTTGGTGAGCTTGTTGCGCAGGATGTCTTCCACCTGCTGAAGCTGGAAGTCGGCGTCGCCGAACAGCGTGATTTCCTTGTCTTTCAGCTCGATGCCGGCCGACGTTCCCTTGAAGTCGAAGCGTGTACCGATCTCCTTGGCCGTGTTCTCCACGGCATTTTTCACTTCAACGAGGTTGGCTTCGCAAACGGTATCGAAAGAGGGCATGGCGTGACTCCTGGCGGATTCTGAACAAACGTCCCGCCAGGGGCGGGTGCGACAATCCAGCCGATGTTAGTCGAGAAAAACGTCCCCTTACAAAGCTGCAACACCTTTGGCATCGCCGCACGCGCGCACACCCTGGTGCGTGTGCGCTCGGCGCAGGACCTGCAGGCCTTGCTTGCGGATCACCGCCTGGCGCGCCAGCCGTTGTTCGTGCTTGGCGGCGGCAGCAACATCGTGCTCACGGGTGACGTCAAGCCCGTGGTGCTGAAGATGGAGATCAAGGGCCTGCGCCTGCTGGAAGAAACCGACAAGGCCTGGATCGTCGAGGCCGGTGCGGGCGAGGTCTGGCACGACGCCGTGGCCTGGACGCTGGCGCAGGGCTACCCCGGGCTGGAGAATCTGGCGCTCATCCCTGGCACCGTGGGCGCGGCGCCGGTGCAGAACATTGGCGCCTACGGTGTCGAGCTGCAAGACCGTTTCCACTCGCTGGTGGCGGTGGACTTTGCCACGGGGCGCCCGTTCACGCTCGACGCCGCGCAGTGCGCCTTTGGCTACCGAGACTCGGTGTTCAAGCACGCCGCCCCCCTGGCCGAACACGAGGGTGCGGGCCTGCCCCGAGGCATGGGGCTGGCCGGGCGCGCCGTCATCACGCACGTGCGTCTGGCCTTGCCCAAGGCCTGGCGCCCCGAGCTGGGCTACCTGGATTTGGAGCGCCGGCGCCAGGAGCTGGGCGTGCAGCAGCCCACGGCGCAGCAGATTTTTGACTGGGTGTGCGAGATCCGCCGCGCCAAGCTCCCGGACCCGGCGGTGCTAGGCAATGCCGGCAGCTTCTTCAAGAATCCCACGGTGACGCCGGAGCAGTGCCAGGACATCATCGCGCGCGACCCCAAGATCGTGCACTACCCCATGGCGGACGGCAGCATCAAGCTGGCGGCGGGCTGGCTCATCGATGCCTGCGGCTGGAAGGGAAAGACCGTTGGCCGCGCGGGGGTGTACGAGAAGCAGGCCCTGGTGCTGGTCAACCGCGGCACGCGCGAAGACAGCGTGACCGGCGGCGAGGTGATGACGCTGGCACGCGCCATTCAGACCAGCGTGTATGAGCGCTTCGGCATTCGGCTCGAACCCGAGCCGGTGGTGGTGTGAGTGCGGGAAACGCTCTCAAAATGAGAGCTTCTGGCGCTTTTGCCGCAAGCGTTACAGCCTGATTTTCTATATAGGCCAGCCTGGCGTATGCCCGTGCGGCCAGCTAAAGCTGGCTACAATCGCCGCCCGGCACTGTTGCCGCCCATGGGTTCCCTCGCCCCCATTCACCAAAAAGGACTGCCATGCGTTCCATCCAGGCCACGCCATCGCGCGTGCCGCTTTTCCTCTCCCTGCTGGTGGCGTTCCACATCGCCATCGTCATCGCCAGCAACTACCTGGTGCAACTGCCCATCACGCTGCTGGGCTTTCACAGCACCTGGGGGGCGTTCAGCTTTCCGTTCATCTTTCTGGCGACCGACCTCACAGTGCGCCTGATCGGCAAGCAGCCCGCGCGGCGCGTCATTACGCGGGCCATGCTGCCGGCGCTGGTGGCGTCGTATGTCGTGGGTGTGCTGTTCCGTGAAGGGCACTTCAACGGCTGGGGCGCCCTGGGTGACTTCAATACCTTCGTGTTCCGCATCGCCTTTGCGAGCTTCGCGGCCTATGTGTTCGGGCAATTGCTGGACATCCAGGTCTTTGACCGCATCCGCCAGCGCAGCAATGCCTGGTGGCTGGCCCCGGCGGCGGCTTCCGTGTTCGGCCAGGCGCTCGACACTGCGGCGTTCTTTTCCATCGCGTTTTGGCGCAGCCCGGATGCGTTCATGGCCGCCCATTGGGTGGAGATTGCTGCGGTCGACTACGTCATCAAGCTCAGCGTCAGCCTGCTGCTGTTCGTGCCTGCCTATGGCGTGATGCTGGCGGCCATCGTGCGCACCATGCGCACGCCCCCGGCTCCTGCCGTGGCATGAGCCGGAGCGCGCTGGTCCTCTTTTCTGGAGGACAGGATTCCGCCACGTGCCTGGCCTGGGCCCTGGCGCACTACACCCACGTGGAGACGCTGGGCTTTGACTACGGCCAGCGCCACCGCGTGGAGCTCGACTGCCGTGCGCGCCTGCGCGAGGGCCTGCTGGGCATGCCGTGGCCCGGTCACCTGGGCGATGACCACCTCCTGAATGTGGACGTGCTCGGCCAACTCGGCGCGAGCGCCATGACCGACGACGTCGCCATTGCCATGCAGGCCGACGGGCTGCCCAACACCTTCGTGCCCGGGCGCAACCTGCTGTTCTTCACGCTGGGGGCTGCGCTGGCCTACCGGCGCGGGCTGGACGTGCTGGTGGGTGGCATGTCGCAAACCGACTATTCCGGCTACCCCGACTGCCGCGACAACACGCTCAAGGCGCTGCAGGTGGCGCTGAGCCTGGGGGTGGACCGGCCCCTGACGGTGGAGACGCCGCTCATGTGGCGCGACAAGGCCGCCACCTGGGCGCTGGCGCAGGAACTGGGCGGCGAGGCGCTGGTTGAGCTGGTCCGGCGCGAGTCCCACACCTGCTACCTCGGCCAGCGCGAGCAACTGCACGCATGGGGCTATGGCTGCGGCACCTGCCCGGCGTGCGAGCTGCGCGCCAAGGGCTGGGCGCAGTGGCGGCACGCGTTGGCCGGTGGGCGCAGCGCCCAAGGTGCCTGAGCATCGCCTTCCTTGCGGTTGCTTAGAAATTGATAGCTGCCAGCGCTTGATGGGTAAGCGCTGGCGGCCAATTAGGCTTCAAGTTTTCAGACGCTGCGCATCAGCCCGCCATCCACGCGGATGTTCTGGCCGGTGATGTAGGCCGCGCTCTCGGAGGCCAGGAACGCGATGGTCGCGCCAATCTCTTCGGCCGTGCCGTAGCGCTGCAGCGGCACGGCCTGGCGGCGTTCTTCCTTCTGCGGCAGGCTGTCGATCCAGCCCGGCAGCACGTTGTTCATGCGGATGTTGTGCGCTGCGTATTCGTCGCAGAAGATCTTGGTGAACGCGGCCAGGCCCGAGCGCGCCATGGCCGAGGTGGGGAACAACGCCGAGGGCTCGAAGGCCCATGCGGTGGAGATGTTGATGATCGCTCCGCCGCCTTGCTTTTGCATGAGGGGGGCGACGAGGCGCGTGGCGCGCACCACATTAAGGAAGTAGACCTCCAGGCCCTTGATCCAGTCCGCGTCGCTGATCTCCAGCAGCTTGCCCTTGGGGCCGTGGCCTGCACCGTTGACCAGCACGTCGATACGGCCCCAGCGCTGCACCACGGCATCGACGAGCTTTTGCAGGTCGGCCACGTTCTGGTTGGAGCCGGTCACGCCCACGCCGCCTAGCGCGTGGGCCAGGGCCTCGCCCTTGCCGGAGGACGACAGGATGCCGATGGCAAAGCCAGCCTCGTGCAACTTTCTTGCCGCGGCGGCGCCCATGCCGCTGCCCCCGGCCACGATGACAGCCACGCGTTGTTGTTCGCTCATTGCTTGGGTCCTGAGAGGGATTGGAGGGGTGATCGTAAGAAAAAACCGCCCGGGGATGAAACCGGGCGGTTGCTTTCAATTTAATAGCTGCCAGCGCTTGTCTGGCAAGCGCTAGAGCCGGATTTAGCTCTTACTTCTTGGCGCTGCCGTCTTCCAACTGGGCCAGGGCGGCATTGCCGCCCAGCGACAGCAGGCCAGCGCGCGAGTACACGCCCAGCTTGTCGCGCGTGTCGGAGATGTCCAGGTTGCGCATGGTCAGCTGGCCGATGCGGTCCAGCGGGCTGAACGGCGCGTCTTCCACCTTTTCCATCGACAGACGCTCGGGCGCGTAGGTCAGGTTGGGCGACTCGGTGTTGAGCAGCGAGTAGTCGTTGCCGCGGCGCAGCTCCAGCGTCACGGTGCCGGTCACGGCGCGGGCCACCCAGCGCTGGGCGGTCTCGCGCAGCATGATGGCCTGCGGGTCGAACCAGCGGCCCTGGTACAGCAGGCGGCCCAGCTTCAGGCCGTTCAGGCGGTACTGCTCGATGGTGTCTTCGTTGTGGATGCCGGTGACCAGGCGCTCGTAGGCGATGTGCAGCAGCGCCATGCCGGGGGCCTCGTAGATGCCGCGGCTCTTGGCTTCGATGATGCGGTTCTCGATCTGGTCGCTCATGCCCAGGCCGTGGCGCCCGCCGATGCGGTTGGCTTCCAGGAACAGCTCCACGGGGTCGGCAATCTCCTTGCCGTTGATGGCCACGGGCTGGCCTTCGTTGAAGGTGACCGAGACTTCTTCGGCCAGCACCTCCACCTCGGGCTTCCAGAACGCCACGCCCATGATGGGGTTGACGATGCGGATGCCGCTATTGAGGTATTCCAGGTCTTTGGCTTCGTGTGTGGCACCCAGCATGTTGCTGTCGGTGCTGTAGGCCTTTTCGGCGCTCATCTTGTAGCCGAAACCTTCCTTGGTCATGAAGGCCGACATTTCGGCGCGGCCGCCCAGCTCGTCAATGAACTTCTGGTCCAGCCAGGGCTTGTAGATCTTCAGTGCCGGGTTGGTGAGCAGGCCATAGCGGTAAAAGCGCTCAATGTCGTTGCCCTTGAAGGTGGAGCCGTCGCCCCAGATGTGCACATCATCCTCCTTCATGGCAGCCACCAGCATGGTGCCGGTGACGGCACGGCCCAGCGGCGTCGTGTTGAAGTAGGTGATGCCCCCGGTGCTGATGTGGAAGGCGCCAGACTGAATGGCGGCAATGCCTTCGTGCGCCAGCTGTGTGCGGCAGTCGATCAGGCGGGCGCGCTCGGCACCGTACTCCATCGCCTTGCGCGGGATGGCGTCGTAGTCTTCTTCGTCGGGCTGGCCCAGGTTGGCGGTGTAGGCGTAGGGCAGGGCGCCCTTGTTCTTCATCCAGCGCAGTGCGGCGCTGGTGTCGAGGCCGCCGGAGAAGGCGATGCCGACCTTCTGGCCGACGGGGAGGTTTTGCAAAATGGTTGCCATGGCGGTATCGGGTGCGATGGTGAAGGGATCAGCCGAAGTGGCAGATGTAGTGGTAGGCCTCGCTCACGCGGATGTCGAAGCTGGAGTTGCCCGGAATGCTGAACTTGTCGCCCGGGCCCGACTTCAGCCAGGCGTCGGTGCCGGCCAGGCGGTACTCGCAGCCACCGGCCACGCACTCCATCACTTCGGGGGCGCCGGTGTTGAAGGTCAGCGTGGCGGGCAGCACCACGCCCACGGATTTCTTCGTGCCGTCGGGGTAGGTGATGCCGTGGCTCACGCACTTGCCGTCGAAATACACATTGGCCTGGGTGGTGACGGCGACGCCGTCGATTGTTGCGGTGGTCATGGAGTGGTGCGGGCTGGTGAAATCGGAGAGAACCAAGGATTTTAGGCCCCAAAAACGAAGAGCCCCGCAAGGGGCTCGTGTGCAGCGGGCCGCGCTTCAACGCCAGTAGGGGTTGTGGTGGTGTGGCCGCTGGTAGTAGTTGTACTCAATGGTCACCGGCGGACTCACGTAGGCGGGGGGGGGCTGCACCGGGTAGGTCTGCACCACCCCGGGCTGCGCCGGGTAGGTATAGGCGTTGTTGGTCGAGTAGGTGTTGCCGTAGCCGGGCGAGGGCTGCACGCTCACGGGAATCCAGTTGCCCGGGTCATAGCTGGTCTGGGTGCTGTACTGGCGCCCTGCATATTCGTAGACCACGTTGTAGCCCACGGTGCGGTTCTCGTAGTAGGTTTCTGTATTGCAACGCTGCACGTTTTGGTAGCGCGGCTGGCCCGCCCCCTCGATCTGGTTGCCCACCAGGGCCCCGCCAATCACGCCCAGCGCAGTGGCTGCGGCGCGGCCGCTGCCACCTCCGATGGAGTTGCCGATGGCCCCCCCGGCAATGGCGCCCATGACAGCGCCCGCGCCGCTGTTGGGGGCGCCCGCGTACACCGTATCGGTGCCGCAAACTTGGCGCGGTATCGCCACCTGCTGGACGATCGGGGTGGAGGAGAGCACGCGGCCTTGCTCCTGCGCAGTGGCTGCGCAGGCCGCACCGGCCAGAAGGGTCAAGAGCACGGTCTTTTTCATGAGGGGTTCCTTCGTCAGTTCACCCATAACGCGCGATGGGTGCCAAGGGTTGAGCCAGTGTGCCTGCCGCGTGTCAGTGGCTGCGTAAAGCTGGGTAAAGAAATGCGAAAGTAGCAAGGCATTGGAGTCAAGCGGGGCCGCGCAGTTCACTCCAGCGTGCGTTGTCGAAACCGACGGTGATGGCTCCTGTGGGCCACTCGACCACGGGGCGTTTGATGATGCTGGGCTGCTCGTGCATCAGCGCCACGGCGCTGGCGGCGTCCTGCACGCGCGCCTGGACGGCGGCGTCGAGCTTGCGCCAGGTGGTGCCCTGGCGATTCAGAAGCTTTTCCCAGCCCAGGGCGGCGATCCACTGCGGCAGGCGCTCGGCAGGCACTCCCTGCTTCTTGAAGTCGTGGAACTGGTAGTCCACGCCCTGGGTGCTCAGCCAGGCGCGGGCCTTTTTCACAGTGTCGCAGTTGGGAATGCCGTAGACGGTCATGGTGGGGGGATTCATGCCCCCGATCATGCACTTGGCCCGGGCTCGGCGACAATCCCTCCCCGTATGCACACCCGATTCGACTCCCTGGACGGCTGGCTGGCGCACTGCGAGCGCCTGCACCCGCG
>Ga0222428_100323_pt1 | contig 23958 bp, 21 predicted proteins | sample 2B5Ametagenome_FD_182471 | JGI IMG/M metagenome (GOLD analysis project Ga0222428, IMG submission 182471) | Enriched microbial communities from leaf-cutter ant dump, University of Wisconsin, Madison, United States - 2B5A (version 2) | ecosystem: Environmental > Terrestrial > Nest > Insects nest >...
ACTCCATCGGCAGCAACCTGCACTTCTGGCGCATCGCCCAGCAGGCCAAGCGCGACGGCGCGCGCCTGGTGTGCATCGACCCGCGCCGCACCGAGACGGCCGAGAAGTGCCACGAACACCTGCAGCTCCTCCCCGGCACCGACGCCGCACTGGCCCTGGCGCTGATGCACGAGCTGGTGAGGAACGACTGGCTCGACCACGACTACGTCGCCCGCCACACCATCGGCTGGGAAGGCCTGCGCGAGCGCGCGCTGGAGTGGCCGCCCGAGCGCGCGGCCGAAGTCTGCGGCCTGCCCGTGGAGCAGATCCGCCAACTCGCGCGCGACTACGGCACGACGCAGCCCGCCGCCATCCGCCTCAACTACGGCATGCAGCGCGCCCACGGCGGCGGCAACGCCACGCGCGCCATCGCCTGCCTGCCCGCGCTTACCGGCGCGTGGCGCCACCGCGCGGGCGGCCTGCTGTTCTCCAGCTCAGGGCACTACCCGGTGCAGCGCGCGCAGCTCCAGCGCCCCGACCTGCTGGCCGGGCGCCAGCCGCGCACCATCAACATGGTGACCATCGGCGACGACCTGCTGCGCGGCGACTCCCTCCAGGCCCTGGTGGTCTACAACAGCAACCCCGTGGCCGTGGCGCCCGATTCCGCCAAGGTGGCGCGCGGCTTCGCGCGCGAAGACCTGTTCACCGTGGTGCTGGAGCACTTCCAGACCGACACGGCCGACTACGCGGACTACATCCTGCCCGCCACCACGCAGCTCGAACACTGGGACGTGCACCTGTCCTACGGCCACACCGACGTGCTGCTCAACCGCCCCGCTATTACCCCCCTGGGCGAGGCGCGCAGCAACGCGCAAATCTTCCGCGACCTCGCCGCGCGCATGGGCTTCACCGAGCCATGCTTCACCGACAGCGACGAGGCACTCTGCCGCCAGGCCTACGGCGAGGCCGTCGATTTCGAGCGGCTGCTCAAGGACGGCTTCGCCCCCCTGCCCGTGCCCGACGCGCCGTTTGCCGAAGGCAACTTCCCCACGCCCTCGGGCAAGTGCGAGATCCACAGCGCGCGGCTGGCCGTCCAGGGACTCGATCCGCTGCCCGGCTACGTTCCCAACCACGAGACGCCCGGCAGCTCGGCACGCTACCCGCTGGCGATGATCTCGCCGCCCGCGCGCAACTTCCTCAACTCCACGTTCGTGAACGTGCAGAGCCTGCGCGGCATCGAGGGCCGGCCCGTGCTGGAGATCCACCCCGACGATGCGGCCCCGCGCGGCGTCCAGGACGGCGGCCTGGTGCGCGTGTTCAACGGCCGCGGCAGCTATGAATGCCATGCGGCAGTGAGCGAGCGCGCCCGCCCCGGCGTGGTCAACGGCCTGGGCATCTGGTGGCGCAAGCTCGGGCCCAACGGCACCAACGTCAACGAGCTGACCAGCCAGGCCCTCACCGACCTGGGCGCGGCGCCCACGTTCTATGACTGCGTTGTGGAAGTAGAGGCGCAATTGCATAAGGAGCATCCATGACGTCGGCCGTCACGATCGTGCTGCCCACCTACGGCCGGCCCGGCACATTGGCATGCGCCGTACGCTCGGTACTCCTCCAGACGATGCCTGACTGGAGGTTGCTGGTGATCGGCGACGGCTGCGGGGAAGAAACTGCCGCCGTGATGGCGCCTTTTCTTGCAGACCCGCGCATCCGCTATGTCAACCTGCCCTGGCGCTGTGGCGAGCAGGCGCAGCCCAATTCCGCGGGTATGGCCTGCGCCAGCACCAGCCGAATCGCCCTTCTGAATCACGATGACCTCTGGCTGCCCTCGCACCTCGACACGGCCTGCCGGCAGATAGATCACACCGGTGCCGACTTCTTCTTTGGTCGATCGGCATGGATATGGGATGCCCCGGAAAGCATGGATGCGCCACTGGCCATCGAGACGGTTTCGCCCTTGCCGCAGAGCTTCGAACAAATCTTCTGCTCGGGAATTCATCACATTGAGCCCGCCAGTGCCTGGGTCGTCTCGCGCAAACTGGCCGACAAGGTCGGCCCGTGGCACAGCTCCAGCAGTCTGTTCCGCGTACCCATTCAGGATTGGGTTCTACGCGCCTGCCGAGCGGGAGCCCAAGTGACTCCAGGTGCTGAGGTGACTTGCTTCAAATTCGAAAACCAGTGGTCTGCACAGGCTGCTGAGCGGCGGTACGACACGCCTGCGCTGCCGCAGGAAGCCGCTTTGCGCATGATGCAGGTGCCAGCCACTCTGCATGAACTCACGCTACGATTGCAACGGCTTGCCAAACACCCCGAAGCAGTCGGTCGCCGCATGGAGCTCTCGGCCTCCCCCACGATAGGCCCGAAAGCGCAGCAGCTCACACAGCAACTGCTCACCGCCAATACCGCCAATTTCTATCTGCAGACCCAGTTGGACGCCTACACGTGGCTATGTGCCGAACTCGGGCTGCCGCGAGGCTGGCGGTGGCGTGCTGCCCTGCAGCACCGCACGGGGGAAACACGAATTACCCCTCCTCCCCAACCTGAAGTGACCGCCTATGTCGCCCACGCCATCGCCGAACACCCCTGGACCAACGATGTCTGAATCCACGTCCATCGCCCATTGGCTTGCCGGACGGCGGGCGGCCAGCGGGCTTACCGTCGAACAGATTCCTTTCAGCGATTGCAAGCACTGGTCATTCGTTGAGGGCCGGCTGCGGCACACAACGGGAAGGTTTTTTTCCGTGATCGGTATCCAGTGCATTCATGGCCCAAAGCATTTGAAGGGACTGGCGCTGCCTATCATCGACCAGCCCGAAATAGGCATCCTGGGATTCGTGGTGCGCCGCACGGAATCCGGCTGGGAATGGCTGCTGCAGGCCAAGACGGAGCCGGGCAATGTCGGAGGCACCCAGGTCGGCCCTTCCGTCCAGGCCACCTTGAGCAACTACCGGCAAGTGCATGGTGGACAACCGACCGAAATGATCGACCTGTTCACTGAAGGCAAGCACGTTGTGCGCCAGATCGCGAACGTGGAGCAGTCCGAGCAAGGCGACCGCTTCCTCGGCAAGTACAACCGCAACGCGGTTGTCGAAGTCGACCGCAAGTTTCAGGCACCCGACCATCGCAAATGGCATTGGTTCGACGCTGATGCAGTGCGCAAAGCCCTGGCAGAGGATTTCATCTTCAACACTGACGCTCGCTCGGTACTGTGCTGCTCCGATTGGTCCTTGCTGTGCACGTCCGAAGACATGACTCCCTTCGGCCAGTGGCGATCTCGAGGCGGCTTTGGCGAGCAGTTGCTGGCCTCCAGCCAAGTTCCGCTATCAGCATCGGGGCATGCACAGGCGCTAGACACACTTGCCCGGTGCCGTGAAGCTTCGGCGCTGCAAATCGAGCAGGTGCCGCTACAGCGGCTCGAAGGATGGTGCGTCGATACATGGGCCATCGAATGCAGCCAGCCAGGGATCGACCCTGTCGTCCGAACCTTCCGGATACACAGCGCGGACCGGGAGGTGCAGGATTGGTGCCAACCCCTGCTGACCAATCGCACCGAAGGCTTGGCCGTGCTGGTCTGTGCGCAGCATGACGGCATTGTGCGTTTCCTGCTCAATCCCAGCGTCGAGCCCGGCTTCGCCGAACGCGCCCAATTCGCCCCTTCGCTGCTCACGGGCTTGGGCCATGCAAACCCGGCGGCACTGCTCGAAACCATCAGAAATGCGGGTTCCATTACCCACCTGTCAGTGCGCCAGTCGGACGAGGGCGGGCGCTTCAAGGACTCGGTAGCGCGCTACCAGATCGTCGAGCTTCCGCCAGAGCAAGCACAGGCGTTCGATATAGCGGGCCCTTGGGTAACGCTCTCCGCCCTGCGCGCCATGGCCAATGTCCGAGGCTTGCTCAGCAATGAGCTTCGCAGCTGCATCTCGTTGCTGCTGAGCTGGGTATAAAAGCGTAAACACACTCTCAGCCAATCATTCAGTTGCATGCACTCGGCAGTTGGAACCCCGTAAGGCAAAACTGGCCAGCAATATGAAGAACAGCGCCCCGAAGCTGAAACACAGAATTGCGTGGCGTTCCACTTCCATGTATCCATCACCCAAAATCGAGGAAAACAGGGCATAGTTGAACAGCAACCCGTTCAGCAGGAACATCAAAGCCCAACGGCGCTGCCTCAGCCTCCAGGCCGCTAACGCGGCAAAGGCAGGACCGAGAGCGGCGACATAGATGAGCAGCGCTGCCGCCTGTGCGGAAAGGCCCTGGATCAGCGGATCGATCGACTGGTAATGCGGCTGGATGCCGCTGGCGGTATCTATGTAGGCGTTTTCCCCCCCTTCGATGTGGCCTATGTGACGCTGCAGAAAACCTCTGTGGTGCTGGGCGATGTTCCAGATGATTGTGGCCAGCGGGCCGGGCTCCAGCGCCACAGCCTTCGCGATGCGCAGGAGTGGTAGCCTCATGCTCTCGGGGCAATGCGTTTCGAATTCCGGGATAGGCCGCGTATACAAGCTCTCCCCCATGAACCGCATGCACTCCGGCGGCAAGCCCAGTCGTTCTAGCATCCGGCTCGGATCCTTGGATGCAGGCAGCAGTGCCACGAAAACGGTATCGATCCGGTTGGTGGCGGTTTCCAGGTACATGCGCTTTTTGGCTGCCGCGTTGTAGGCCAGCACCGGCAACAGGCATGCGACCGCGACCAGCACCCATTTGACCACGGAGGCCGCCGACAGCTTGCCGCGCTGGCGCGATAGAAGCAGTGCAGCACCAACGAGCAGCGCCACGGCCAGCAGCAGGAACATGTACTGGTTGCGGTTAAATGAAATGAGCGCCAGGCACACGGCCCCCCATATAAGCGCCTTGCGCAGCGAAACGAGCTGGAACAACCACAGCCATGCAATGCCCACGAACAGCGTAGTGACGGCGAAGGCAGAGAACTCCGCGTACCAAGTGTTCAGAAACAGCAAGTTGATGGGATCGGCGACCACCAATATCCAGACCGCAAAACCCAGAGCCGCCAGCGGTCTTGCAATCAGTTTCCTGAAGATCAGCCAGACGCCCACCAGCCAGCCCAGGAGCACAGGGACGGCAGCGATCTTGATGTCCATGACGCCGTCGTCGGCACGGAAGGCTGCCATCGTGCTGAACTGAATGGACTTGAAGATCCGGTCGGACGAGGGATGGGTGGCCTTGTGCCGTATGTCGGCCTCGATGAAGTAGCGCCAGGGATGCTCTGGCGTGCGCTCATAAAGCGCCTTGGGCGAATCCTTGGGATGCAGGCCGAAGACCTTCAACGTGCGGATCTGGTCGTAGTTGTTGGCATAGGCCAACATCGGGTCAGCAGCCCAGAAGGTGAAAGCGCGCAGGGTCGCAGCGATCAGGACGAGGCAGGCCAGCAGGTTGGCCGCCGTCTTGTACCGGCTCATGGATGCGTGGAGGGGTTAGGCGTGCTGAAAACGAACTTCTTGTCCAGGTGGTACTTGGCGAGGTAGCCGATGACGAGGCCGATCACGCCGCCCAGGTAGCGCATCCGCGCCGTTCCGAACGTCCACCAGAATCCGTATTCACACCCCCAGAAGACGGCCGTGGTCACCACGCCCATGAGGGTGTAGAGCACGAACGTCTTGCCGTCATGGCTGGCGCTCTGTGCCATGAAGCAGAAGATGAAGCGCTTGTCGAGCACGTATTTGACGACCAGGCCCGTGCCCGTGCCGATGATGATGGAGAACCAGATCCCCGAAGGCCACAACCGCAGCACCAGGTCTTGAGACCCGATGTTGACCACGATGGCCACGGCGCAGAACAGGGCGTAGAGCAATGCGATGCGCATGGCTTCAAATGTCCGCCTTGTTGAACAGGAAGCGCGGCAGGTGGCGGATCACCAGCATGATGAGCGCCCACTTGGCCGGCGCATACACCACGGGCCGGCCCGCCGCAATGGCGCTGACAATGCCTTGGGCCACCGCTTCGGCGCTGGCGAGCCGGGCGCCGCCTTGCTTGAGGTGCGCGGTCATGGGCGTATCCGTGGGGCCGGGCTTGGCCAGCGTGACGCGCACGGGGCTGCCCGCCAGCGCCAGCCGGTGCTGCAGGCCCTGCGCGTAGCGGTCGACCAGCCCCTTGGCGGCGCCGTAGATGTAGTTGCTCTTGCGGCCCCGGTCTCCGGCCACGGAGCCGATGATGCACAGCCGCCCGTGGCCGGCGCGCTGCATGGGCCCGATGAAGGCCTCGGCGATGAGAGCGGGGGACAGGCCGTTGACCCGCAGGGCTTCCTGGGCTGCGTGCAAGTCGTCCTGGCAGGCGGTCTGGTCGGGCAGCGAGCCGTGGGCGATCAGCACGATGTCGATGGGCCCGGCGGCGGTGGCCTCCCGCGCCAGCGCGGCAATGGCGTCCACGTCGTCGAAGCGCAGCGCGGCGGTGCGCACCGTCACGCCGGCACCGCGCGCGCGCAGATCGGCGGCGAGGGGCTCTGCCCGCCGGGCGTCGCGGCCCACGAGCAGGAAGTCGCACGGGCCTTGCTGGGCCCACAGGCGGCTGCACTGGTGGGCAATGGCTGAGGTGGCGCCGATGACGACGATTCTTTTCTGGGGAGAGTTCATGAAGGTCAGGCCCCCATCAGCCGGCGCGACATGGCGGAGCTGATGCCGGGATCACGGTAGGTCAAAAATTGCTCCCACTGGGGGTAGCCGGATTGGAAGAGCGAGGCGGGCATGCGCGCGTCCTTGGCGGGGTAGATGCGGCCGCTGGCCTCGCTGACGATGGCGTCCAGTTGGCCGAAAAGGCGCAGCGTCTTGTCGCCCTGGTTAGGGAAGTCCAGCGCCAGCGTGATACCAGGCTGCGGAAAGCTCAGCAGCCCCAAAGAAGGACGGTGGCCGAAGGTTTTCAGAACGGCCAGGAAAGAGCCCTGCCCGCTGCGGGCGATCTGCGCCAGCATGGCCTCGATGGCCCGCTCGCCGCCCTGGAACGGCACCACGCATTGGTATTGGTAGAAGCCGCGCGGCCCGTACATGCGGTTCCAGTGCCCGATGCCGTCGAGGGGGTAGAAAAACGGCAGGTAATGGCTGACGGCCCGGCCCGCGCGCGCGCGGTGCACGCGGTAGTACAGCGCATTGAAGCCGCGCAGGCTCAGGGCATTGACCAGGGACAGCGGCGGCGTCAGCGGCATGGACAGGCCGCGCGGCCGGGGTGCTCTAGCGGGCACCTGGGCGGCGGCATCGCAGTGGTTGGCCCGCATGAACAGGCCGCGCCCGCGCCGGTCCAGGCAGTCGATCCAGGAAACGGTGTATTCCCACGCAGCCTCCGACTCGGACGCCAACGTGTAGAAGCGCTCCAGCGAGTCGAACGCAATGGTTTCGGTCTCCAGCCAGGGGCCGGCGACGGGGCGCAACTGCAGCGTGGCCTGCGTGACAAGCCCCGTCAGCCCCAGGCCGCCCACGGTGGCATGGAACCACTCGGCGTTCTGCCCCGGCCCGCAGACGATGGTGCTGCCGTCGGTGCGCCGCAAGGTCAGCGCGTGCACGTGGTTGCCGAACGAACCCGCCGCATGGTGGTTCTTGCCATGCACGTCGTTGGCGATGGCGCCGCCCACGGTCACGCACTGGGTGCCGGGCGTGACGGGCAGCATCCAGCCGCGCGGCGCCAGCAGGCGCTGGATGTCGGCAAGCAGGGCGCCGGCCTGGCAGGTGAGGCGGCCGCTGGCGGCATCGAAATCCAGCCAATGGTCCATGCCGGCCGTCATCCACAGCGCGCCGCCAGGGTTCAGGCACACGTCGCCATAGCTGCGGCCCATGCCGTAGGGCAAGGCCGTGCGCCCGGCCTCGGGCAGGGGCAGCGTGCGGCCGGCCATGCCATCCAGAAGCAGCGCCTGATGCGGCTCGGCACTCAAGCGGCCCCAGGAGCTGACGCGCATCACCACGGCCACCCCACGGTGGCCACCACGAGCGAGGCGGCGAACGCGGCGCCACAGGCCAGGCTCACCTTGTCCTTGACGGCGAACACCACCGGGTCGTCGTGCATCTCTCCCCGGTGGGACTGGAGCCACATCCAACTGATCCAGTACACCAGCACCCCCAGGGTGACCAGAATGGCATGGGGCTGGGCGTAGAGCGCCTTCGCCGTGTCGCCATGCAGGTACAGGGCCAGCACGACGGCGGAGGCATACCCGGCGGCGATGCCCAGCATCTGCACCAGGCTGGCGTCGTGCGCCGTGTAGCCGCGCCCGTGCGCGGCGGCGGCTTCGCCGCGCTGCACGAGCGGACGCAGCTCCGTGTGGCGCTTCAGGAAGGACAGTGACAGGAACACGAAGCCCGACACGGCCAGCAGCCAGTGCGACAGCGCCAGCCCTGCGGCAGCCCCGCCCGCGACGATGCGCAGGGTGTACAGGCAGGCCAACGTCATGCAGTCGAGTAGCGCCAGGCGCTTGAGGGTCACCGAGTACCAGCACGTCAGCACGAAGTACACCGCCAGCCAGCCCAGGAAACGCGGCCCCACCGCCACGGCCAAGGCGGCGCTGGCTGCGGCGAGCAGCGGCGCGATGGCAACGCCCCAGGCCACGGGCACGCGCCCGCTGGCGAACGGGCGCGAGCGCTTGCGCGGGTGCTGGCGGTCGCTGGGCAGATCGAGCAGGTCGTTGCTGACGTAGACCGCCGACGCACACAGGCTGAACGAGACAAAGGCCATGCACAAGGCGCCCCAGGCCGCCCCGTTGGTGAGCTGGTGCGCGGCCAGCAGCGGAACGAACAGCAGCAGGTTCTTCAACCACTGGTGGACGCGCAGCATCCGGGCGACGTCGCGGGCCGTCAAGGCGGGGGTGGCGATGACCTTGCCCACGTTGCCGTGGGCCTGGGCCGCCTTCAGCACGGAAGCCGGCGCGTTGACCACGATGGCCTGGCGGGCTGCCCGCCAGACCGACAGGTCGTCACGCGAATTGCCTGCGTAGTCGAAACCCTGGAGGCCGAACTGCTGCGCCAGCCGGTCAGCCTTGCGGGCGGCGGACAGGTTGACCTGCCCGTCACTGGCAATGACTTCATCGAAGAGGCCCAGGTGCCGGGCAATGGCCTGCGCGGTCTGCATGTCTGCCGCGGTGCACAGCATCAGCCGCCGTCCCGCGCGCTTTTCCGCCTTCAGCCAATCCAGCAGCGCATCGTGGTAGGGCAGCGTGCCGGCATCCAGGGACACACGCCGGGCCAGTTGCTGCTTGAGATGGGCCTTGCCGCCCAGCAGCCATGCGGGCAGCAGGAATGCTTGCAGGAGGTGTTCCTTGGCTAGCGCCAGCGCTTGCTCATGCAAGGTGTCGGTGCGCACCAGAGTCCCGTCCAAGTCAATGACGAGGGGAACGGAAGACATCAGCAGTCACCTACCTCAATCACGTCCGGCGGCGCCCCTTGCAGGCTGCGTGCATGCATGGCGGTGTACGCGGCCTCGATGCCGCGCGCAAAGCGCTGCGTGTCGAACAAGGGGGCCGTCGGGAGCTGCGCCTGCAATTTGTCGCGGAGGGCATTCAACCGGGTCGGATCGTGGGCCAGCGCGATGGCAAGGGCCTCGTAGTCGGCCTGGCTTTCGGTCACCAGTTCCGGCAGCCCCACGGCATGCAGCAGGCTGGCCGCCACCCGGCCCGCGAAGGCCGCGCCCGCGCAGGTGAGCAGCGGCAGGCCGGCCCACAGCGCATCGCTGGCGGTGGTGTGGGCGTTGCAGGGCAGCGTGTCCAGGAACAGATCGGCCAGGCGGTGGCGCGCCAAGTGCTCACTGGGCTCCATGCGCGGGGCGAACACCAGCCGCCCGGGCGCGATGCCGCGCGCCTGCGCTTCGCGCCGCAGGTTGGCGGCGGCGAAGGGGTTGTCTTCCAGCAGCCACAGCACGCTGCCCGGCACCGCGTGCAGGATGCGCATCCAGCCATCGAACGTGGGCGGCAGGATCTTGTAGTTGTTGTTGAAGCAGCAGAACACGAAGCCCTCATCCGGCAAGCCCACCTCGGCGCGCGCGAAATCGCGCGGGGCAATGCGGCGCTGGCGGTCATTGACCTGGTAGCTGTGCGGCAGGTACGCCGGCTTTTCGCTGAAGTGCGGCTGCGCGGCGGGAGGCAGCACCACCTTGTCGGCGATGACGTAGTCCATGAAGTCCACCCCCGTGGTGCCGGGATAGCCCAGCCAGCTCACCTGCACCGGCGCGCAGCGGTGGGCGAAGATGCCCAGGCGGTGGTGTTCGGTGAAGCCCTTGAGGTCCACGGCGATGTCGATGCCCAGCGTGCGCGAGAGCTCGGCCACCTCCTTGTCGCTGTGCTGGCGCACGTCCACGAAATGGTCGAACGCGCCGCGCACCCGCTCGCGCATCGCGTCCTCGACGAGGGGGCCGAAATCGAAGGCGAACCACTCGAAGCGCTCGCGGTCGTGCCGCTCGAACAGCTCGGCCATCAGGATGGTGGTGGCGTGCTGCTTGAAGTCCGCCGAGTAGTAGCCCACGCGGATCTTGCCGCCGCCCGTGCGCGCGGGGATGGGGCCCAGGGGAGACTGCTCCCGCGCGGGCGCGCCCAGCGCGGCGCGCACGAACTGCAACTGGAACGCGGGCGCGTCGCGCAAGGCGATCACGTCGAGAGGGTCCACGCTGTACTCGCCCCGCGCCATGGCCTGTTCGATGAGCGCGACGCCGGCATCCAGGCTGCTCCAGTCGCACATGGCCACCATGGTTTCCATCATGTGGTTCAGCAGGCCCGGCAGCCCCGGGTGGGCCTGCCACGCGGCTTTCAGCTGCTGCAATGCCTCTGGAAGGCGCCGGTGCTTCTTGAGCAGCACGCCCACCTGGAAGCGGGCCTCGGCCAGTTGCGGCTTGATGCGCAGGGCCTGGTTGAAGCTGGCGAATGCCTGCTCGTCCTGCTGCAGTCCGAGATAGGCAGCGCCCTGGTGGAGTAGCGCCTCAGCGTTGCCCGGCTCCAGCGCCAGCACCCGATTCATGCAGGCAATGGCTTCGTTGAACTGCTTGCACAGCACTAATAGCGCGCCCAGGTTGAAGTGGCCGTGCGCATTCGCCGGATCGCATTGCACTGCCTGGCGGTAGCTTTGCAGCGCCTCGTCGGTGCGGCCCTGGCCCTCCAGGGACTCTCCCCGCGCAATGTAGGCCTGCGCCTCGGCGGAGCGCCGAGGCAAGCCGCCGGGCAGGAAGGGGGGTGTGAATCTAGGGGTTTTCGCTGTATTCATGGAGGATGCCGGAGCCCTGAAGGGCCCACCTCCCGATTGTGTCACCGTGCGGCCATCGGGCCAGTCTCACTCCTGAAAACATAGCTGCTTGCGCTTTTTCAGCAAGCGCTGAAGGCCATTTTCCTTGAAACCCAAAGTCAGGCCGGCACCGCGATGGCTTGGTCGATGGCGCCGAACAGGCTCTGGCCGGCCTTGTTCTTCATCTCGATGCGGATGGTGTCGCCGTAGCGCATGAACTCGGTGCTGGGCTGCCCGTCCTGGATGGTCTCGATGCAGCGCTTCTCGGCGATGCACGAGTAGCCCTTGGCCCAGTCCTTGTTGCTCACCGTGCCGCTGCCGACGATGGAGCCCGCGCGCACGTTGCGCGTCTTGCAGATGTGGGCGATGAGCTGGCCGAAGTGGAAGGTCATCTCCGGTCCCGCATCGCACATGCCGACCCGGCGGCCGTTCCAGGTGGACTGCAGCGTGAGGTGCACGCGCCCGCCGTCCCAGGCATCGCCCAGTTCGTCCAGCGTCACGGCCACCGGGCTGAACGCCGTGGCGGGCTTGGACTGGAAGAAGCCGAAGCCCTTGGCCAGCTCGGCCGGGATCAGGTTGCGCAGGGACACGTCGTTGGCCAGCATCACGAGACGGATGCCGTCGAGCGCCTGCTCGGGGCCCGTGCCCATCTTCACGTCGCCGGTGACCACGGCGATCTCGGCCTCGAAATCGATGCCCATGGATTCGCTGGGCACCACCACGTCGTCACACGGGCCCAGGAAGTCGTCGCTGCCGCCCTGGTACATGAGCGGGTCGGTGTAGAAGCTGGCGGGAACCTCCGCGTTGCGCGCTTTTCGCACCAGTTCGACGTGGTTGATGTAGGCCGAGCCGTCGGCCCACTGGTAGGCGCGCGGCAGCGGCGCCATGCACTGCTGCGGATCGAAGGGGAACGGATGGCGCGCGCGGCCCGCGCCCAGCTGGTCGTACAGGTCCTGCAGCTGGGGCGAGAGGAAGTTCCAGTCGTCCAGCACCTGCTGCAGGCGGCTCGCGATGCCGGTCGCATAATGGGCCGTACTCAGATCGCGCGAGACCACGACAAGCTGGCCGTCGCGCGATCCGTCTTTGTAGGTGGCGAGTTTCATGGTTTTCCAACACCCAATTTCGGTTTGGTAAATTGATTTAACTAAACAGAACAGCAAATTCTAGGATAGATGAACAAAGAGCGCGTCGGCATCCAGTCGGTGGAAGTAGGCTTCGCACTGCTCGACGCCCTGGCGCGCGCGCCCGGCGCGCTCATGCTCAAGGACCTCGCATCCGAAGCCGGCATGAGCGCCGCCAAGGCGCACCGCTACCTGGTGAGCTTCCAGCGCCTGGGCCTGGTCGTGCAGGATGCGCGCACCGCGCGCTACGACCTGGGGCCTGCTGCGCTCAAGTTAGGGCTCGCTTCGCTCTCGCGCCTGGATGCCGTGCGCCTGGCACGCGAGCGCATGCCCGCGCTCATGGAGCAGATCGGCCACACGCTGGCCCTGGCCGTGTGGGGCAACCGGGGGCCGACCATCGTGCACTGGGAAGAGGCGCCCCGCGCCGTCACCGTCAACCTGCGCCTGGGCGACGTGATGCCGCTGCTCGGCTCGGCCACGGGCCGCTGCTTCGCCGCCTGGCTGCCGCGCGAGAACACCGCCGCGCTGCTGGAGGAAGAGCTGGCATTGGCCCCCCGCCACCCGCACCTGCCCCGGGACGCCGCCGCCATCGAGGCCCTGCTGCGCGAGGTGCGCGAACGCCGCTGCGCCCGCGTGGTGGACACGGTGCTGCCGGGCATCGTGGCCTTCTGCGCCCCCGTGTTCGACGCCGACGGCCACCTGGCGCTGGGCATCACCACGCTGGGCCCGGCCGCCACCTTCGACCCGCAATGGGGCGGCGCCATCGAGCGGCCGCTGCGCGCCGCCGCCGAACAGCTCTCGCGCGACCTGGGCCACAAGCCCTGACCATGCCGCGCCGCGCCCTGCTCCTGCTCACCGCCCTGGTGCTGGCCCTGCACTGGCTGGTGCTGGTGGGCCTGCCGCTGGGAGCCACGGGGGAGGGGCAGCCCCGGCGCATGGCCTTCCACACGCGCATGGTCGAGCCGCCGCCCCCGCCCCCGGAGGCCGCCCCCGCGCCACCTCCGCCGCCGCCCGCCGCACCGCGCCCCCGGCCGGTGCGCAAACCCAAGCCGCCGCCAGCGCCTGAACCGGCGCCCGTGCCGATGCCCGAGCCGGCACCGGAGGAAGCCGCAGCGCCCGCAGACCCCGCGCCCGTATCGCCCACGGAGACGGCAGAGGACGCGCCCGCAGCCGAGGCTCCGCCCCCCGAGCCGCCTGCGCCGGCAGCCTCCGCCGAGCCGCCGCCCGCCCCGCCGCAAGCCGCCGCATCCACCCCGGCCGCAGCGCCTGCCGAGAGTGCCGGCGTGGACATCCAGCCGCCCGGCGCCACGGGCGCGGCTCCGAGCAGCGAGCCCCCGCCCGTGCGCCTGCCGCCCTCCACGCGGCTGTCCTTCGAGGTGCGCGGCGAGGTCAAGAAATTCCACTACAACGCCAGCGCCGAACTCGTCTGGCGCCAGGACGGCGCGCGCTACGAGGCGCGCCAGCAGGTCCGCGCCTTCCTGCTCGGGGCGCGCTCGCAAAGCAGCGTGGGGCGCATCACGGCGCAGGGGCTGCAGCCCGAGCGCTTCGGCGACAAGGCGCGCAGCGAACAGGCCGCGCACTTCAACTTCGACACGCACGAGGTCATCTTCAGCGCCAATACTCCGCGCGCCACCATCGGTGAGGGCGCGCAGGACCGCCTGAGCGTGTTCATCCAGCTCGGCGCCATGCTGGCCGCCGCGCCCGACCGCTACCCCACGGGCACGCGCATCACGCTGACCACCGTGGGCGCACGCTATGCCGACCGCTGGACCTTCACCGTGGAAGGCCCCGAGACGCTGGAGCTGCCCGCCGGTCCCACGCCCGCGCTGAAGCTGCAGCGCCTGCCCCGTCACGACCGCGACCAGAAGGCCGAGCTGTGGCTGGGCAGCCAGCTCGGCTACCTGCCCGTGCGCATCCGACTGACCCAGGGCAACGGCGACTTCGCCGAGCTGTCGCTGAGCGGCCACGAGGCCCCCTGATTTCCGTGGAATACTGGGACGCACTTGAACTCCCGCCGCCCGCCGTCATCTGACCCTTATCTACAGGGGAACGCCATGCACATGCTCTACGACTCCGACTCCTTCGTGGTAGTCCACATGCTGCCGGACGCCGACCGCAGCGGCGTCGCCGACGACGCGCTCCCCGCCGCCCCTCAGCTCGTGCGCCACGGCTTCGAGATCGTGGACAAGCGCTCGGGCAAGGAGGTCTACCTGGACGGCTCCTGGGCCGAGATGTTCCAGATGCAGATCCTGGCCTGGCAGCGCGACGCTCCCACCCAGGAGGAGGTGGAGGACACGCTAGACGGCTACGTGGGCCTGGCCCAGAACCCCGTGGTCGTCCACTGACGGGTCAGGACGGCGCTTCCGCCCCATACACCCAGCGGTACATCGGCGCCACCACCAGCAGCACCACCACCAGCCGGCAGACCTGGAACGCAGTGACCACCGGCACGCCGAGTTGCAGCACCTTGGCGGTGATGGACATCTCCGCAATGCCGCCGGGCGACGTGGCCAGCACCAGCGTCACCCAGTGCAGCCCCGTGGCGCACAGCGCACACACCAGCATCAGCCCCACCGTGCCCACGGCCACCGACGCCAGCCAGCGCGGCGCCGTGCGCAGGAAGGCACGTCGGAAGCGCACCCCCAGGCTCACGCCGATCACCAACTGCGCCGCATTCACCAGCGGCTGGGGGATGGCCGTCAGCGTGACGCTGGCCATGGTGAGCGCCATGGTCACCAGCAGCGGGCCGATGAACCACGGATTCGCGCGCCCCAGGCGCAGCATGAGCAGCGCGCCCGCGCCGGTGAGCGCGGCCAGCAGCGCCAGCCCTGCGGGCTGCACCATGCGTGGCGGCGGCGCCAGCAGGTCCACGCCGTGCAGGCCGCTCCACTGCAGCGCGAAGGGGATGCTGACGGTGACGATCACCAGCCGCAGGCTGTGGCTGGCGGCTACGAGGTCGGTGCGCGCATGCTGGCGCTCGGCCAACAGTGCCATTTCCGACGCGGCGCCGATCGCCCCTGCGAAGTAGGTCGTGGCACGCATCGCGGGCGCTGGCACATCCGGCATCAGCGGCGCATGCATGCGGTGCAGCCACGCACCGAAGGCCCAGCCCAGCAGCAGCGCCCAGCCGATGGCCAGCGCCACGGCCCACCAGAGGCCCGCGACCAGCGCCGTGACCTCGGGCGTGAAGTACAGGCCCAGGATCGCACCCAGCGTCCACTGCCCCGCATTGCGCAGCGGCGCAGCGCTGTCGGTCGGCGCGCCCAGCATCGACAACAGGGCCGTGCCCAGCAGCGGGCCGAGCATCCAGGGCAGGGGCGTGTGCAACTGCAGGCACAGCAGCGCGGCGGCCAGCGCGGCGGCCAGGGTGAACGCGACGCGCGCCGCGTAGGCAAGGTGCGTGGACATGAGAACAGGTATCTCTGCGTGCGCAAGGCTTCAAGCAAAAATAGCCTTCAGCCCTTATATAGCAAGCGCAGGCAGCTATCTTTTAAGAAGCAATCCCAGGGAGTTCTTTCACCTCGATCACTTCCGGCGGCAGGCCTTGGAGCGCCCGCTCGTGCATCACCGTGTAGGCGGCTTCGACATGGCGTGCGAGCAGCGCGGCGTCGAACAGCGGCGAGCCCGGCAGGTTGGCGCGCAGCTTGTCCCGCAACGCCTGCAACTGCGCGCTATCGCGCGCCAGCGCGATGGCCCGGGCTTCAAAGTCGGCCTGCGTGTGAGTCACGAGCTCGGGCAGGCCCACTGCGTGCAGCAGGCTCGCGGCCACGCGGCTGGCGAAGGACTGGCCCATGCAGGTCAGCACCGGCAGACCGGCCCAAAGCGCATCGCTGGCCGTGGTGTGGGCGTTGTAGGGCAGCGTGTCCAGGAACAGGCCGGCCAGGCGGTGGCGCGCAAGGTGCTCACTCAGCTCCATGCGTGGGGCGAACACCAGCCGCTCGGGCGCAATGCCGCGCGCCTGAGCCTCGCGCCGCAGGTTGGCGGCGGCGGCCGAGTTGTCCTCCAGCAGCCAGAGCACGCTGCCCGGCACCGCGTGCAGGATGCGCATCCAGCCATCGAACGTGGGCGGCAGAATCTTGTAGTTATTGTTGAAGCAGCAGAAGACGAACCCGCTGGCGGGCAGGCTGGCCTCCTCGCGGGTGAAGACGCGATCGGAGACGCGGCGCTGGCCGTCATTGACTTGGTAGCTATGGGGCAGGTAGACGGCCTTCTCTGTGAACCAGGGCTGCCCCTCGGACGGCAGCACCACCTTGTCGGCGATGACATAGTCCATGTAGTGGGCGCCCGTCGTGCCGGGGTAGCCCAGCCAGCTCACCTGCACGGGCGCGCAGCGGCTGGAGAAGATCTCCATGCGCATATCCTGGGTGTAGCCCTTGAGGTCGACGGCGATGTCGATGCCCAGCTCGCGCGACAGGCGCGCGATTTCCTCGCCTGTGCGCTCGCGCACGTCCAGGAAGTGATCGAACCCGGCCTGCAGGCGTTGGCGCATCGCGTCCTGCGCATCCGGCCCGAACGAGAAGGCGAACCACTCGAAGCGCTCGCGGTCGTGCCGCTCGAACAGCTCCGCCATGAGGTAGGCCGTGGCGTGGGTATGGAAGTCCGCCGAGTAATAGCCCACGCGGATCTTCCCGCCCGGCGTGCGTGCGCGAAACGGCCCGAGGGAAGGGCTGTGCTCCTCCTCTGCCTCCACGAGATTGCGCGCGGCCTCCAGTTGAAGGTGAGGCGAGTCTGTCACCCCCAGCACGATGAACGGCACCACCGCCGGGCGCCGACTCGCAATGGCCTCCTCCATCTGCGCCATGCGCGCGTCGAGGCCCTGCCAGTCGCAGACGGCCGTATGGGCGGCGATGACGTCGCCCAGCAGCAAGGGCAGATCCGGCTTCAGTTGATAGGCCAGCCGCGTCTGCTGCAGCGCCGCCTCGCGCTGCTTCTGGTCTCTGAGCAGGGTACCCATGAGTTGCCGCGTCTCTGCCCGGTCGGGCTGCAGACGGATGGCCTCACCCAGGTCGGCGAAGGCCTGCGCGTAGTTCTTCAACTGCAAGTGGACATTGCCCCGGTTGCCGAGGGTCTCGGCGCTCTGCGGCTCCAGCGCCAGCGCCTGGTCGCAGGCGGCAACGGCCTCGCGCAGCCGATGGGTCCGCAGCAGCGCGACCCCTCGGTTGCCGTGCGCCCGCGCCACCTGGGGCGCGTGGACGATCACCGCGTCCATGCAGGCCAGCGCCTCGTCGTAGTGCTTGAGGGCCAAGTGGCCGCAGCCGAGATTGAAGCGCGCCTGCACGTGGCCGGGCTCGATCTCCAGCACGGCGCGGTAGCTGTCCATCGCCTCCCGCACCCGGCCCAGCGCTTCCAGCACGGCGCCCCGGTTGTAGTGGGCCAGCGCCAGCCGGGGAGACAGGGCGATCGCCTGCTCGAAAGAGGCCAGCGCTTCTTCGTTGCGCTGCAGGCGCAGCAGCGCGTTGCCGCGGTTGAAATGCGGGTCCAGGTAGTCCGGTTGCAGTGCGATGGCCCGGTCGTAAGCGCGCACCGCGTCGGCCGCGCGGCCGGCCTGCATCCACTGGTTGCCCTGGGTGTTGCAGCCCTGCGCATCGCCGGGCAGCGGGGCCGGCTCCGGGGTGGTGGGCATGCGCAGCGCATATTGCAAGCCGGTGATGGCGCCGGGGCGGGCAGGCGGCAAGGCCACGCCGCCGAAGTTCTGGCCGAAATGGGGTTTCTTGGTGTCTGTCACGGTGATTGCCATGCGCGCGAAAGGTACGCGGGTGGTGCGCGGGTCGCGAAACGGGGCAGTCTAGCCGAACCCTGGCGCAAGCAATACTTCAAGCAAAATCGGGCTCCAGTGCTTGATGGACAAGCGCAAGCAGCTATCTTCTTGGGAGCATCAGCGTGCCACGCCGCGCCGCGCGGCCATTTCCCCGCCCATGGACTGCTGCGCCTGCGCGTCGAGCACGGCGCGCGCGGCGGGGTAGAGGCTGTCGTCCTCGTGGCGCAGGTGGTCGGCGTAGCACCCGGCGAAGCGCTCCAGCGCGGCCTCGTGTTCGGGGGTGAAGGATTGCAATGCACCCTGCGCGAGCTGCTCCAGGGGCTGGCGCGCCTCGGCCCAGCAGGCGGCCATGCGCACGTGGTCGCGCTGCATCTGGTGCACGAGGTCGGCCACGTGCCCTTCGGCATGGGCGGCCAGCAGCGCGGGGAAGACGTGCAGTTCCTCGTCCTCGTGGTGCAGCGGCGCCGCGATGTCGAAGTAGCGCAGCACGTCGCGCGCGGCCTGGCGTGCGGAGTCGTCGCAGCCCTTGTCCTGCAGGTAGGCGCGCAGGCGCTGCAGCAGATCGAGCGAGCGGCGCACGCGGTCGTGGCAGGCGTCCAGCATCTCGAAGGGCTGGTCGAACCCTGCGCCCGGCGTGTGCAGGCCGGGCAGGGACACGCGCGAGGTCATGCGGCCATCCTCCGGTCGCCCAGCCGCACGGGCATGCCCTCGCGGTTGAAGGGCAGGTAGGCGCCCAGCGCGCCGGTCTTCACCGCCTCCACCATGCGGCGCAGCAGCCGCTCGGCGTCCTCGTCGGACGGCGCGCGCGCGGGCGTGCCGGTGAGCGCGGCGGTGAACACCAGGCTCCAGGGCTGGCCGGGCTGCTCGAACTGCTGCGATTCGCGCAGCAGCGCGTCGAACGATGCCACCTCGCTGGGCAGCTTGTCCACGCACATCAGCGGCACCAACGCCCCGCCCTCGCCCTGCATGAAATGCGCGCGCTGCGCGGGCGTGGCGCCCGCGGGCAGCTCCGTGCCCACGAAGACGAACAGCAGGCGCTGGCGCTCGCGCCGCGTGCGGGCGATGCGCAGCAGGTCGTCGAAGTTGTTGATTTCCCTCTTCATGGCGGTCTCCTTGTCAATCAGTCCAGGGCTGCACGCCCTGCCCCGGCACCAGGATGCCGGTGTATTGCGCGGGGCGCGGACGCCCGCGCGCGGGTTTGCGCGACAGCACCGTGCCCACGCTCACGAAGCACAGCGCACGCTCGTCGGCCGCCAGGCCGAACAACGTGCGCAGCGCGTGCGACTGCAGCGCCTTGCCGCTGGTGAGTGCCGAACCGAAGCCCTGCGCGGTGGCCGCGAGCAGCAGGTTCTGCAGCGCACAGCCGGCGGAGGCGGTGCGCTCGCGGGCGTCGATCTCTGCCGGATCGCCCCCTTCGCGCACCACTGCCAGCAGCAGCACGGGCGCGCGCGCGGCCTTCTCGCGCGCCTGGGCCTGCTGCTCGGGCGTGGCCTGCGCGTCGCGCTCCAGCAGCGCCCGTGCGAATGCCTCGCCCAGCGCGGCGCGCGCCTTCTGCGGCACCAGCACGAAGCGCCAGGGCAGCAGGCGGCCATGGTCCGGCGCGTGGCCCGCCGCGGCCAGCAGGGCCTGCAGTTGCGCGGCGTCGGGCCCCGGCGCGCCGAGGCGCTTGGGCAGCACGGTCTCGCGCGCCTGCAGCAGCGCGGCCAATGCAACGGGGGAAGGCAGGGGTCCGGTCATGTCAATCGATCAATACTTGCCCGTCATGCTCCACGTAGGGCGGATAGGGGCCGGTGCCGCTGCTGCTCGCCTGCGAGGCCGCGACGAAGCCGCCGCTCTGCACGTCGAACACATGCACCTCCCCGTCCTCGATCACGTAATGCCAGCCGTGCAGCGTGATGAGGCCCTCTTCCACCTTGCGGCGCACCATGGGGTAGTCCATCAGCCGTTCGAGCTGCAGTACCACGGCGCGCTGCTCGGTGCGGCGCAGCGCCTCGGGGCCGGGCTGCACCGGCAGCACCGCCTCGCGGCCCAGGTCCAGCCAGCGCTGGAGATTCTGCGCCTCGGGCGAGACCTCACCATACAGCGCCTTGATGGCCCCACAGTGGCTGTGGCCACAGACCACGATGCGGCGCACGTGCAGGCTCAGCACGGCGAACTCGATGGCCGCCGCGGTGCCATGGTGGCCGTAGGAGCCATCGTAGGGCGGCACGAAGGCGCCCACGTTGCGCACCAGGAACAACTCGCCCGGCTCCGCGCCCGTGAGCAGGTAGGGCACCAGGCGCGAGTCGGAGCAGCCGATGAACAGCGTGGTGGGGTGCTGCCCCTCGTCCACCAACGCCTGGAACTGCGCGCGATACTGGGGGAAGGCGTCCTGCTGGAAGCGGCGCAGCCGCTGCAGCAGCTCGTCGTCGGGCATGCACGCCCCCTACTGGACCAGCGGCGTCTCGGCCGCATCGAGCTGCACGCCGTGGAGTTCGGCCGCGCCCGCAAGTACCTGTAGGTATTGGCGCAGCGCGTTCACCCAGGCCTGCTGGCGCAGCACCAGGGCCACGCTGGCACGCACTTCCTCGAAGGCGGCAGGGCGGCCGGCCTCGCGCGCGCAGACCTCGACCACGTGCAGGCCGAAGCGGCTGTGCACGAGGCGCGCGAGCACGCCGACCTCCTGCGCGCCGAAGACCTCGCGCGCGAATTCGGGCGCACAGTCGGCGCGCGTGAGCCAGCCGAGTTCGCCGCCCTGGGCGGCGCTGGGGCAGTTGGACCACTGGCGCGCGGCCTCGGCGAAGCGCACGCCGCCGTCGTCGGCGCAGCGCAGCTCGATCAGCAGCGCCTCGGCGCGCTGGCGCAGGCGCTGCACGTCCACACCGGGCGTGACGGCGAACAGTACATGGCGCAGCCGCGCGCGCTCACCCTGGCCGTGCAGCGCGGGGTGGGCGGCGTGGTAGCGGCGGCAGGCCTCCTCCGACGGCTCGGGCACCTGCAGCGCCCGGTCGAGCAGGCGCTCGATGGCCTGCGCCGCCTCGGCGCTGGTGGCGCCGTCCAGGCCCGGCGCATCGCCTGCGGCCAGCAGTCCCTCGCGCTGGGCCTGTTGGCGCAGCAGCTCGGTGCAGGCGCGCTGGCGCAGGGCCTCGGGCGGCAGGTGCTCGCCCTGCGCATGCAGCGGCACGCCGTTCACGCTGGCGGGCGGCGCGCTGCCGGCGCAGCCGCAGGCGCCCGATCCGCAAGAGGTGGTTTCCATGGCGTTCTCCATTTCTTCTAAGCCAAATTGCGCTCAAAACCTTATGGGACAAGCGCTGGCAGCTATCAAATCAGATGCGCTGGTTGCTGGGCTGGTTCTGGCCAGGCGGCAGGTTGAGGCGCCGCGCACGCACGAGCTGGTAGGGCCGCGCGATATAGGCCAGCGTGCCGAAGCCGCTCCACACGTGCACCAGACGCGTGAACGGGAAGATGAGGAACACCGTCATGCCCAGGAACATGTGGGCCTTGAACACCCAGCCCGCGCCGGCGAGCATCTCCACCGCGCCGATGCGGAAGGTGACGATGCGCTGCGCCCATTCGGCCAGGCGCATCATCATGGAGCCGTCCAGGTGCTGCGCCGACAGCGGGATGGTGGCCAGGCCCAGCGCGAGCTGCACCCACAGGATCCACAGCAGCAGGATGTCGCTGGTCTTGGAGGTGGCGCGGATGCGCGCGTCCGACAGGCGCCGGTGCAGCAGCAGCGTGACGCCGGCGAAGGCCAGCAGGCCCGCGATGCCGCCGCTCACCATGGCCATGAGCTGCTTGTGGCCCGCGCTCATGAAGTGCTCGTACAGGAAGTGCGGCGTGAGCATGCCCACGGTGTGGCCGAAGAACAGGAACAGCACGCCGACGTGGAACAGGTTGCTGCCCCAGCGCAGGCTGCCGGTGCGCAGCAGCTGGGACGAATCGCTCTTCCACGTGTACTGGTCGCGATCGAAGCGCGCCCAGCTGCCGATGAAGAAAACGGCCAGGCAGATGTAGGGGTAGATGCCGAACAGCAGGGTGTCGATCCAGGCGGTCATACCGATGCTCCTTGGTGGTGGTTGCCCGCGTTGCGGACGAAATGCAGGGGCTGCGCCTCGCCGGGGCGGTTCTGGCCGCGCGTGCTGCAGCCATCGAAGGCGGCGGGCTCGGCCCAGGTGTCGTCCAGGCCCGGCTCGGGCGCGAGGGGCACGGCCTGCGCACGCTGGCCGGCGGCTTCCAGCACGGCCGCGATCACGCTGGCGTAGGGGTTGCCGCGCTCCAGCAGCGCCGTGAACAGCGCGTTGAGGATGTGGGCCATCTCGCCGAGGAATTCCTGCGCGATGGCCGGCGGCTGCGTGGAGGCGAACTCCAGCACCACGGCCAGATGGTCGGGCAGCTCCGGCGCGTCGAAGAACAGGCCGGCGCGCTCGTAGGTCTGCTGCAGGTCGATGAGCGCCGTGCCGCGGTCGCGCGAGTCGCCGTGCACGTGCTCGAACAGGTGCAGCGAGGTCTGGCGGCCGCGGTCGAAGGTGTCCACGTAGCGCGCCTCGGCCTCGTAGGGCTCCAGTGCGCAGACCTGGCGGCACAGGGCCTCCAGCTCGCGCACGCGGGCGGCGGGCAGGGTCTGCTCCAGGCGCAGCGCGTCGATCAGGTCGGGCATCTGCGCGCGCAATTCGGCATCGGGGTAGCCCACGAGGCGCGCGAGGGCGCGCAGCGTCAGGCGCAGGGATTCGGGTGCGTTCTTGAACATGTGCGCGCTCCTCAGACCACGGCCTTGATGGGAATGGTGCGGGGCTTCTTGCCGCCGAACATGCTCGCGTCGGTGGAGCCGTCGGAGCAGCCGTTGCCGAACGAGAAGCCGCAGCCGCCGCGCACGTCGAAGGCGTTCTCGGCGTATTCGCGGTGCGAGGAGGGGATCACGAAGCGGTCCTCGTAGTTGGCGATCGCCATCACGTGGTACATGTCCTCCACCTCGTGCAGCGTCAGGCCCGCCTGCTGCAGCACGGCGAGGTTCTGGCGCTGCTCCACGTGCTTGTCGCGCTGGTAGGCGCGCATGGCCAGCATGCGCTCCAGCGCGCGCACCACGGGACCGGTGTCGCCGGCGGTGAGCAGGTTGGCCAGGTACTGCACGGGGATGCGCAGCTGCGACACGTCCGGGATCTCGCCGTTCACGCCGATGTGCCCCGCGTTGGCAGCGGAGGTGATGGGCGAGAGCGGCGGCACGTACCAGACCATGGGCAGCGTGCGGTACTCGGGGTGCAGCGGCAGCGCCACCTTCCACTCCACGGCCATCTTGTAGACGGGGCTGTGGCGGGCAGCCTCCATCCACGCGTCGGGGATGCCGTCGATGCGCGCCTGGCGGATCACATCGGGGTCGTTGGGGTCCAGGAAGATGCCGAGCTGCGCCTCGTACAGGTCGCGGTCGCGCTCCACGCTGGCGGCTTCCTCGATGCGGTCGGCGTCGTAGAGCAGCACGCCCAGATACCGGATGCGGCCCACGCAGGTTTCGGAGCACACGGTGGGCTGGCCGGCCTCGATGCGCGGGTAGCAGAAGATGCACTTCTCGGCCTTGCCGGTCTGCCAGTTGTAATAGATCTTCTTGTACGGGCAGCCGGAGACGCACATGCGCCAGCCGCGGCACTTGTCCTGGTCGATGAGGACGATGCCGTCCTCCTCGCGCTTGTAGATCGAGCCGCTGGGGCACGAGGCCACGCACGCCGGGTTCAGGCAGTGCTCGCACAGGCGCGGCAGGTACATCATGAAGGTGTTCTCGAACTGGCCGTAGATGTCCTTCTGCACCTCCTCGAAGTTCACGTCGATGCTGCGCTTGGCGAACTCGCCGCCGAGGATTTCCTCCCAGTTCGGGCCCCACTCGATCTTCTCCATGCGCTGGCCCGTGATCAGGCTGCGCGGGCGCGCGGTGGGCGCG
>Ga0222428_100326_pt1 | contig 23792 bp, 20 predicted proteins | sample 2B5Ametagenome_FD_182471 | JGI IMG/M metagenome (GOLD analysis project Ga0222428, IMG submission 182471) | Enriched microbial communities from leaf-cutter ant dump, University of Wisconsin, Madison, United States - 2B5A (version 2) | ecosystem: Environmental > Terrestrial > Nest > Insects nest >...
ATGCCGTCGAACAGCAGCGACATGCCCCACGACAGCTCCTCGCCGCCGCCCGCGAACATCACGTCCTGCATGCCCCACGCGATCTGCTGCGCGGCCGCGCCGATGCAGTGGGCCGAGGTGGAGCAGGCCGAGGTGATGGAGTAGTTGATGCCCTTGACCTTGAAGTTGGTCGCCAGGCACGCCGAGACGGTGCTGCTCATGCAGCGCGTGACCTGGTACGGCCCCACGCGGCGGATGCCCTTCTCGCGCAGGGTGTCGGCCGCCTCGATCTGGTTGGCGGGCGAGCCGCCGCCCGAGCCCATGATGAGGCCGGTGCGCGGGTGGCTGACCTGTTCCGGCGTCAGGCCGGCCTGGGCGATGGCGTCTTCGAGCGCGATCTGCGCGTAGGCCGCCGCGTCGCCCATGAAGCGCAGCTGCTTGCGGTCGATGCGCGCCTCCAGGTCGATCTGCGGCACGCCGCCCACCTGGCTGCGCAGGCCCAGCTCCGCGAACTTCGGCACGGCCTGGATGCCGCTCTTGCCTTCTCGCAGCGAGGCTTCCACCGTCGCCAGATCGTTGCCGATGCACGAGACGATGCCCGCGCCCGTGATCACCACCCGCTTCCTGGTCATGCCTTCGTCTCTCCTTCGCGCAGGAACAGGCCCACGCGCAGGTCGTTGGCCACGTAGATTTCCTTGCCGTCGGCGAGCAGGCGCGCGTCGCCGATGGCCATGTTGAGCTTGCGCTTGATGACGCGCTTGATGTCGATCTCGTAGCGCACCAGCTTCACGTCGGGGCCCACCTCGCCGGTGAACTTGACCTCGCCCGCGCCCAGGGCGCGGCCCCGGCCGGGCAGGCGCAGCCAGGTGAGGTAGAAGCCGATGAGCTGCCACATGGCGTCCAGGCCCAGGCAGCCGGGCATGACCGGGTCGCCCTGGAAGTGGCAGGCGAAGAACCACAGGTCGGGCCGCACGTCCAGCTCGGCCTCGATCCTCCCGAGCCCATGCGCGCCGCCGTCGCTGTCGATGTGGGTGATGCGGTCGAACATCAGCATGGGCGGCAGGGGCAGGCGCCCGCTGTCGGGAGTGAACAACCGGCCTTCGCCCGAGGCGATCAGTTGGTCGTACGAGAAGGATTCAGCCATTGTGGAATTGATTTCTGAGAGGGTTTGCGCAGGAAAGCGCCCATTATCCAGTGTCGCGGCGCACCGACCGCGCTGCGGGGCCAAGGGAAAGCCCTTTGCTCGTTGACCGCCATCAAACCCTGCGGCGGCGCAGCCACGCCCCCGCTGCCACGGCCAGCCCCAGCGCCCACAGGGGCGCCAGCCCCCAGCGCGCCACCCACCACGCATAGGGCGTGACCGGGCCGCCCCGCCCCTGTACCTCGGCGTGCAGCACGCCGCGCGTGTGCGCCGCCAGGCGGTGCGTGACCTGGCCGCGGTGGTCGATGACGGCGGTGGCGCCGGTGTTGGTGGCGCGCACCATGGGGCGCTCGAATTCCAGCGCGCGCATGCGGCTGATGGCCAGGTGCTGGTCGACGGCCACGCTGTCGCCGAACCAGCCGATGTTGCTCAGGTTCACCAGCAGCGTGGGCGCGCCGGCCGCGTCGGCGAAGCCTGCGCCGATCTCCTCTCCGAACAGATCTTCGTAACAAATATTCGGCGCGATGCGCTGGCCCTGCCAGGCCAGCGGGGGCTGGCGCAGGGCGCCGCGGTTGAAGTCGCCCAGCGGGATGTTCATCATCCGCGTGAACCAGCGGAAGAACGGCGGGATGAATTCGCCGAACGGCACCAGGTGGTGCTTGTCGTACTGGTAGGGCTGCGGCTGCCCCGGCGCAAAGCCGAGCACGGAGTTGGTATAGCCCCGCTCCATGTCGCCCAGGGGGATGCCCAGCAGCAGCGCCTGCCCGCCCGCGGCATAGCGCTGGGTGATGCCGGGCAGGTAGCCGGGGTCGAGCTGCTGGGGCAGCAGGGGAATGGCCGTTTCCGGCGCCACGACCAGCGCGGCGTCCTGCGTGCGCAGCTGCTCGGCGTACCAGTGCAGCGCCAGCGGCACGCCGCTGCCGGGCTGGAACTTCTCATCCTGCGGGATGTTGCCCTGCAGCAACGCCAGGGACAGGGGCTGCGTCTCGCCTTCATCCAGCGCGCCGTGCCGCTGCGCGGCCAGTCCCGCCCAGACCAGCGCGAGCACCGCCGCCATCGCCCACGCGCGCGGGCGGCGCACGTCCGCCGGGCGCAGCGCCGCCAGCGCCATGGCCAGTGCCGCCGTCACGCAGCCCACGCCGTACACACCCACGGCGCGCGCCAGCACGGCCAGCGGGCCGTCCACGTGGGCGTAGCCGCCCGCGCCCCAGGGGAAGCCCGTCCACAGTACGCCGCGCGCCAGCTCCGCCAGCAGCCACAGCGCTGCGAAAACCATAGCTGCTTGCGCTTTTCCAGCAAGCCTCAGAGCCTGAAAACAAGCGCAGGCCAGCGCGTAGTAGCTGCCCAGGAAGGCCGCCAGCCCCAGCACGGCCAGCACGGCCAGCGGCGCGGCCAAGCCGCCATAGGTGTGCATGGAGATGAACAGCCACCAGAAGGTGCCCGCGAGCCAGGCGGTGGCGAACAGCCAGCCCAGCAGCCCGGCGCGCCGCGCTCCGCCCGCGCCCAGCAGCACGCGGGCGAACAACGCCAGCGACAGGATCTGCAGCCACCACAGCGGCTGGCCGCTGCCGGGCAAGGCCAGCGAGGCGGCCTGCGCCAGCCCCGCCAGCAGGGCCAGCAGCCATGGCAGGGCGGCGCGCATCAGTCCTCGGCGGCGGCGTCCGCGGCCGGCGCGGGCGACACCTTGAACCAGCGCACCGCGCCGCCCTTGGTGTGCAGCGCCACGAACTGCAGGCCGCCGAGCACCACGATCTCGCCCTTGCGCGGCACGCGGCCGAGCTCGTGCGCGATCAGGCCGCCGATGGTGTCGAAAGTCTCGTCGGGGTCGCTGCCGTGCAGGGGCGTGTCGAACGCCTCGGCCACGCGCTCGATGGGCGTGTCGCCGCTCACGCGGTAGGTGCGGTCGGCCAGGCCGAAGATGTCGCCTTCGTCCTCGGGGATGTCGAACTCGTCCTCGATCTCGCCGACGATCTGCTCGATCACGTCCTCGAAGGTGACCAGCCCGGCGATGCGGCCGAACTCGTCGATGACGATGGCCATGTGGCTGCGCGTGCTGCGGAACTCGCGGCCCAGGTCGTTGAGGCCCTTGCTCTCGGGCACGAACAGCGCGGGGCGCACCAGCGTGCGCACGTTCAGCCCCGGCGCGCGCTGCAGCTTGAGCAGGTCCTTGGCGAGCAGGATGCCGACGATGTTGTCGCGCTCGCCCTGGTAGACGGGGAAGCGCGAGTGCGCGGTCTGGATGACCTGGTGCATCAGCGCCTCCAGCGGCGCGTCGATGTCCAGCAGGTCCATGCGGTGCGTGGGCACCAGCACGTCGGCGGCCGTCATCTCGGCCATGCGCAGCACGCGCTCCAGCATCACGCGCGCATCGGCGTTGATGACTTCGTTGTCTTCGGCCTCGGCCAGGGTGGCGATCAGTTCGTCGGTCGAATCGGGCCCGGGGTGGATGAATTCGACGAGGCGCTGCAGGAACGTGCGCTTGTCCTCCTTGTCGGAGGCGCGCGCAGGGTGCGGGTCGGACACGGTCGCGGTGTGCAGGACGTGCGGTGGTGGAACAGGCCCCTAGGATAGCGGATCGCCGGGCGCGGCCCCCGCGCGCTTTCTATTCGGCCGCCTGGTGGCGGCCGTCGCGCACGCCCTGGCGGATTTCCTGCACGTGCGACAGGAAGTGCCAGAACTGCCGCGCCTGCTTCTTGAGCTGGTAGTCCACCTCGCCGAAGTGCTCGGCCATGATCTCGGACATGCGTGTGTCCAGGCCGGCGGGCGGCAGCTGCAGGTAGGCCTCGGACTCCGAGCCGTCCTGGCGCACGGTGGCGCCCGCGTTGCGCGCGATCTTGAGCATGGCCGTGTTCTCGGACAGCGCGTGGATGAACATCATGCTCACGCCCCGGTTGCGCGCCAGCACCACGGCGCGCTCGAACAGCCGCGCGCCGTAGCCCCGGCCGCGCGCGCTGCCGGACACCGAGACGCCGAACTCGGCGCAGCCGCGGTGCGCTTCCTCCGTGCTGAACGCCACGTGGGCCATGGCGATCAGCTCCAGGCGCCGGTTGAAGATGCCGAACACCTCGTCGCGCCCGAAGTCGAGCAGCCGCACGTAGCGGCGCACCTGCTCGTCGGTCGCGGAGTAGCCGAAGCGCAGGTAGCGGTCGCGCGGCTCCAGGCGCATCAGGTGCGCCGCGATGCGCTCGCGGTGCTGCGGGCCCAGCGAACGGATGGGCACCATCACAGTGTTCATGGCAGATGCTCGGTGTGTACGCGCGCCGCTGCGGCGCGCACGAAGCCAGGAGGAAAGCATGATGGGCGTGATTCTAGGGTTTTCCCTAGATTTTTGCTGCATTGCAACATCATTCCCTCCATTCCAAGCCCAATTGGCCTCCAGCGCTTTATGGACAAGCGCTGGCAGCTATCATTTTCGATAACCCTCACACGGGTACGGCCGTCGTCGTCTTGACGCGGTCGAGCACGAAGCTGGTCTTGCAGTCCTGCACGCTCGGGTGCTTGAGCAGCGTATCCATGATGAAGCGGCTGTAGTGCGCCATGTCGGCCACCACCACGCGCAGCAGGTAGTCCATCTCGCCGGTGAGGGCGGCGCACTCCACCACCTCGGGCCAGGTCTGCACGCTGGCGCGGAACAGGTCCATGGGGTTGCGCTTGTGGCTCTCGGTGTGCTTTTCCAGGCGCACGTTCAGGTAGGCCGTCAGGCCCAGGCCCACGGCCTCGGGGCGCACCAGGGCCACGTAGCGGTCGATGACGCCGCATTCCTCCAGCCGCTTGGTCCGTCGCAGCACGGCGCTGGGCGACAGGCCGACCTGCTCGCCGATCACGTCGTAGGTCTCGCGGCCGTTGTCCTGCAGGCGGCGCAGGATGGCGCGGTCCAGCTTGTCAATGGCGGGGGTGCGTTCGCTCATGGCGGCGGATTCTAGGCAGGCGCCCGCCGCGCCGCACCCGAACCTTCCCTAACGCCACAGGGCTGCACGCTGCATTGACGGTGCGCAATATTCCTGCATTTCCGTGGCGCAACCGGGATGTTTTCGCCCAAAACGTGAAGGGCCTGCGGCCTACAGTGGGCCGATCGACCACAACACCCCACGGAGACGCCCCATGACCGCCGCCCTGCCCACGCAAGCCACCCGCGATACCAGCGCCTGGGAGAACCCCATGGGCCTGATGGGCTTCGAGTTCGTCGAGTTCACCTCGCCCACGCCCGGCGTGCTGGAGCCGGTGTTCGAGAAGCTCGGCTTCACCCTGGTGGCCAAGCACCGCTCCAAGGACGTGCTGCTGTACCGCCAGAACCAGATCAACTTCATCCTGAACCGCGAGCCGCACAGCCTGGCGGCCTATTTCGGCGCGGAGCACGGCCCTTCGGCCTGCGGGCTGGCCTTTCGCGTGAAGGATGCGCACAAGGCCTACCAGCGCGCGCTGGCGCTGGGCGCGCAGCCCATCGAGATTCCCACCGGCCCGATGGAGCTGCGCCTGCCGGCCATCAAGGGAATCGGCGGCGCGCCGCTCTACCTGATCGACCGCTTCGAGGATGGCAAGTCCATCTACGACATCGACTTCGAATGGGTGGAGGGCGTGGACCAGCGCCCCGCGGGCCATGGCCTGAACGAGATCGACCACCTCACGCACAACGTCTACCGCGGGCGCATGGGCTTCTGGGCGAACTTCTACGAAAAGCTGTTCAACTTCCGCGAGATCCGCTACTTCGACATCCAGGGCGAGTACACGGGCCTGACCAGCAAGGCGATGACGGCGCCCGACGGCAAGATCCGCATCCCGCTCAACGAGGAGGCGCGCCAGGGCGGCGGACAGATCGAGGAATTCCTCATGCAGTTCAACGGCGAGGGCATCCAGCACATCGCGCTGATCTGCGACAGGCTGACCGACGTGGTGGACCGCTTGGGCCTGGCCGGCGTGCCGCTGGCCACCGCGCCCAACGACATCTACTACGAGATGCTGGAAACCCGGCTGCCCGGCCACGGCCAGCACGTGCCCGACCTGCAGGCGCGCGGCATCCTGCTGGACGGCACCACCGAGGGCGGCACGCCGCGCCTGCTGCTGCAGATCTTCTCCACGCCGATGCTCGGCCCGGTGTTCTTCGAATTCATCGAGCGCCGGGGCGACTACCGCGACGGCTTCGGCGAGGGCAACTTCAAGGCCCTCTTCGAGTCGCTGGAACGCGACCAGATCCGCCGCGGCGCGCTGGAAACGAAGGCCTGACATGACCGCCCGTCCCGTTGTCTACGGCGCGAGCGACCGGCCTCCGCGCGGCGACTACGGCCGCGCGCAGGACGACTACACCTGCGCCCAGAACTTCGCGGCCTACACCGAGGCCGACCACGACACCTACCACCGGCTCTACCAGCGCCAGTCGGCCCTGCTGCCGGGGCTGGCCAGCGAGGCCTTCATCGCCGCCCTGCCGCTGCTCGGGGCCAAGGAGCGCATTCCGCGCTTCGACGACGTCAACGAGCGCCTGTACCGCGCCACGGGCTGGCAGCTCGTGGCCGTGCCGGGGCTAATCCCGGAAGTGCCGTTCTTCACACTGCTGGCGAACCGCAAGTTCCCGGTAACGGACTGGATCCGCACGCCGGCGGAGTTCGACTACATCGTCGAGCCCGACGTGTTCCACGACCTCTTCGGCCACGTGCCGCTGCTGTTCAACCCGGTGTTCGCCGACTACGTGCAGCGCTACGGCGAGGGCGGCCTGAAGGCCGCGCGGCTGGGCGCGTGCGAGATGCTCTCGCGCCTGTACTGGTACACGATCGAGTTCGGCCTGATCCGCGAGGCCGGGGGGCTGCGCGCCTATGGCGCGGGCATCCTCAGCTCCAGCGGCGAGCTGCCCTACGCCGTGCACAGCCCCGCGCCGCGGCGCCTGCCCTTGGCGCTGGAGCGCGCCATGCGCACGCGCTACAAGATCGACAGCTACCAGCAGACTTACTTTCTCATCGACAGCTTCGAACAGCTCTTCCAGCTGACGGACCAGGACTTCGCTCCGCTCTACGCGCAGCTGCGCGGGCTGCCGGAGTTCGCGCCGGGGGATTGAAGCCAAATCGGCCTCCAGCGCTTACCAGCCAAGCGCAAGCAGCTATTCTTCCAATAGCAACTCCAGGCAGTCCCGCACCACCTCGGGCCGGAAGGCCATCTCCACATGGGCCGCGCCGGCGATGAAGCGGTTGTCCGCCCCCGCCAGCATGGCGGCGGAGGGGGGGTAGACCACGTTGTCGCAGTTCGAATACCAGCACACGCAGCGCGCGGCCACCTCCGCCGGCTCCTGCGCGCGCAGCGCCTGCACCCAGGGGCCGTGCAGCCGCATCTGCCGCCCGTTGACGCTGCGCGCGCCGCCGGCCGCCCAGGTGCCGTGGTGCGGCGTGCCCAGCGTGACCACGCGGTGCACGCGCGCGGCCGCATCCGGCACCGCGCGCAGCCAGGCGCGCGCGGCCAGCCCACCCATGCTGTGGCCCACCACCACAGGCGCGCGGCCCGTGGCCTCGGCCACGCGGCGCACGGCCGCGTCGATGGCGGGTGCATAGGCGTCGATGGAGCCGAACGCCGGCTCCAGCGTCACCGCCATGAAGGCGTGGCCGCGCGCGCGCAGCAGCGGCAGCCACGGTGTCCAGAACCCCCGGTTGCACAGGAAGCCGTGCACCAGCACCACGCCGCGCCGCCCCGTGGGCGGGGCGGGCAGCCAGTCGGCCACGGCCTGGTGGCGAAACGGCTGCCACCAGCCGAACACCAGGCCGGCCCAGCGCGATTCGGCCCACCACGCGCGCAGCAGCTGCGCGGGGCCGGGGCGCGGGGCGGGGTCGCCGCGGCTGGCCCAGGCCATGAGCAGGAACTGCGGCACCATGCCCAGCCGGAACATCAGCGGCACCGCCGCCACGCCCGCCAGCGCCAGCGCGGGCGAGCGGCCCCAGAACCAGGCCATCCAGCCGGCGATCAGCAGCAGATGGACCCCGACCAGCCAGCGTTGCCAGCGTGCGTTTGTCATGTTGGTGTCTTCACGTGTTGGTTTTCCCGGTACTGCCCGGCCCCCGGGCGCTCCCACAATCGCGGCGGACTTTCAGCGAAGGACTCCCGCATGGACAGAATCTGGCTCAAGAACTACCCCCCCGGCGTGCCGCACGACGTCGATGCCGACCAATACGCGTCGGTGGCGCAACTGCTGGAGGAGTCCTTCCGCCGCCATGCGGACAACCCGTTCTCGGTGTGCATGGACCGCTGGATGCGCTACCGCGACCTGGACCGCCTCTCCGCGCAGCTGGGCGCCTGGCTGCAGGGCACGGGCCTGGCGCCCGGCGCGCGTGTGGCCATCATGCTACCGAACGTGCCGCAGTTCGCCGTGACCATGGCCGCCGTGCTGCGCGCGGGCTACACCTGCGTGAACGTGAACCCGCTCTACACCGCGCGCGAACTGGAACACCAGCTCAAGGACTCGGGCGCGTCGGCCATCGTGATCCTGGAGAACTTCGCCCACACGCTGGCCGAGGTGATCGACCACACCGCCGTGCAGCACGTGGTGATCGCCTCCATGGGCGACCTGCTGGGGCCCTGGTACGGCCGCTGGATCACCTTCGCCGTGCGCCACCTGGCCAAGATGGTGCCGGCCTACGAGCTGCCCCTGACCGCGGGGCGGCAGGTGCTGCCGTTCAAGCGCGCGCTGGCCCTGGGCGAGCGGCGCACGCTCAACCCCGCGCGCGTCGCGCCGGACACGCCGGCCTTCCTGCAGTACACGGGCGGCACCACGGGCCTGTCCAAGGGCGCGGTGCTCACGCAGCGCAACATCATCGCCGCCACGCTGCAGGCCGAGGCGTGGTTCACCCCGGCGCTTTCCAAGATGGGCGACCTGAGCCGTGCCAACAGCATCGCGGCGCTGCCGCTCTACCACATCTTCGCGCTCACGCTGTGCCTGCTGGCCATCCGCCAGGGCTCGCACCTGACGCTGATCCCCAACCCGCGCGACATCCCCAAGTTCGTCGAGGTGCTCAAGAAGCGCCCCTTCCACCTGCTGCCGGCGGTGAACACGCTGTTCAACGCGCTGCTGCAGAACGCGCAGTTCCGCCGGCTCGACTTCTCCCACCTGTGCGTGTCGCAGGCCGGCGGCATGGCTGCCTCGGAGGCCACGGCCCAGCAGTGGCAGCACGTGACGGGCAGCACCATGATTGAGGGCTGGGGCATGAGCGAGACCTGCGCCATCGGCACCAACAACCCGGTGAGCAACACCGCGTTCACCGGCGCCATCGGCCTGCCGCTGCCGGGCATCGACATCGCCATCAAGGACGACGAGGGCGCCAGCCTGCCCCTGGGCGCGCCGGGCGAGATCTGCATCAAGGGCCCGAACGTCATGCCCGGCTACTACAACCAGCCCGAGGAGAATGCCAAGGCCTTCACGCCCGACGGCTTCATGCGCACCGGCGACGTGGGCGTGATGGACGAGGGCGGCTACATCCGCATCATCGACCGCAAGAAGGACATGATCCTGGTGAGCGGCTTCAACGTGTTCCCCAACGAGCTGGAGCAGGTGCTGGCGCAGTGCCCCGGCGTGCTGGAGTGCGCGGCCGTGGGCGTGGCCGACGACAAGCAGGGCGAGGCCATCAAGGTCTTCGTGGTGCGCAGCGACCCCTCGCTCACCGAGGACGACGTGGTGCGCTACTGCAACGAGCACTTCACGGGCTACAAGCGGCCAAAATACATCGAATTCCGCGACGAACTGCCCAAGACCAACGTGGGCAAGATCCTGCGCCGCGAGCTGCGCGGCTGACCGCTTCCATTTCATAGCTGATGACGCTTACCCCACCTACGCTACCCCCTGAAATCACCGTATTCGAACGCGGCTGGCTCTCGGCCAACAACGTGCTCATCGTGGGCGGGGGGCATGCCGCGCTGGTGGACAGCGGCTACTGCACCCATGCCGCGCAGACGGTGGCGCTGGTGGAAGGCGCCCTGGGCGGGCAGGCGCTCGACCTGCTGGTCAACACCCACCTGCACAGCGACCACTGCGGCGGCAACGCCGCGCTGCAGGCGCGCTGGCCGGGCGTGCGCACGCTCATCCCACCGGGCCAGGCCCGGCAGGTGCGCGACTGGGACCCCTACGCGCTGAGCTACACCCCCACCGGCCAGGAATGCCCGCGCTTTCGCATGGACGGCGTGCTGCAGCCCGGCGGCACCCTGCGCCTGGGCACGCGCGACTGGCAGGTGCATGCGGCGCCGGGGCACGACCCGCACTCCGTCGTGCTGTTCGAGCCGCAGGAAGCCCTCCTGATTTCGGCCGACGCGCTGTGGCAGAACGGCTTCGGCGTGGTCTTCCCCGAACTCGAAGGGGAGCACGCCTTCGCCGAGGTGGGCGCCACGCTGGACCTCATCGCGTCGCTCGCGCCGCGCACCGTCATCCCGGGCCACGGCAGCGTGTTCGCCGACGTGCCGCAGGCGCTGGACACGGCGCGCCGCCGCCTGGACGGCTTCGTGCGCGCACCCGAGCGGCATGCGCTCTATGCGGCCAAGGTGCTGCTCAAGTACAAGCTGCTCGAATGGCAGCGCATCGGCATCGCCGACCTGCACGCCTGGGTGCGGGCCACGCCCTATTTCGGCATGCTGCATGCGCGCCACTTCGGCAGCGAGCCGCTGGAGGCGTGGCTGGAGCGGCTGGAGCAGGACCTCGTGCGCTCGGGCGCCGCGCGCCGCGAGGAAGACTGGCTGCTCAACGCCTGAGCCTGTGCCGCGCGCCAGCGAGCGCGCGAATTGTTGCCGTTTCACTACATCTGCGTCGGATCAATGCATTTGAATATAGATATGTAAACAAGAATAGTTATCATTGACATAATCAAGTCGATGGATTACGCATTCCGCGAGCCCTGCAGCTTGACCTCAGCCAGCCGTCGAGGCTCCAGGCAGGCGGCACGTGCCACCCCCGTCCGAGCGGCAAGCCAACATCCGCACCCTCTCAGACGGGCCCCTCTCATGGCGCACAAAATCTCATACATCAAGAGCCGCAAGCATTCCTCGGCCGCCAGGCCGCATGCCGCCGGCATGGCGGCCGCGGCCGCACTCATGGCACTGGGCGTTCCCGCCCAGGCACAGACCTCCACCGCCGCCCCCACCTTGAAGGAAGTCAAGGTGGAGTCCTCGCGCGACGCGGGCTACACGCCCACCGCGCCGGCATCGCCGAAATTCACCCAGCCGCTGGTGGACACCACGCAGACCATCTCCGTCATCAAGGAGCAGGTGCTGCAGGACCAGGGCGCCACCACCCTCACCGAGGCGCTGCGCAATGTCCCCGGTGCAGGCACGTTCTACGCGGGCGAGAACGGCAACACCAGCACGGGCGACACGATCTACATGCGCGGCTTCGATACGTCGAACAGCATCTTCGTGGACGGCGTGCGCGACCTGGGCTCCATCTCGCGCGACGTGTTCAACACCGAGCAGGTCGAGGTGACCAAAGGCCCGGCCAGCACCGACTACGGCCGCAGCGCGCCCACGGGCACGATCAACATGGTGACCAAGCAGCCGTCGCTGGTGGACAGCTTCGGCGCCTCCATCGGCGTGGGCAGCGGCAGCTACAAGCGCTCCACCGTGGACTGGAACAAGGGGCTCGACCACGAGAAGGGCACGGCCTTGCGCCTCAACGCCGTGCTGCAGGACGCGGGCGTGGCGGGCCGCCGCGAGATCGAGAACGACCGCTGGGGCATCGCGCCCTCGTTCGCCTTCGGACTGAACACGGACACCCGCGTGTTCGTGAACCTGCTGCACGTCAAGCAGAGCAACGTGCCCGACGGCGGCGTGCTGACCATGGGCATGCCGAGCTACAGCACACCCGACCGCGCCAACGACCCGCTGCGCCGCAACTTCCTGAACAGCGCGGCGCGCGTGAACAGCCGCAATTTCTACGGCACGGCCTCCGACCACGACGACGTGACGGCCGACATGGCCACGCTGCGCCTGGAACGCGACCTGTCGCCCACGACCACGCTGCGCAACGTCACGCGCTGGGGCCAGACCAAGCAGGACTACCTGCTGTCGGCATTCATGGCCGCGGGCCGCTCCCAGAACGCCACGACCGGCGTCTGGTCGGACGGCTCGCTGCTCACGCCCAATCCCGCCGACCCGTCCACCTGGACCATGTCGCGCCTGATCAATGTGAAGGACCAGGTCAACCGCATCCTGACCAACCAGACCAACCTGAGCACCCGCTTCGCCACGGGCTCCGTGCAGCACGACCTGAGCACCGGCGTGGAGTTCACGCGCGAGGAGCAGAACAACTACGGCCTGGCCACCACCGGCACCGTGCCGGGCCGCGTGAGCGTGTACGACCCGGACTCCAGCGTCACCCTGCCCGCCTACCTGCGCAACGGCGCCGACAGCCAGGGCACGACCAACACCTTCGCGCTCTACGCCTTCGACACGCTCAAGTTCAACGAGCAATGGCAGGCCAACCTGGGCCTGCGCTGGGACCACTACAAGACCAAGTACTACCAGACGGCCGTCTGCGCGGCCACCTCGGCAACGCAGCCCTGCGGCACCAACCCCGCAGGCACGGTGGTGCCCACGACCTCCAACGGCCTGAAGACGTCGGACACCATTCTGAGCTGGAAGGCCGGCCTGCTCTACAAGCCCGCGCCCAACGGCAGCGTCTACGTGAACTACGCGCTGTCGCAGCAGCCGCCGGGCGGCAGCAACTTCACCCTGTCGGCCACCGCCAACAACGCCAACAGCCCCAACGTGGACCCGCAAAAGGCCAAGACGGCCGAGATCGGCACCAAGTGGGAGCTGTTCGACAAGCGCCTGCTGCTGGCCGGCGCGGTGTTCCGCACGGAGGTCAACAACGAGATCGTCTCCACCTCCGACGGCTCCGTGGACCAGACCGGCAAGAAGCGCGTGCAGGGCTTCGAGCTGTCCGCCGCCGGCCAGATCACGGCCGACTGGGGCGTGAGCGCCGGCTACACGGTGCAGAAGACCAAGATCGCGCACGGCGCCAACCTGGCGGCGGACGGCTCCGACCAGCTCACCTACACGCCAAAGGACGCCTTCTCGCTGTGGAGCACCTACCGCCTGCCCTTCGGCCTGACGGTGGGCGGCGGCGCGCGCTACTCGGGCGGCCTCAAGCGCGGCACCGACGGCGCCGTGGGTACGCCCAACTTCACCGAGTCGTTCTGGGTGTTCGACGCCATGGCCTCCTACCAGGTGAACAAGAACGTGGACATCCAGCTCAACGTCTACAACCTGTTCGACAAGGAATACGTGGCGGCCATCAACAAGAGCGGCTACCGCTACTTCCCCGGCATCCCGCGCTCGGCGCGCGTGACGGCGAACTTCCGCTTCTGACCTTTCCAAGGGCGCCCGCGCGCGGGCGTTACGCTTGCGCCCCGGCCCAGGGCGCGTCATCCAATAATTCACCACGCGAGGGGCATCCGGGCGGTGCAGTGCTAGGCGCGGTGAGTGCCGTGTAGCTCTGCTACACAAGCGAGCCGCAACGACGCAATGCGCCGCCCGGATGCCCCTCCCTGCCGGCTGGCTCCGCAATGGGGCGTCTGCTTTGTCGCACGGCTTGCCAATAGCTGCGGCTATTGGCCGCGCCGCGCTTCGCGCATCCATCCCCCTTGCGGGGCCAGCGCGTGGGGAATTATTGGATGACGCGCCCTGCGCCGGGGCTTTTTCATTGAGGAGCTTCCACCATGATGCTGCACATCCCCCAGGTGCTCACGCGCGAGCAGGTGCGCCAGATGCGCGCCGCCATCGACGCCGCCAACTGGGTGGACGGCCGCGCCACCGCCGGCAGCCAGGGCACGCAGGTCAAGCGCAACCGGCAGCTGCCCGACACCTCGCCGGTGGCGATCGCTCAGGGCCAGGTGATCCTGCAGGCCCTCGCGGCCAACCCGGTCTTCTTCGCCGCGGCGCTGCCCGCGCGCACGGCGCCGCCGCTCTTCAACCGCTACGCGGGCGGCGAGACCTACGGCCTGCACGTGGACGGCTCGGTGCGCCGCGTGCCGGGCGCGCCCGGGTGGCTGCGCACCGACGTGTCGAGCACGCTGTTCCTCTGCGACCCGGAGGACTACGACGGCGGCGAGCTGGTGGTGGTGGACGCCTACGGCACGCACGAGGTCAAGCTGCCCGCGGGCGACCTGATCGTCTACCCCGCCACCAGCCTGCACCGCGTGGAGCCCGTCACGCGCGGCGAGCGCGTGTGCTCGTTCTTCTGGTCGCAGAGCATGGTGCGCGACGACGCGCGCCGCGCCATGCTGTTCGAGATGGACCAGGCCATCCAGCAGTTGCGCGCGCGCCTGGGCGAAACGCCCGAGACGGTCACGCTGACGGGGCATTACCACAACCTGCTGCGCCTGTGGGCCGAGGTGTAGGCGGCGCCTGGATCCAAGCCGAATCGACCTCTGGCGCTTATGCAGAGAGCGCCAGCAGCTCCTTATTCGATAGCGTCAGGGCAAATCCTTGTTGGGCTCCGGGCGCCCCGCGTCGCGCGGGCCGACGAGGCCGAGCCGGCTCTTGAGCGACTGCGGCTGCCCCGTGAGGATGGCCGCGTAGTTCACCGTGTTGGCCAGCACCTTCTTCACGTAGTCGCGCGTCTCGGTGAAGGGCACGTTCTCCGCCCAGATGGCCGCGTCGATCACCGGCCCGTTGCGCCAGTTGCGCGGGCGGCCCGGCCCGGCGTTGTAGGCGGCGGCGGCCAACGGCATGGAGCCGTCGAAGTCGTCCAGCGCCAGCTTGAGGTAGGCTGTGCCGATGGTGATGTTGGTGTCGCGGTCGTAGATCTGGTCCGGCGTGAAGCCCGCCAGGCCGATCTTGCGCGCCGTCCAGCGCGCCGTGGCCGGCATGACCTGCATGAGGCCCGAGGCGCCCACGCCCGAGCGCGCGTCCATGATGAAGCGGCTTTCCTGCCGGATCAGGCCATAGACGTAGGCCGGGTCCAGCCCGATGCCCTGCGCACGCTCCACCACCGCGCCGCGGAACGGCATGGGAAAGCGCTGCGCCATGTCGATCACGCCCTTGGTGCGCTCGCTGGTGTTGATGCAGCGGTCCCACACCTCCTGCCGGCAGGCGAAGTCGGCCGCTGCCAGCAGATCGCGCTCGCCCATGCCGCCGGGGGTGTGCAGGTTGGTGGTGTAGTTCCACTCGCGCACGCCCTCGCTGCGCAGGCCCAGCAGGATGGCGTACAGCGCCCGGTTCAGGCCCGGGTTGGCGCGCGCGGCGGCCTTTTCCTCGTCGCTCAGCGGCGCGGGCGCGGGCGGAGGCACCACGCGCTCACCCAGCTCTTCCAGCGCCAGCTGCTCGTAGAAGCCCGTGGTGCCGGCGATGCTCTCGAACAGGCGGCGGGCGTTGGCGCGATCCTCGTCGCCGGGGCGGTTGGACATCAGCGCGCGCGCCCTCCAGTAGGTCCAGGCACTGTCCTGGCGCGCCGCGGGGCTCATGGCGTCGATGCTGCGGCCGGCCAGCTTCCACTGGCCGGCGCGCAGCGCGGCGCGCGTCTTCCAGGCCAGCATGTCGTCGGTCAGGTCGGCGTCGCGGCTCGCATTGCCGAAGTAGCCCAGCGCATCGGGAGACAGCGCGATGGCCGACTGCTTGCCGATCAGGCCCCAGAGCCAGTTGCGCTCCTCGGGCGAGAGCTGCGGGCCCCACTTGCTGTCGAGCAGGCGCGCGGCGGCGGCCGTGTCGCTCATGGCCATGCGCACCAGGGCCAGCACCACCAGCTCCTGCCGCTCCTTGCCCCGGGCCGTGGCGCGGCCGGTGAGGTACTTGGTGGGCGCGTCGAGCGCCTCGCGCAGCTGCGGCAGCGCATCGGGCGCAACGATCTCCACCGCCTTGCGCGCGGCGCGCAGGCGGTTGGCCTCCGCGGCCAGGCGCGCCTTGCGCCACACGTCGATGGGCTTGATCTTCTTGGCGGCGAGCATCTCTGCGGCGGCGTTGGAACAGCCGTCGTCCACGTCGCGCAGCGCGTACCAGTTGCGCAGCACCTCGGCGCCCGCATCCTCGGCGGCGGTGCCCTTGAGCTGGTCGATCACCAGCGCGTAGCAGCGCACCTCGCGGTCGTCCGACATGCGAAAGTGCGGGTGCACCTCGGCGAACCGGTCCCACTCGCGGCGCTGGCCGAGCAGCAGCAGCCAGTCGTTGCGCAGCCGGTCCTCCTGGTAGGTGCCGGCCCAGCGGCGCAGGAAGGCCTCGACCTCGGCAGGCTGCGCCTCCTCCAGCCGCGCGCGCAGTTCCCAGTAGGCGGCCCAGGGCTCCAGCACATGGCCGCGCGCGGAGGGCAGCAGCGCGGCGAGCTTGGGCCGGTCGCTCTTGCGGAAGGCCTGGCGCATCTCCAGCAGGGCCTCGTCGCCGCGGTTTTGCGCCATGGCCAGCGGCGCTGCCAGGGCGATCGCCGCGGCAGCGACGAGCGGTGTCAAAATCTTCGGCAGCAATTGCATCCGGGAATTATGTAATGGACAAAGCAGCCCTGCGTCGCGCACTGGTAGAAGAGCGCCTGAACCTGCCCGACCGCCTGCAGCGGGCCGACGCGCTGCAGCGCGTGATGCGCCTGTGGCTGCTGAACCAGAGCGACACTGTGATCGGCGCCTACTGGCCCATCAAGGGCGAATTCGACCCCCTGCCCGCCCTGCACCGCTGGAAGGAAGACGGCGAGTTGCTCGACGAGCCCCAGCGCCGCCGTATCGGCCTGCCCGTGGTGAACAAGGCGCACAAGACCCTCACCTTCCACGCCTGGTACCCCGGCTGCCCCATGGAGGAAGACGCCTACGGCATCCCCAAGCCCAAGGACACCGAGCTGATCGTGCCAACGCTGCTTTTCGTGCCCTGCGTGGGCTACGGCCCTGGCGGCTACCGCCTGGGCTACGGCGGCGGCTTCTACGACCGCACGCTGGCCAGCCTGCAGCCGCGCCCGGCCACCGTGGGGCTGGGCTACACCGTGGGCTACCTGGACGACTTCGAGCCCGAGCCGCACGACCTGCCGCTCGACGCCATCCTCAACGACAACGGCGTCGTCTGGCCTATATGAGGGTCACCCCCCTGAGACGCTTCGCGTCTTCCCCCCTCTCTCACGCTCCGCGTGGGAGGGGGGACGCAGCCAGCGCGGCGGGGCGGCCCTTGCGCGGCTGCCCGCGCATGGGGCGCGCCCGATGCGGGCGCTGCGGATAGCACAACCAGGTTCAATCAAGAAAGGCTCGCCATGCTCCAGCTCTACATCGGCAACAAGAACTATTCGTCGTGGTCCATGCGCCCCTGGGTGCTGCTGCGCCAAGCGGGCATCGCCTTCGAGGAAGTGCCCGTGCGCTTCGACAGCTTCGACGCCGGCTCGCAGTTCAAGCGCCAGCTCCAGGCCGTGTCTCCCACGGCCAAGGTGCCCGTGCTGGTCGATGGCGGCGTGAGCGTGTGGGACAGCCTGGCGATCGCCGAATACGTGGCCGAGGCGCACCCCGACAAGCACCTGTGGCCACAGGACAAGGCCGCGCGCGCCCGCGCACGCAGCGTCACGGCCGAGATGCACAGCGGCTTCACCGCGCTGCGCAGCCACTGCCCGATGAACATCGAGGCACACCTGCCCGAGGTGGGCGCCCTGCTCTGGCGCGACCAGGCCGGCGTGCGCGCCGACGTGCAGCGCCTGGTGCAGATGTGGAGCGAGCTGCTGGAGCAGCACGGCGGCCCCATGCTGTTCGGCGCCTTCACCATCGCCGACGCGTTCTACGCCCCCGTATGCATGCGCCTGGCCACCTACGCCCTGCCGCTGCCGGAACCCATCGCCGCCTACGTGCAGCGCGTGCAGGCGCTGCCCGGCGTGAAGGCATGGATCGACGGCGCGCTGGCCGAAGCCGACTTCCGCGAATTCGAGGAGCCTTACCGGCTGGGGCGCTAAACGATCAATTCGCCACCGCGCGCCACGATGCGCCCGCCCGACACCACCAGCCTGCGCACGGGCCGCGCCACCACCGCGTGGGCCACGGCCTGCGCATCCACCAGCACCAGGTCGGCCCGGCAGCCGGGCGCCAGGCCGTAATCCGAGAAGCCGCAGGCCTGCGCGCCGGCCTGTGTCACGCAGCCGAGAGCCAGCGCGATCTCGTCGTCGCGGCGCAGGTTGTGGCGCAGGCCGATGAACATGGCGCGCTCCAGCATGTCGGGGCTGCCGTAGGGCGTCCAGGCGTCGCGGATGCCGTCGTTGCCGCCCGCCACCACCACGCCGGCCTCCAGGCACATCTTCAGCGGCGGCACGGGCCGCGACGGCGGCGCGCTGGTGACCAGCGCCACGCCCAGGCGCGCCATGCGCTCCAGCAGCGCGCGGCCTTCGGCCTCGGGCACGTCGTCCAGGCAGAAGCCGTGGCTGACTGCCACCCGCCCCTGCAGGCCCAGCGCGGCGGTGCGCTCCAAAACCAGCCCGAGCGAGAACGCGCCCATGGCGCCCGGTTCGTGCAGGTGGATGTCCAGCGGCACTCCGCGCCGCTCGGCGATGGCGAACAGCGTGTCCAGCGAGCGCACCGGGTCGCCGTCGATGGCGCACGGGTCCAGCCCGCCCAGCACGTCGGCCCCGGCGGCCAGCGCCGCCTCCAGCAGCTCGGCCGTTCCGGGGCGGCCCAGCAGGCCGGACTGCGGAAACGCCACCACCTGGATGCGCTGCACCGCCTGCAGCGCGGCGCGCGTGCGCAGCACGCCCTCCACATGGCGCAGGCCGGCCTGCGTGTCCACGTCCACGTGCGTGCGCACGCACGTGGTGCCGCGCGCCAGGAAGGCCCGGGCCAGCGCGAGCGACTGCGCGCCCGCGTCGTGCCCGCTGGCGGCGCGCCAGGCGCGCTCGTTGTCGATCTTGTCGGTGAGGCGCGGGCCAACCTCGTTGCGGTACCAGTCCATGCCCCACATCGTCTTGTCCAGGTGCGTGTGGCTCTCCACCAGGCCGGGCAGCAGCAGCGCGCCGCCGCCCTCCTCCACTGTGCAGCCCGCGGGTGCGGCCAGCGCGGGGCCGACGGCGGCGATGCAGCCCGCGCGCAAGAGCACGTCGGCAGGCGCTCCGCCCAGGGGGCGGACGTTGCGGATCAACAGGTCGGACGGTGGGCGCATGGGCAGTCTTTCTATGTTTGGCAGCCCATCAATCTAGCGGAGTGGCCTCCGCCCTTCGTATGCGTCCTGCAGCAGTTGCCGCAACGCCGCCCGCTCCAGCGGGCGCGGGTTGGGATAGGGCGTCTGCAGGGCGATATCACAGGCGCGCTCCAGATCGGCCTCCCGCATGCCAATGTCGCGCAGCGCCACCGGAGCGCCATGGCGCTGCGCCAAGTCATACACGCCCTGCGCTGCGTGCGGCGCATCCAGCGCCCGCGCAATGCGCTCCATGGCCAGCGGCGCGGCCGGGGCGTTGTAGGCCAGGGCATGCGGCAGCACCACCGTGTGCACCTCCGCGTGGGGCAGGTTGAAGCTGCCGCCCAGGGTGTGGCAGAGCTTGTGGTGCAGCGCCATGCCCACGCTGCCCAGCACCGCACCGCACAGCCAGGCCCCGTAGAGCGCGTCGGCGCGCGCGCTGGAAGCGCCGTCGATGCTTCCCGCATGCAGAGCGGGGATAGCTTGTGCAAGCGCGCGGATACCCTCCTGCGCCATCAGGTCCATGACCGGATTGCCATCCATCGCATACAGCCCCTCGGCCGCGTGGGCGATGGCGTTGATGGCGCTGGTCACGCTCAGGGCCAGCGGCAGGCCTCCGGTGAGCAGGGGGTCATAGACCACGCTGCGCGGCAGCACACGGTCGTCCTTGCCGGTCCGCTTCAGGCCATCCTCCGTGATGCCGTAGATAGGCGTCATCTCCGAACCCGCGTAGGTGGTGGGCACAGCCAGCACGGGCAGGCCTGTATCCAACGCAATGGCCTTGCCCAAGCCAATGGTCGAGCCCCCGCCGATGGCAATAGCACAGTCCGCTCCCCGTGCGCGCGCCGCCTCGCGCGCAGCGTGGGCAGTGCCGATGGGCACGTGCATCACGGCCTGATCGAACACACCGGCCACCTGGGCCGGGCCGATCAGCGCGGCCACCTGCTCGGCCTGGGCACGCTGCGCCGGCGTGCACAGCACCAGTGCCCGGCACAACCCCAGTGCGTGCATTTCCTCGGGAAGCCGGGCCAGGCTGCCCGCGCCGAACACGACGCGCTGCGCGCGCGCCTGGTAGGTGAATGCAGTGCGTGTCGTCATTGCGCAGTGATGTTGAGCTTGCGGATCAGTTGGCCCCAGCGGACGGATTCCGAGCGCACGAGGCGATTCATCTCCTCGCGTCCGCCCGCGACCACCTCGAAGCCGGATTCCTGCATGCGCTGAGCGACACCCGGATCACGCAAAGCGGCGGTGGTCGCTGCCGCCAGCGTGTCCAGCACGGCTTCGGGGGCCTTCGCCGGAGCGACCATACCCACCCAGGAATAGATCTCGCACCCCGGGAAGGTCTCGGCAATCGCCGGCACCCCGGGCAGCGCGGATACGCGCCGCGGGGCGGTCACCGCCAGAGCACGCAGCTTGCCGCTCTGAATATGCTGCAGCACCAGCGGCAGGCTGGCGATGATGGAGTCCACATGGCCGCCGATCAGGTCCGACACCGCCGGACCACCGCCCTTGTAGGGAGTATGGATGCCGCTCGTGCCCGCGGTCTGGTGGAACAACTCCGCCGCGAGGTGGTTGGAGCTGCCCGACCCCACCGACGCGAACGACACGCCGCTCTTTTTCGCCGCAGCGATGTAGTCCGCCAGTGTCTGGTACGGGCTGGCCGCGTTCACCGCCAGCACCATGGGCGAGCGCACCATGTACGACACGCCCGTCAGGTCGCGCTCGTGGGTGTAGGGCAGGCGCGGGTACATGTGCTGCTCGGTAGCGTAGGAGTCGAAGACCATCGCCACCGTGTAGCCGTCAGGAGCCGACTTGGCCACATGTGCCATGCCGATGGTGCCGCCCGCCCCGCCGCGGTTGTCGATGATGAGGGACTGTCCCAGCTTGTCCTGGAGCACCTGCTGCACCTGCCGGGCTACCTTGTCCACCGTGCCGCCCGCCGCAAAGGGCACGACCACGGTCACCGGCTTGGAAGGATATGCCTGCGCCGCGGCCGGGCTGGCGGCAGCGGCCCAGGCGCAGGCCCCAAGGGCTGCGGCCAGCAGCAGGCGGCGGCCGCGGGAAGGAAGGGGTGAAAGGTTCATGGCTGTCTCCTGTGTAGGGTGGATGAGAGTGCACACCCGCAGCGTTCTTTGCCAAAATTGCCAAGATGCTGGGATCCACGGCATCGTAGGCACACCAGCTCCTTTCGATAATCCCTCCTCCACGCCAAAAGCCTTTGCACATTACGCACAGATGGAAACCGTCAAATTCGCAGAAAACCTGTCGATCTTCGTAGACGTGGCACGCACCCAGAGCTTCTCGGAAGTGGCGCGCCGCCGTGGCATGGTGGCCTCCTCGGTGGCGCGGCAGATTGGGGCACTGGAGTCCGAGCTGAAAGTGCCGCTGTTCGTGCGCTCCACGCGTGCGCTGGTGCCCACCGAGGCGGGAGAAGTGCTCTATGAGCGCGCCGTGAAGATCCTCCACGATATGACGGAGGCACGCTCGGAGGTCATCTCCCTGGAGCAGACCGTGCAGGGGCTGCTGCGCGTGAGCTGCTTGCCCGCCTTCGCGCGGCGCTACGTGATTCCCATGCTCGGCCAGCTCGGCGAACGCCACCCGCACCTGCGCGTGGAACTGGAGCTGACCGAGCGCGTCGTGGATCCGGTGGTCGAGCGCATGGATGTGGTGGTGCGCGTGGGGCAGCAGCCCGACAGCAGCCTTATCGGCCAGCGCATCGGCAGCCACCGCTATCTCCTATGCGCTGCGCCGTCGTACCTCGAACGCTACGGCATGCCCCACACACTGGCGGATCTCGCTCGCCACCGTCTCATCGACCGGCGCCACAGCACCAGCGTGCGTGGCTGGCGCGAACTGGGCGATGGCCAGTGGGCACAGCACGCACGGTTTGTCCTGGAGTGCGACGACTGCGACGCGCGCCGCTTCGCCGCGCTGGAGGGGCTGGGCATCGCACTCATGCCCAACTGGTCGGCAGGCGCGGATATCGGCGCCGGGCGTCTGGTGCTGATCACGCTGTCCGACGCCAGCCCGCCTCCGGAAAGCGGCATTTACCTGCTGCGTGCACTGCCACGCGCGAGCGCGCGCATCCGTGCGTTCACCGAGCATCTGCAGCAGCGGATCGGCACTCCGTCGGTGTGGGATGCTGCCCTGGGCGCACACGCCGCACCATAGCTCCGCGTCTGCGCCGCCTACACTCCCCGCATGCAGATCTACATGGTTGGCGGCGCCGTGCGCGACCGCCTGCTGGGCCGGCCCGTCCACGACCACGACTGGGTCGTCGTCGGCGCAACGCCCGAGCACATGGCCGCGCAGGGCTACCTGCCCGTGGGCCGCGACTTCCCCGTCTTCCTGCACCCCGAGACGCGCGAGGAATACGCGCTGGCGCGCACCGAGCGCAAGAGCGGGCGCGGCTACCGCGGCTTCGTGGTGCAGGCCTCGCCCGACGTGACGCTGGAGGAAGACCTGGCGCGGCGCGACCTCACTATCAATGCGATAGCTGCTCCCGCTGACTGGACGGGCGCTGGAGTCGTTTTCGACCCATACCGCGGCACACGCGACCTGCAGGCGCGCGTGCTGCGCCACGTGACCGATGCCTTCCGCGAAGACCCGGTGCGCATCCTGCGCGTGGCGCGTTTCGCCGCGCGGTTCACCGATTTCACGGTGGCGCCCGAGACGCTGGCGCTGATGCGCGCGATGGTCGAAGCCGGCGAAGCCGACCACCTCGTGCCCGAGCGCGTGTGGCAGGAGCTGGCGCGCGGACTCATGGAGGACAAGCCCTCGCGCATGTTCGAGGTGCTGCGCGCCTGCGGCGCGCTGGCCGTGCTGCTGCCCGAGGTGGAGTGCCTGTGGGGCGTGCCCCAGCGCGCCGAATACCACCCCGAGGTGGACACCGGCGTGCACCTGATGATGGTGCTGGACATGTCCGCGCGCCTGGCCGCGCCGCTGGCCGTGCGCTTCGCCTGCCTGACGCACGACCTTGGCAAGGGCACCACGCCGGCCGACATGCTGCCGCGCCACATCGGCCACGAGCAGCGCAGCAGCCGGCTGCTCAAGGGCGTGGCCGAGCGCCTGCGCGTGCCCGTGGACTGCCGCGAGACGGCCTACGTGGTGGCCCGCGAGCACGGCAACATCCACCGCAGCGGCGACCTGGGCGCCACCGCCTTGCTGCGATTGCTGGAGCGCTGCGATGCGCTGCGCAAGCCCGCGCGCTTCGCCGACGTGCTGCTGGCCTGCGAATGCGACGCGCGCGGTCGGCTGGGTTTCGAGGAGGCGCCCTACCCGCCGCGCGGGCAGCTGGCGGCGGCGCTGCAGGCCGCGCTGGCGCTGCCCACGGCCGAGGTGGCTGCGCGCGCGGCCGCGGCGGGAGTTCAGGGGCCCCAGGTGGGCGAATGGATACGCCGCGCGCGCGAGGACGCCCTGGCGCAGTGGCTGCGCGGCGGCTGAATCAGGAAACGGAGCGCACCCAGCGCGCGATGTCGGCCGCGCCCATGGCGCCGGAGACGCGCGCCGCCTCCTTGCCGCCCTTGAAAAGGATCATGGTGGGAATGCTGCGGATACCGTAGCGTCCCGCGATCTGCGGCTGCGCTTCGGTGTCGAGCTTGGCCAGCCGTAC
>Ga0222428_100327_pt1 | contig 23745 bp, 21 predicted proteins | sample 2B5Ametagenome_FD_182471 | JGI IMG/M metagenome (GOLD analysis project Ga0222428, IMG submission 182471) | Enriched microbial communities from leaf-cutter ant dump, University of Wisconsin, Madison, United States - 2B5A (version 2) | ecosystem: Environmental > Terrestrial > Nest > Insects nest >...
CGGGCACGCTGCATGCGTTCAAGCATGCCAAGTACGCACAGCGCTATCTGGGCGAGTTCGCCTATCGGTTCAACCGCCGCTTCGACCTGCCTGCCATGCTGCCCAGGCTGCTGCGGGCGCTGGCAAGTTCCGGGCCGCTGCCATTGAGAGCTCTGCGGATGTCTGAGGTAAGAGGCTAATCAGGCAATTTCACCCAAAATCCCACTGCACCACCATAGGCACCCTCCGCGCAAACAGCTTCACATGCTCCTCGATGGTGAACCGCCCCTGCGCCAGCGCCTCGCCGGTCTGCGCCGTGCAGGCGAAGTGCAGCGCCTGCGCGTCGGCCCGCATCTCGCACACGCCCCAGGGGAATTCGGCGCGCCCCTGGTGCGCGTCGTACTGCACAACGATCTTGCGGCTGAAGTGGTGGCACAGGCGCTGCAGCCAGCGGCTGGCTTCGGGGGTGGCCACGTGGCCTCGGGCATGGATCATGGGGTGTCGTCCGTCAAGGAAATGGCTTCGTCGGCCAGCACCAGCGGGTGGCCCTGGGAGCAGTGCTCGATGCGCGCGCGCACGCCGTAGGCGCTGCGCAGCAGCGCGGGCGTGAGCACCTCGGCCGGGCGGCCGGCCGCGAGCAGGCGGTTGTGCGGCTGGCCCTGGCCCAGCACCACGATGTGGTCGCAAAAGCGCAGCGCCAGGTTCAGGTCGTGCACGGCGACCAGCGCCAGCGCCTGGCCTTCGCGCACCAGCGCGCGCACGGCCTGCAGCACCTGCAACTGCCAGCGCAGGTCGAGCGCGCTGGTGGGTTCGTCGAGCAGCAGCAGGCGCGGCGCGCGCGCCAGCACCTGGGCCAGGCCGATCATCTGGCGCTGCCCGCCCGAGAGTTCGTTCAATGGGCGCAGCGCCAGCGCCTCCAGCCCCAGCGTGGCGAAGACGCGCGCGATGGCGGCCTCGCGCTGCGCGCCGCTCCAGTCGCCGCGGCTGGCGCGCAGTGCGCTCAGCAGGGCTTCGTAGGCCACGAGCGAGCTGGCCTGGGGCAGCGCCTGCGGCAGGTAGCCCACGCGGCGCAGGCGCTCGCGCGGGCCCAGCGTGGCGAGGTCGGTGCCGTCCAGCAGCACCTGCCCGCGCACCGGGCGCAACCCGGCGATGGCCTTGAGCAGCGTGGACTTGCCCACCGCGTTCGGTCCCACGAGCGCCACCAGCGCGCCGGGCATGATGGGTTCCAGGTCCAGACCTTCAAGCACCGGCCGGCGCGGGTAGCCGGCGCCCAGGCCGCGCAGTTCCAGGCCGGCGCTCATGCATCCCTCCTGCGCGCGAGCACCAGGGCCATGAACAGCGGCACGCCCACCAGCGCGGTGATGATGCCGATGGGCAGCACCACGCCGGGCACCAGCGTCTTGCTGAGGATGGACGCGCCCGAGAGCATCAGCGCCCCGGCGAGCGCGCTGCCCGGCAGGTAGTAGCGGTGGTCCTCGCCCAGCAGCAGCCGCGCCATGTGCGGCCCCACCAGGCCGACGAAGCCGATGGTGCCGACGAACGACAGCGCCGTGGCCGCGAGCAGCGACACGCGCAGCAGCGTCACCAGGCGCAGCCGCTCCACCGCGATGCCGAAGCTGCGCGCCTGGTCCTCGCCCGCGCGCAGCGCCGTGAGCAGCCAGGCGCTGCGCGCCGACCACAGCGCGCACAGCAGCAGCACGCAGGCCACCAGGCCGATCTTGTTCCAGGTGGCGCGCGCCAGGCTGCCCATGGACCAGAACACGATCTGCTGCAGCGCGTTGCTGTCGGCGATGAACTGCATCAGCCACAGCAGCGCCTCGAAGGAAAACAGCAGCGCGATGCCGAACAGCACCACCGTGTCCACCGTGGCGCCGTAGCGCCAGGCGAGCAACTGGATCAGCAGCGTGGCCGCCGCCGCGCCGGCGAAGGCCGAGAGCGGCACCGCCAGGTTCTCGCCGAAGGCCATGAGCGTGAAGCCGCCCACCACCGCCGCCGATGCGCCCACGGCGGCCGCGGCCGACAGGCCGAGCGTGAACGGGCTGGCCAGCGGGTTGTTCAGCGCCGTCTGCATCTCCGCGCCCGCCAGGCCCAGTGACGCGCCGACCAGCAGCGCCATCACGGCGTAGGGCAGGCGCACCTCCCACAAAATGATGCGCTGCTCCAGCGGCAGCGCGGCGGGCCGCAGCAGCCCGGCCGCCACGTCGGCCAGCGGCATACCCGAAGGGCCGGTGGCCAGGTCCAGCGCCAGCGTGGCGCACAGCGCGGCGGCCAGGGCGGCCAGCAGCCAGCGGCGCAGCGCGGCGAAGCGGCGGTAGCGGGCGGCCAGCGTCATGGCCGCAGCGCCGTCCAGTAGGTGCCTTCGAGCGCGATGGGCTGGAAGCGCTCGTACATCGTCTGCAGCGTGGCGCGCGGGTCGAGCCCGGCGAACAATTCGGGGTGCAGCCACTTGGCGAAGGCCTGCACGGCCACCACGTTGAACGGCGAGTTGTAGAAGTGGTGCCACATGGCGTAGGCGCGGCCTTCGCGCACGGCTTCGAGCTGCGCGATGCCGCGGCGTTGCACGGCGCGCGCCAGCGAGGCCTGCGCCGCCTCGGGCGTGGCGTCGGCGCCGAGCACCACGCGCAGCGGCGTCTTGTGCGCCGTGGCCAGCGCGCCGATGCCGGTGCCGATGTAGTAGCGCGGCTGGCGCGCGATCAGGAACTCGGGGTTCAGCGTGCCGGCCTCGCCGGGGATCAGGCCCTGGGCCACGTTGCGCGCGCCGGCAGCGTCGAGCAGCTTGCCCACCAGGCCGACCATGGTGTCGCAGCAGCCTTCGGACAGGCCGACGCGGTTTTCCAGGAACACCGTGGGCGCCTCGGGGCGGGCCTGGGCCAGGCGCTGCGTCACCAGCGCGAGCTGCGCGCGCCAGAACTGCACGAACGCCTCGGCCTCGGCCCGCTTGCCCAGCACCTCGCCGAGCAGCTGCATGCTGCGCGGCGTGTTCACCAGCGGGTCGTGGCGGAAGTCGATGAACACCACGGCCACGCCCGCGGCCTCCAGGCGTGCCAGGATTTCGCGGTCGCGCTCGCTCGGGCCGTGGCCGCCGGCCAGGCCAAGGATGGCCACCTGGGGCCGCAGCGCGATGGCCTGCTCGTCGCTGAAGCTGCCGCTGCTGCCCCGGCCGACGCGCGGCACCTTGTCCACCTGCGGAAAGCGCCGCGCCCACTGTGCGTAGCCGGGCGCGTCCAACTGCTCGAACTCGCCCATCATGGCGACGACGCGGCGCACCGGGTCGTCCTTGTCGAACACGGCCAGCGCGGGCAGCAGGCGCCCCTCGCCAAGCAGCACGCGATCGACCTGCGCGGGCACGCGCACGGTGCGGCCCGCGAGATCGGTGACAGTGACGGCGGCCGGCTGGGCCTGGGCCGTGGCGGCCAGCGCCAACAGGGCGCCGCTCAACCAGCGGCGCGCATGGAGCAAGAAAGAAAGCATGGCGGTAGACGGTGTTGCAAATCCGTCATTCTATTGAGAATGATTTGTATTAATTGATATGGCTTGCTAGCATCGCAGGTTTTGCCGCCGCCGGTGTTTGCCGCGCCAACGAAGATGTTTGCGCCGCCTGCCGCACCGTGCGCCGCGCCGCGTTTGCCATGCCCGCCTTGCCCCCTTCCATGCCTGCCGACGTTCCCCAGCCTCCCGCGGACCCGGCGCTGCGCGCACACCTGGCGCGCCTGCGCGAGCTGCGGCCCGGCCTGTGGCTGCACTGCGACGACGCGCACGACCCCTGCGACCTGACCGCGCAGGCCGAGATCGGCGTGGGCCTGCGCATGGTGGTGCTGCTCGAAGGGGCGCTGGACGTGTCCTACGGCACCGCGCGCGTGGCGCTGTCGCACCACCGGAGCGGCGCCAGCGCGGCGCTGGTGGCCGTGGCCGAGCCGGACCGCTTCACGCGCCGCACGCGCCAGGGCGTGTACTCGCGCCGCATCAGCCTGGGGCTGTGCGGCGACTGGCTGGCGCAGGCCGGCGGCGACATGGCGGCGCCCGAGCTGGGGCACTTCATGCGCCGCCACCTGGCCACGCGCCGCTGGCAGCTTTCGCCGCGCGCGGCGGCGCTGGCCGAGCAGATCGTGCGCCCGCCGCCGCTGGTGCCGCTGCTGCAGCACATGTACCTGGAAAGCCGCACGCTGGAGCTGGTGGGCGATGCCCTGGGCGCGCTGTGCCAGCATGCCGCGCCCGCCCCGGCGCTGCGCCCGCGCGAGCACCAGCGCCTGCGCGAGCTGCACGCCTTCCTGGCCTCGGGCCGGGCCGACGCGCTGTCGCTCGGCGACATCGCGCGCCAGGCGGGCGTCAACGCCAACACCCTGCAGCGCCAGTTCCGCGCCGTCTATGGCACCACGGTGTTCGAGCACCTGCGCGAAGGCCGCCTGCAGCGCGCGCGCCAGGCGCTCGAGCGCGACGGCGTCACCGTCGGCCAGGCCGCGCTGGTGGCGGGCTACACCAGCGCCGCCAACTTCGCCACCGCGTACCGTCGGCGCTTCGGCACCCCGCCCAAGCTGGCGCGGGCGCGGGTGTAGCGGCCATTCACCGGCGCGCTGCCCAGCGCCGCACGCGGGCTGGAACCGCTGAACCAGGCCGGGCGAAATGGATGCGAGGGCTTGGCGTCGATCTTTTCCCCATGCTCCTGAAAAAAGAGCTGCTAGCGCCCATTGCACAATGGTTTGCAGTGTATTTCATGCCTAAACCATTGCCAATCAAGCGCCAGCAGCTCACTTTTCCATAGTTCCCCCGGGGTGCGGTCCGCAAACATTTTTGTTGGCCGCGCAAACACGGGGCGCGGGTGAAAGTGGAATCATTCGCATGCATGCGCCATGCACCCCCGGAGCGGGCATGGCGCTTCGCCGTTTCCAACTTCCCCGTTCAACCATGAAGCCGTTTCACCCCAACACCCTGTGCGCCGCCATGGCGCTGGCCCTGAGCACACCGCTGTGGGCGCAAGAGCGCCACCTGGAGCAAGTCACCGTCATCGCCAACGGCGAGGAGCAGGTCGAGGCCACGGGCGGCGCCGTGGTCACGCGCGAAGACCTGGAGCGCCTGCAGCCGCGCGACACGGCGGGCATCTTCCAGCGCGAGTCGGGCGTGTCGGTCAGCGGCGGCGCGCAGGTGGCGCAGCGCGTGTACGTGCTGGGCTTCGAGCAGTCGATGCTGGCCGTGACCATCGACGGCGCGCGCCAGCCCGGCACCGCCTGGCACCACGCGGGCAACATCCTGGTGGACCCCAGCTTCCTCAAGCGCGTCGAGGTCGAGGCCGGCGCCGCCGCCGCCGACGCGGGCTTCGCCGCCGCCGTGGGCGCGGTGCGCTACGAGACGGTGAACGCGCTCGACCTGCTGCAGCCCGGCCAGGCCCTGGGCGCCCGCGCGCGCCTGGGCTACGGCAGCAACGGCACCGGCTTTACCACCAACCTCTCGGCCTACGGCAAGAGCGGCGCGGTGGACTGGCTGGTGATGGGTGCGCGCCAGAACGGCAGCGACTACCACGACGGCAGCGGTGCCACCGTGCTCGGCACGGCGCCCAAGCTCACCTCCGGCCTGGCCAAGCTCGGCCTGCAGCAGCCCGAGGGCCACCGCTACGAGCTGACGCTGGAGCAGAACCGCGACGACACCGAGCGCACCACGCGCATGAACATGGACAGCACGGGCGGGCGCGCCAACACGCCGTACCCGCTCAAGCTCGTGCGCAGCACCGCCACCGTGCGCTACACCACCACGCAGCCGGGGGGCAACTACGACCCCGAGCTGGTGCTCTGGTACAACCAGAGCGACATGGAGCGCCCCAACGCCATGGCGGGCGCCAACAACACCGATTTCAACAACTGGGACAAGGCCTGGGGCCTGAAGGCGCAGAACAGCTTCCGCATCGACGCCGGCAAGGTCACCGTGGGCGTGGACGCCAGCCACACCAGCGTGGACGTGGAGCGCTACGACGACGGCGTGAACGCGCCCAAGGGCCATATCCGCGAGCACGACAGCCAGCAGGGCCTGTACGGCCAGGCGCGCCTGCGCTTTGGCGCGCTCGGCCTGTCCGCCGGTGCGCGCTACGACCGCCACGCCATGACCCTGCAGGACGGCGCCAAGGCCAGCGATGGCGGCCTGAGCGGCAACGCCACGCTGAGCTACCTGCTGGGCGAGCACGCCGAGGCCTACGTGGCCGCGTCGCGCACCTTCCTGGGCTACCAGTGGTCGCAGACCGGCTACTACCACGCGCGCAACTACGCCACCGCGGCGGACTACGCGCCCGCCACCGCCCACAACCGCAAGCTCGGCCTGAACGTCTTCGGCGAACAGTGGAAGGCGGGCATCGGCTACTTCGACACCCGGCTGCTTGCCCCCACCGTGCTGAGCGTGGAGGCCAGCAACCGGGGCCTGCGCACCAACGGCCCGCGCCTGCGCAGCCACGGCTGGATGCTGCACGCCCTGTACCAGTGGCAGCGCACCACGCTGGGCCTGAACGCCACGCTGGCCAGGACCAGCAAGGGCGTGCCCGACACGCTCGAACCCGACGGCGGTGACCTCATGCCCGTGGGCGACACCGCCACGCTGTTCGTCGAGCACCAGTTGCCCGCCTGGCATACCCGCCTGGGCGCCACCCTGCGCTACGCCGGCAAGCAGAGCTACGCCGACGCCGTGCGCGCCGCTGGCTACGTGGAGCAGCCGAGCTACACCGTGGTGGGCCTGTCGGCCGACTGGAACCCCGGCGGCCGCAAGGACCTGACGCTGCGCCTGGGCGTGGACAACCTGTTCGACCGCCAGTACTACAACCGCGGCAGCTACCCGCGCCACCAGATCCGCAGCGTGGTGCCGATTCCGGCCGTCGGCCGCAGCGTGCAGGTGGGGGTGACCTGGACGTTCTGACCGTGCCGCCAGCGGGCGGCTCCAAGGTATTCGGCCTGCTCTGCGCAGGCCGTTTTTTTGCCGCCTGAGGAGCTTTTTTGCTCAGGTCCCGCCCACGTAGGGGTTGCTGCGGCGCTCGCGCCCGAAGGTGCTCTCCGGCCCGTGGCCAGGAATGAACACCGTCTCGTCGCCCATGGGCCACAGGCGCTGCGTGATGCTGTCGATGAGCTGCATGTGGTTGCCCTGCGGGAAGTCGGTGCGCCCGATGCTGCCCGCGAACAGCACGTCGCCCACGAAGCAGCGCTGGATCTGCGGCGCGTGGAACACCACGTGGCCCGGCGTGTGCCCGGGGCAGTGACGCACGTGCACGGTCTCCTGGCCGATGGTCACCGTGTCGCCGTCGTGCAGCCAGCGCGTGGGCGCGAAGGGCAGGGCGGGCGGAAAGCCGAACATCGCGCTTTGCTGCGGCAGGCCGTCGATCCAGAACTGGTCGCCCTCCTGCGGGCCGACGATGGGCAGGTCGAGCTCGCGCGCCAGCGCGCCCGTGCCGCCCGCGTGGTCGATGTGGGCGTGCGTCAGCCAGATGGCCTTGAGCGTGACGCCCAGGCGCCGGGCCTGCGCCAGGATCTGGTCGAGGTCGCCGCCGGGGTCGATGACGGCCGCCTCCAGGGTCTGGTCGCACCAGACGAGTGAGCAGTTCTGCTGGAAGGCCGTGACGGGGATGGTGTGGTAGTGCAGCATGGCGCCCGATTGTGGGCCCACCGGCGCATGGCGCGCGGGTGGGCGGAATGCGCGCGTCACTGGTTCGACGCGGCCAGCACTTCCTGCATGTCGGTCAGGCCCTGCAGCACCTTGTCGATGCCGTCCTGGCGCAGCGTCTTCATGCCGGCGCGCAGCGCCGAGCGGCGGATGTCGTGGGCCGACTCGCGCCGGCGGATGTGGCCCCGGATGGCGTCGTCGCTGCGCATGAGTTCATGGATGCCCATGCGCCCCTTGTAGCCCGTACCGTCGCACTGCGCGCAGCCCACGCGCCGCCACAGCGTGGGCGGTGTGCCCTGCGCCTGCAGCCCGCGCACCCAGGTGCTGACCAGGGCCGCGCGGGCCTGCGCGGCGTCCTCGCCGCTGGCGGCGGCACTGCCGCTCTCCAGGTACTGTTCGGCCAGTTGGTTGAGGGCATTTGCGGTGAGCGGTGCGCGCTCGCGGCAGTGGGGGCACAGCTTGCGCACAAGGCGCTGGGCCAGGATGGCGACGAGCGCGTCGGAGAAGGTGAATGGGTCCATGCCGATCTCCAGCAGCCGTGCCACGCTCTCGGGGGCGGAGTTGGTGTGCAGCGTGGAGAGCACCAGATGCCCGGTCAGGGAGGCCTCGATGGCAATGCCGGCGGTCTCCTCGTCGCGCATCTCGCCGATCATGACCACGTCGGGGTCGGCGCGCAGGAACGAGCGCATCGCCGCCGCGAAGGTCCAGCCGATGCGCGGGTTCACCTCTACCTGGCGCAGGCCCTCCTGGGTAATTTCGATGGGGTTCTCCGCCGTCCAGATTTTGCGCGCGGGCGTGTTGATCTCGCGGACCACCGAGTGCAGCGTGGTCGTCTTGCCGCTGCCGGTGGGGCCGCAGACCAGGATCAGGCCGTAGCTCTTGTGCACCGCCGCGCGCAACTGGGCCAGATTGTCCGGGCTCAGCCCGATCTGCTCCAGCGGCAGCGGCTTGTGGCTGGCCAGCACGCGCAGCACCACGTCCTCCAGCCCCTGGTGCGTGGGCACGGTGACCACGCGCAGTTCCACCTTCGGCCCGCCGAAGCGGCTGAAGTCGATCTTGCCGTCCTGCGGCTTGCGGTGCTCCGAGATGTCCAACCCCGCCATGATCTTGATGCGCGCCACCAGCGCGAAGCGAAAGCGCGCCTGCAGGTCCAGGTAGGGGTGCAGGTCGCCGTCGATGCGCAGGCGGATGCGCACGTTGCGCGGCGCGGGCTCGGTTTCCATGTGGATGTCCGATGCGCCCTGGGCGATGGCCTCCTCGATCACCGAGTTGACGAGGCGCACCAGCGTGTTGTCGGACTCGCTGACCACATCGCTGCGCTCGGCCAGCGGGGCCTCGCCCGAGCTGCCCAGATCCACGGCCAGGTCGCGCGCCGAGGCGCGCTGGCCGCCCTGGCCGTTGCCGGACAGCACCCGGTAGGCGCGCTGAAGGGCCGGCATCAGCGTGCCCGGGGCCGCCAGCGCAGGAAGCACACGCCGCTGCGTCATGAAGCGCAACTGGTCCAGCACGCGCTTGTCCCAGGGGTCGTTCATCAGCACGACCACGGCATCGTCGCGCAGCATCAGCGGCAGTGCCTGTGCCTGTTCCGCAGTGGCGCGCGGCACCAGCGCCAGCGCTCCGGGGTCGGCAGGCAGCAGCGCCGGGTCTACCGTGTGCTGCCCGAGCCACGCACTGATGACGCCGCGCAACTGCTCTTGGCTCAGCGCGCCGGACTCCACCAGCAACTGCCCCAGCGGGTGCCGCCGGCCCGCGTGCACCTCTTGCTGCTGGGCCTGCAGCGCGGCCTGCAACTGTTCCGGCGTCACCAGCCCGTGGCTCACCAGCGCTTGGCCCAGGTGGCGCAGCGCCTGGCGCGGCGCCGTATCGTCGGCGTTGACCAGGTCCCACAAGGCCTGCGGGCTGGCAGGGCGTTCGATGGGCTGGGGCGCGGGGGCGTTCGTGGTCATGGGCGTGGCCGGAGGCAGGATCGGTTCAGAACTGCGCCACCCCGTTCAGCTCGTAGGCATTGGGCTTGCCGCTGCCGCGCTCGGCGATCAGGCGGCCAATGTGCTGGCACGCCACCAGGTCGAAGAATGCCGTGGCGTGGCCTGCCGCCATGAAGCGGCGCGCGAACGCCTGCTCGAAATGGCCCGCGCCCTCGTCGAAGGCGCCCAGCGCCTGCAGCTTGCGCGCGTCCATCAGCGAGGGCTGCAGGGAGAAATGCGGCCACCACATGTTGCTGCGCGCGCCCTGCGGCTGGCGTGCGAAGAACGCGGCGTGCCCCTCGGGCGGCACATGCTCGTGCAGCACGTAGCGCTGGCCCGTGGCCGGGTGTTTGCGCGCCAGGCCGCCGGCCAGGGTGCGGTCGGGGAGGGTCTCGGCGTAGTTGCGGTTGAACAGCACCTGGGCCACGCCCGGCTCGGCCTGCAGGATGCCGATGGCGCGGCCGATGTAGGGCAGGGGGGCGAGGAATTCCCAATCGTCCTCCAGGTGCAGCCAGTAGGGCGTCTGCACGGCGTCGCGCAGCAGGTTCATGCTGCGCGCGTGGCCCTTGTCCTGCGGTCCCTTGAAAATGAAATCGAAGAACGGGTAGCGCTGCTGCATGCGCGCGCGGTCGGCCTCGCTGGAGTTGTCGTCCACGCACACGAAGCGCTGGATGCGGTACAGGTCCTGGCAGCAGTTCAGGAACGAATCCATGGTGCGCTCGAACAGGCCGAGCCGCTTGCAGGTGGTGACGGTGAGCGTCGCCTCGCCCGTGGCCTCACCCTCGGCAGGGCCCGCCTGACGCCTTGCCGTCAACTGCTGCACGATGCCGGCGGGGTACTGCGTGGTGCGTGCCGCCACGGCGGGCGCGGCGAAGTCGCGGTTCGCCTCCGCGCGCGCTCGCTCGCCCTCGGGCAGCAGGTCGCCGTCGAGCAACTGCATGCACAGCCGGAAGCTCTCCAGGTGGTCGCCCAGCCAGTAGGCTGCAACGGCGGCCTCGTCCAGCGCGCCCCATCGGTATGCGCCCTCGTCCATGAACAGCAGGTCGGCCGGCCGGGGCAGGCCCGCCGCTGCGCGCGCGTAGAGCTGCGCCATGGCCCACTCCTGGCGCCGGCTGTGCCAGCGCGCCAGCGCCACCAGCGGCTCGGCGCGCGTGGGGCGGTACTGGTAGGCCGCCAGGTAGGCGGCCTGCACTTCGGCGGCCAGGTGCTGCAGGCGCTCGGCCAGCGCGGCGGCCTGGTAGAGCGAGAACCACACCTCCTCGGCCCAGCCGCCCATGGCCACGCGCGCCAGGTAGGCCTGCCGGGCTTTTTCCGGCTCGCCCGCGTCGCGCCAGCTTTGCGCCAGGTAGAAGGCGTAGCGCGTGTTGCCGGGTTCCTGGCGCAGCGCGTCTTCCAGCAAGGCGGCGTCCTTGCGGAAGGTCAGCGGGTCGCGGCTGCGCGCGCCCTCGTGGCGCCGCTCCACCCAGGGGCCGTCCAGCGTTTCAATGGTGTGGGGCGCGTCGGTGGTCAGGTACTCGTGCAGCACGCCGACCCAGCGCCAGGGCAGCGCGTCGCGCACCAGCAGGCACTGCCGGTAGCGCGTGCCGCTGCTGTCCACCTGCAGGTGGTAGGCCGGGGCAGCGAGCGCGGGCCAGGCCCAGCCGGGGGGCGCGTGGAAGAGGTTGTCCGCATCCATCACCAGCACGTAGTCCGCCCGGCCCCGGGCCAGCGTCAGCGCCTCGCTGCGGTTGTGGCCGAAGTCGCGCCAGGGGCGCTCGTGCAGCGCGCCGGGCACATCCGCCATGAAGCGGCGGATGATGTCCTGCGTGCCATCGGTGGAGCCCGTGTCCACGATGACCCAATGGGTGACGAAGGGCTTGACCGAGGCGAGGCAGCGTTCGATGACGCTGGCCTCGTCCTTGACGATCATGTTCAGGCAGATGGACTGCTGCATGTCATGGGGGGCAGACTGCCGCAGCCTTCGCCTTGCCAAGGTGATCGCGGGCTCCCTTGGCAGACGGCGCGGGCGGTGAGAGAGGTGCGCCAGCGGAGCTGTACCAGACCAATGGATCGCCAGCCATCATTGGCACATGAAGGTCGCACGCAGCCCCGTTGATGCTCCGGAGAAGGTCGCACTTCCAAGGTTGACCTGGGTTCCAACGGTATTTCCTTCTGCCAAATTGATGGCTCCAGATACGTTGCATGTTGGATTGGCTGACGATAACGCGCAGGTCAATCCGAGATCCGTAAAAGTATCGTTGACGCCTTTCCGGACGGAAACCGTAATTGTCAGATTCTTGGCGCCTGTTAACGCGGCAATCAGCTTTCCTGTAGTGCAGGCTAATGGGAGGCTCCGATGCAGATCTGACTCGTTGTTATTTGCGCCAGTACCAGTCAGGTATGTGGTGCCAGTGCCTGCGTTTGTAGAACCAACAAGATAAGCTTGGAAAAAACCGCCGCTGCCAGACCCTGCTGGGCCGGTGGGACCCGTAGGCCCGGACGGTCCGGTGTCACCCGTGGAGCCGATAGGCCCGGTCGGGCCGATGTTGCCCGTAGGGCCTGTAGGGCCTGCAGACCCCTGCAGGCCTTGCGCCCCTGTTGGGCCCACGGCCCCGGTGGCCCCAACCGCTCCCGCGGCCCCGGTAGCGCCCGCGAGGCTCACGCCAGGCGTTGGCCATGCGTTCGAGGCCTTGGGCCCATAAAGGGTGGTGGCCGTACTGTCGAAGTAGAAATCGCCATCCTGGCCCTGTGCGCTGCTGGGCGCGCCGTTGCCCGTCAGCATGCCGGCGCCCGTGGGGCCGGTCGGTCCGGTTGTGCCAGTCGGACCCGTGGGGCCCATGGCACCGGTAGCGCCAGTTCCCGCAGGTCCGATGGCACCCGTCGCGCCGGGCGCGCCCTGTATCCCTTGCACACCCTGTATGCCCTGCGGCCCTGTCGGTCCGGCCGGCCCGGTGGGGCCGCCTGGTCCCGTGGGCCCGGTGGCGCCCTGTGCGCTCGCGCTGCAGGGGCCGAGCTGGCCGCTGGTGGCGTCGAAGCAGGCGGCGGTGCCTTGTGCTGTGGCGCTGCCCAGCGCGGGCACCAGCACCGTGCCGCTCTCGGTCACGCGCAGGCGGTTGGTGCTGTCGGCGGCATCGCGCACGGCAAAGCCGCCGCTGGCGGGCGGCACGACCGTGACGTCTGCGGCCATGCTGGTTTGGGACAGGGCGCCCAGGCACAGGGCCATGAGCAGCCGCGAGGGCGTGGTGGTTGGGGAATGCATGGAGGGTTCTCCGCGGTGCTGGAAGAGAAATGGAAAGGGACGAAGGCCGGGTGGCGTGGGTCGGGGTGCAATGGTTTTGGATAGCTGCTGGCGCTTGACGGGCAAGGGTTGGCTGCTAAAAAACCTTCAAACCTGGCGCCGCTGAGTGCCCTCGGGGGCGCCCGTGTCCACGGCGACCCAGCGGGTGACGAAGGGCTTGACCGAGGCGAGGCCGCGTTCGATGACGCTGGCCTCGTCCTTGACGATCAGGTTCAGGCAGATGGACTGTAGCCATAGGTGCCCAATATGCTCGGCCCTCTTCAAGACGTAGCGCCTGTGCGGGCTATTGGCAAAGGACGTAGGCTGTGTAAGTAACGGTGCCGGCGTATTCGCATCGCCATTCCGTTGAAGAAAGGGGGTAGGAGGACAGCAAGATGTCAGAGCCTGAACATCCGCCGGTGACGACGGTATGGCCCAGCTCACAGGAGGCGGTTACCTGGGAGAAACCCCCGGCGTCAACAGTGACGCTACTCGTTTGTACGCTCCGCAAAGTGACTGTCCCCGTGCCCGACGGTCCGGTAGGCCCCGTAGGCCCGGTCGGTCCGGTGTCACCCGTGGAGCCGATAGGCCCGGTCGGGCCGATGCTGCCCGTAGGGCCTGTGGCCCCCTGCAGGCCTTGCGCCCCTGTCGGGCCCACGGCCCCGGTGGCCCCAACCGCTCCCGCGGCCCCGGTAGCGCCCGCGAGGCTCACGCCAGGCGTCGGCCATGCGCTTGAGGCCTTGGGCCCATACAGGGTGGTGGCCGTACTGTCGAAATAGAAATCGCCATCCTGGCCCTGTGCGTTGCTGGGCGCGCCGCTGCCCGTCAGCATGCCGGCACCCGTGGGGCCGGTCGGTCCGGTTGGGCCAGTTGGACCCGTGGGGCCCATGGCGCCGGTAGCGCCAGTTCCCGCAGGCCCGATGGCGCCCGTCGCGCCGGGCACGCCCTGTATCCCTTGTACACCCTGTATGCCCTGCGGCCCTGTCGGTCCGGCCGGCCCGGTGGGGCCGCCTGGACCCGTGGGCCCGGTCACGCCCTGCGCGCCCGCGCTGCAGGGGCCGAGCTGGCCGCTGGTGGCGTCGAAGCAGGCGGCAGTGCCTTGTGCTGTGGCGCTGCCCAGCGCGGGCACCAGCACCGTGCCGCTCTCGGTCACGCGCAGGCGGTTGGTGCTGTCGGCGGCATCGCGCACGGCAAAGCCGCCGCTGGCGGGCGGAACGACCGTGACGTCTGCGGCCATGCTGGTTTGGGACAGGGTGCCCAGGCACAGGGCCATGAGCAGCCGCGAGGGCGTGGTGGTTCGGGAGTGCATGGAGGGTTCTCCGCGGTGCTGGAAGAGAAGTGGAAAGGGACGAAGGCCAGGTGTCTTGAATCGGCGTGCAATGGTTTTGATAGCTGCTGGCGCTTGACGGGCAAGGGTTGGCGGCTAAAAAACCTTCAAGCCTGGCGCCGCCGCGCGCCGCGCAGGCCCAGGGCGGCGGCCAGCAGGGACAGCAGCGCCAGGCCCCACTGCGACAGCGTGGGAATGCTGGCGGGGGTGCTGGGCGGCGCTGGCGGTACGGGGCCGATTTGCACGGTGCCACCCACGGTGGCGTTGGATTGAACGACCTGGGCGCCCGGCCCGAGGTTGACGACGGCGGTGCCGCCGCCGGAAGACTGCAGCGTGATGGGATTGCCCGGTGCGCCCTGCAGCGTCAGCGTGCCGTTGACGGTGATGTTGCTGCCCTGGGGCAGCACGAAGGTGCGGCCGCTGTTGCTGCGCAGCGTGAGGTTGTTGAAGACGGTGTGGCCCGAGAGGGTGATGGGGCCTGTGGCGCAGCTGTCGTCGAAGATGACGGAACCGCCGCCTGCAGCGAAGGTGCCCGCGTTGGACCAATTGCCGCTGACATGGATGGTGCTGGTGCCGCCGTTCAGGCCACCGCCGGATTGGATAAGCACCCCGCCCGCGTCGTTGAGCGTGCTGGCGGCGAGGTCGAGGCTACCGGATACATCAAGCCTGACGCAGGCCAGATTGATGGAACTGCCGGGCGGCGCATTCATGCTGGCGCCGGTGGGGACGGTGAATTGCGCCCAGGCGGCGGGGCCCGTCGATGCCATCAGGGCGGCTACGGCGGCGGCCCTTGCTGTGTGCGTGAAGTCCATTGTGGTTCCCTCGTTGGAGGGGTGTTTTTACAATGGTTGACATTCTTTGCATAGCGCAAAGTGTGCGCCGTTGCTATGGCACCAATCAAATGACTGGCGCGGGCGTGCCACCCGGGCGGCTACAGCGCCAGCTCGTAGCCGATGGTGATGGGCGCGTGGTCCGAGAACTTCTGGCCCTTGTAGATGGCCTCGGTGCGCGCCAGCCGGGCCAGCGCCGGGGTGGCCAGGTGGTAGTCCAGGCGCCACCCCACGTTGTTGGCGTAGGCCTGGCCGCGGTTGCTCCACCACGTGTAGCAGGCGTCGGTGGTGGTGGGCTGGAGCTGGCGGTAAACGTCCACCATGCCGCCGTCTGGCGCATTGTTGTCTAACAACTTTGTCATCCAGGCCCGCTCCTCGGGCAGGAAGCCGCTGTTCTTCTGGTTGCCGCGCCAGTTCTTCAGGTCGATCTGCTGGTGTGCGATGTTGATGTCGCCGCACAGGATGAATTCGCGCTCGGCCTTCAGGCGCATCAGGTGCGGGTGGATGGCATCGAGGAAGCGGTACTTGGCCTGCTGGCGTTCCTCGCCCGAGCTGCCGCTGGGAAAGTAGGCGCTGATGAGCGAGAGCTTGCGCGCGGGGGTGTCGAAGCGCAGTTCCACGTAGCGGCCCTCGGCGTCGAATTCGGCGGGGCCAAAGCCCGTGAGCACGTCGCTGGGCAGGTGGCGCGTGTAGATGCCGACGCCGGAGTAGCCCTTCTTCTCGGCGAAGTGGAAGTGCCCGGCCAGGCCGGCCAGTTCCTCGAAGCGGCCCGCCATGTCGGCGGCCTGGGCCTTGATTTCCTGCACGCAAATACAATCGGGCCGCTCGGCAGCCACCCAGTCGTGCAGGCCTTTGCTGGTGGCGGAACGGATGCCGTTGAGATTGAGGCTGGTTAACTTGAACAAGGAATTTCCCATGGTGGATGTTGGTGCGCAGACCCCGGAGCAGGCCCGTCTGGCGCAGGAGTTCGTGCGGTTCGCGGTCGAGTCCGGCGTGCTGCGGTTCGGGGAGTTCAAGACCAAGGCCGGGCGCATGAGCCCGTACTTCTTCAACGCCGGGCTGTTCGACGACGGCGCCAAGATGGGCCGGCTGGCGCAATTCTATGCACAAGCCATCGTTGCCAGCGGCATCGAATTCGACATGGTTTTCGGCCCCGCGTACAAGGGCATTCCGCTCGCGGCCACGGTGGCCGTGGAGCTGGCGCGGCTGGGGCGCAACGTGCCTTTCGCCTACAACCGCAAGGAGGCCAAGGACCACGGCGAGGGCGGCACGCTGGTGGGCGCGCCGCTGCGCGGGCGCGTGCTCATCGTGGACGACGTGATGAGCGCCGGCACGGCGGCGCGCGAGTCGATCGCGCTGATCCGCGCCGCCGGCGCCACGCCGCACGCCGTGGCGATTGCGCTGGACCGCCAGGAGATGGCCACGGAGAATGGCCAGGACGTGGCGTACAGTGCCGTGCAGTACGTGCGCGGCCAACTCGGCATGCAGGTTTGCGCGATTGCCAAGCTGGCCGATTTGTTGCTTTACTTGGAGGCCAGCGGGGGCGATGCCATGCAGGCCCACCATGGGCGCGTGCTGGCCTACCGCCAGCGCTACGGAGTAGACGGAGGGACATGATTTGACACAGGCGGCACGCATCATTGCAGCGGGGCTCTGGCTGGCCAGCCTGGGCATGGGGGCGCAGGCGCAGAAGGCGGCGCCGGGCCCTTCCAGCATCTACAGTTGCATCGATGCCAGCGGCCGCCGCATTACGGCCGACCGCCCGATTCCCGAGTGCGCCGACCGCGAGCAGCGCGTGCTCAGCCCCTCGGGCATGGTGCGCGAGCGCCTCGGGCCGGTACTCAGCGACCAGGAGCGCAGTGCGCGCGAGGCGCAGCGCCGCAAGGAGGCCGAGGAAAACGCCCGCGTGGCCGAGGAGCGCCGCCGCGAGCGCGCCCTGATGGCGCGCTACCCGAACCAGGCCGCGCACGACGCCGAGCGCACCGCCGCGCTGGAGCAGGTGGACCAGCTCACGGCCGTGGCCGAGAAGCGCATGGTGGAGCTGCAGGTGCAGCGCAAGAAGTTCGACACCGAGATGGAGTTCTACGCGCGCGACCCGAACAAGGCGCCCATGCACCTGCGCCGCGCCGTCGCCGAGAACGACGACGCCATGGCCGAGCAGCAGCGCTTCGTGGCCGGGCAGGCGCAGGAAAAGCGCAACGTGCACCAGCGCTTCGACACCGAGCTGGCGCAGCTGCGCAAACTGTGGGCGACGCGCGCCGCGCCGCCGGAGCCGGCGGACGGCACTGGCAAGCCCTAAACCCCCCGGATTTTTCAGCGAACCTGCCGCACCGCGAACGTCTCGGGCGGGTGCACGTAGGCCTCTTGCGCCTGGATGAGCTGCAGCTCGCGCGCGCCCGACTGGTGCGTCATCCGCAGCAGCGCGAACACGCTGGCGGTGGTGCGCGCCAGGGCCGTGGCGGCGCTGTCGGTGGTGCGGTAGTGGGCGGTGAACAGCGCCGCCGTCACGTCGCCCGAGCCATTGGCTTTGAACGGCAGGTGGGGCGTGGCCACCAGCCAGGCGCCGTGGGCGTCGGCCGCCAGCATCTCCAGCGTGCCGGGCGCGCGCTCCGGGCGCTCCACGCTGGTCACCAGCACGGTGTGCGGGCCCATGGCCATCACGGCATCGACGGCCTGCAGGGTGGATGCGAGCGTGCTCGCCTCGCGCCCGGCCAGGGTGCCCAGCTCGAACTGGTTGGGCGTTACCAGGTCGGCGGCGGGCACCACGCGCTCGCGCAGCAGCGCCGGAATGGCCGGGTTGACGAAGCAGCCGGATCGGGCGTTGCCCATCACCGGGTCGCAGGTGTAGGTGGCGCGCGGGTTCAGCGCCTTGACGCGCGCCACGGCGTCGAGGATGGCGCCGGCAATGTCGGTGCCGCCCTGGTAGCCGCTGAGCACCACGTCCACCTGCGCCAGGGCGCCGCGCGCCTGCATGGCGTCGATGATGGCCGTCACCTCGCTGGCCGCGATGGCCGAGCCGCCCCAGGCGCCGTAGCCGGTGTGGTTGGAGAAGTTGACGGTGTGCACCGGCCAGACCTCGTGCCCCAGCCGCTGCAGCGGAAACACCGCCGCCGAGTTGCCGACGTGGCCGTAGGACACGTGGGATTGGATGGAGAGGATGTTCACGCCGGGGTCCAGTTGCTATTGAATGGGTAGCTGCGAGCGCTTGCCGGGTGGGCGTTTCAGCCCAATTTGGCCTTCAGCAGCTCGTTCACCTGGCCCGGGTTCGCCTTGCCCTTGCTGGCCTTCATGGCCTGGCCGACCAGCGCGTTGAACGCCTTGTCCTTGCCGGCCTTGTACTGCTCCACGTTCGCGGGGTTGGCGGCGATCACTTCGTCGATGATCTTCTCCAGCGCGCCGCTGTCGTTCATTTGCTTCAGGCCCTTGGCGTCGATCACGGCGTCCACGTCGCTGCCTTCGCCGCTCCACAGCGCCTCGAACACCTGCTTGGCGGCGTTGTTGCTGATGGTGTTGTCGGTGATGCGGCCGATCAATGCCGCAAGCTGGGCGCTGCTGACCCTCACCGCCTCCATGCCGATTTCCTCGGTGTTCAGGCGGCGCGAGATCTCGCCCATCACCCAGTTGCTGGCCAGCTTGGCCTGGCCGCAGGCCCGGGCGGTGTCCTCGAAGTAGGCGGCCATGGCCTGGCTTTGCGTCAGCGTGGTGGCGTCGTACTCGGGCAGGCCGTAGTCGGCCACGAAGCGCGCGGCCATGGCGCGCGGCAGCTCGGGCATGGCGGCCTTCACGCGCTCCACCCAGTCGGCGCCGATCACCAGCGGCGGCAGATCCGGGTCGGGGAAGTAGCGGTAGTCGGCCGCATCTTCCTTGGTGCGCATGGCGCGGGTCTCGCCGGTGTCGGGGTCGAACAGCACGGTGGCCTGCTGGATGGCGCGGCCATCCTCGATTTCCTCGATCTGCCAGCGGATCTCGTAGTCGATGGCGATCTGCATGTTCCTGAACGAGTTCAGGTTCTTGATCTCGCGGCGCGTGCCCAGCGGGCTGCCTGGCTTGCGCACCGAGACGTTGGCGTCGCAGCGGAACGAGCCTTCCTGCATGTTGCCGTCGCAGATGCCGATCCAGGTGACGATCTGGTGCAGCGCCTTGGCGTAGGCCACGGCCTCTTCGGTGGAGCGCATGTCGGGCTCGGTCACGATCTCCAGCAGCGGGGTGCCGGCGCGGTTCAGGTCGATGCCGCTCATGCCGTGGAATTCGTCGTGCAGCGACTTGCCGGCGTCTTCCTCCAGGTGGGCGCGCACCAGGCGCACGGTCTTCTTTTCGTCGCCGAGGTAGAAGCTGACTTCGCCTCCCTGCACCACCGGGATCTCGAACTGGCTGATCTGGTAGCCCTTGGGCAGGTCGGGGTAGAAGTAGTTCTTGCGCGCGAAGATGCTCTCGGGCGCGATGTGGGAGCCCAGCGCCAGGCCGAGCTTGATGGCGCAGGCCACGGCCTCGCGGTTCATCACCGGCAGCGCGCCGGGCAGGGCCAGGTCCACGGCGCAGGCCTGGGTGTTGGGCTCGGCGCCGAAGGCGGTGCTGGCGCGGCTGAAGATCTTGCTCTCGGTGGCGAGCTGGGCGTGCGTCTCGAAGCCGATGACGACCTCGTAGCCCTGGATCAGTTTCGCAGACATGGGGGGCAGTCCTTGACTATCAATAAGTGAGCTGCTGGCGCTTGTTTGGTGAGGGTTTCAGATTGTTTTTATACTGAAACCCTTGTGGGACAAGCGCTGGCAGCTATGAGTTTCAGAGCGGGCTGCGCTGGTGCCAGTCCGTGGCTTGCTGCAGCCGGTGCGCGGCATTGAGCAGCCGCGCCTCGCCGAAGTAGTTGCCGATGAGCTGCAGCCCCACGGGCAGGTGGCCCGCGCCGAAGCCCACGGGCACGCTCATGCCCGGCAGGCCGGCGAGCGAGGCGGGCAGGGTGTAGATGTCGGCCAGGTAGTTGGTCACCGGGTCGGTGTGGCTGCCGAGCTGCCAGGCGGTGGTGGGCGCCACGGGGCCGGCGATCAGGTCGCACTGCTGGAAGGCGGCCTGGAAGTCGTCGGCGATCATGCGGCGGATCTTCTGCGCCTGCAGGTAGTAGGCGTCGTAGTAGCCTTCGGACAGCACGTAGGTGCCGATCATGATGCGGCGCTTGACCTCGTCGCCAAAGCCTTCGGCGCGGGTCTTCTTGTACATGCCGAGCAGGTCGGAATACTGATTGGCGCGGTGGCCGTAGCGCACGCCGTCGAAGCGCGACAGGTTGGACGAGGCCTCGGCCGGCGCCAGGATGTAGTACACCGGCACCGACAGCTCGGTGCGCGGCAGCGCGATGGGCACGAGCCGGGCGCCGAGCTTCTCGTATTCCTTCAGCGCGGCATCGACGGCGGCGCGCACGTCGTCGGCCAGGCCCTCGCCGAAGAACTCGGCCGGCACGCCGATGCGCAGGCCGTCCAGGCCGTCGTTCAGCGCGCGGCTGAAGTCCTCGGCCGGGCGGTCCAGGCTGGTGGAGTCGCGGTCCGGGTCGGGGCCGCACATGGCCGAGAGCAGCAGCGCGCAGTCCTCGGCCGAGCGGGCCATGGGGCCGGCCTGGTCCAGGCTGGAGGCGAAGGCGATCATGCCGTAGCGGCTGGCGCGCCCGTAGGTCGGCTTGATGCCGGTGATGCCGCAGAACGACGCGGGCTGGCGGATCGAGCCGCCGGTGTCGGTGCCGGTGACGGCGGGCGCCAGGCGCGCGGCCACGGCCACGGCCGAGCCGCCCGAGGAGCCGCCGGGCACGCGCGTGGTGTCCCAGGGGTTGCGCACGGGCTGCGGCGCGTTGAAGCCCACGGGCGCCACGGCGGAGTTCTCGTTGGTGCCGCCCATGGCGAACTCGTCGCAGTTGAGCTTGCCCAGCGTCACGCAGCCGGCTTCGGCCAGCTTGGCCACCACGGTGGCGTCGAACGGCGAGCGGTAGCCCGCCAGCATGCGGCTGGCGGCGGTGGTGGGAAAGTCGCGCGTGACGAAGATGTCCTTGTGCGCGATCGGCACGCCAGCCAGCGGCGCGGCGGTGCCGGCGGCGAGCGCCGCGTCCTGCGCGCGTGCCTGGGCCAGCGTGGCGTCTTCGTCGATGGCCACGTAGGCGCCCAGGGCCTGGTGCTGCCTGGCACGGTTCAGGAAGTGCTGGGCCGCCTCGGCGGCGCTCACCTGCTTGGCGCGCAGCGCGGCCGCGAGCTGGGCCACGCCCAGGTCATGCAGTGCAGTGGAAGTCATGCTCATTCGATCACCTTCGGCACGAGGAACAGCCCGCGCTCGACGGCGGGGGCGCTTTGCTGGTTGGCTTCGCGCTGGTTGGGCTCGCTGGCGACGTCGTCGCGCAAGCGCAGCTGCACCGGCTCGATGGCCGCCACGGGGTGCGGCAGGGGCTTGATGCCGGTGGTGTCGACGGCCCGCATTTTTTCCACGATGCCGAAAAAGCCGTTGAGCTGCGTGAGCATGCGCTCACCTTCAGACTCGGACAGCTCCAGCCGCGCCAGGTGGGCGATGCGCGCGATGTCCTGGGGAGTCAGTGCCATAGGATGAAAAAATCAGGGGGGAAAGTCTAGATGTAAAAGCTGTGTCCCGCCCCGGTGGAGCGGGAGTTATTCACAGGGGATGCGGTATTATCCCGGCTTTGCCGCATTGCCCCTGCATGCGCCGGCATTTGCGCGGAAAAAGCTCCCAAAACACCCCCTATTCCCAACCCCGGCGACGGCCCAGCCGGTGCGCGAGCCGTGCCCCAGAGGATTTTTTGCATGTTCGGTTCCTTCCGTCGGTACTTCTCCACCGACCTCGCCATTGACCTTGGCACCGCCAACACCCTGATCTTCGCCCGCGACAAGGGCATCGTGCTCGACGAACCCTCGGTCGTCGCCATCCGCCACGAGGGCGGCCCGCACGGCAAGAAAGTCATCCAGGCCGTGGGCCACGAGGCCAAGGCCATGCTCGGTAAGGTGCCCGGCAACATCGAGGCCATCCGCCCGATGAAGGACGGCGTGATTGCCGACTTCGTCATCACCGAGCAGATGATCAAGCAGTTCATCAAGATGGTGCACCCGCGTTCGCTGCTCACGCCCAGCCCGCGCATCATCATCTGCGTGCCCTGCGGCTCGACCCAGGTCGAGCGCCGTGCCATCAAGGACGCGGCCGAGGCCGCAGGCGCCACCGCCGTGTACCTGATCGAGGAGCCCATGGCCGCCGGCATCGGCGCCGGCCTGCCGGTGAGCGAGGCCTCGGGCTCGATGGTGGTGGACATTGGCGGCGGCACCACTGAGGTCGGCGTGATCTCGCTCGGCGGCATGGTCTACAAGGGCAGCGTGCGCGTGGGCGGCGACAAGTTCGACGAAAGCATCATCAACTACATCCGCCGCAACTACGGCATGCTGATCGGCGAGCCCACGGCTGAATCCATCAAGAAGAACATCGGCTCGGCCTTCCCCGGCTCCGAGGTCAAGGAGATGGAAGTCAAGGGCCGCAACCTCTCCGAAGGCGTGCCGCGCAGCTTCACGATTTCTTCCAACGAAGTGCTGGAGGCGCTGACCGAGCCACTGAACCAGATCGTTTCCGCCGTGAAGAACGCGCTGGAGCAGACGCCGCCCGAACTCGGCGCCGACATCGCCGAGCGCGGCATGATGCTCACCGGCGGCGGCGCGCTGCTGCGCGACCTGGACCGCCTGCTGGCCGAGGAAACCGGCCTGCCGGTGCTGGTGGCCGAGGAGCCGCTGACCTGCGTGGTGCGCGGCTGCGGCATGGCGCTGGACAGCCTGGACCGCCAGGGCAGCATCTTCACCAGCGACTGAAACACCTTCTGAGCGCGTTCGCCCATGGCCCTTGGCACCCTGGAGCGCAGTGCGCCCCCGTTCTTCAAACAGGGCCCGTCGGCGCTGTCGCGCTGGGCCGTGTACGGCGCGCTGGCACTGTTCCTCATGGTGGCCGACGCGCGCTTTCACCTGACCGACCCGCTGCGCAAGGCTGTCGGCGTGGTGCTCTATCCGGCGCAGTGGCTGATGCTGCAGCCGGTGGAGCTGATCGGCCGGGGCGCGGGCTACTTCGAGGCGCTGCAGCGCGCCCAGCAGGAGGCCCAGCAGGCGCGCGAGCGCATGGTGCAGCTGGCGCAGCGCGCCAACCAGGCCGAGGAGCTGCTGCAGGAAAACGCCCAGTTGCGCCAGCTACTGGCGCTGCGCGAGCGCCTGGCGCCGCCCTCGCAGGCGGCGCAGGTGGTGTACGACGCCGCCGACCCGTACACGCGCCGCGTGGTGGTCGATAAAGGCCAGGTGGCGGGCGTGGCGCTGGGCTCGCCGGTGCTCGACGAACTCGGCGTGCTGGGCCAGGTCACGCGCGTGCTGCCCTTCGTCAGCGAAGTCACGCTGCTGGTGGACCGCGACCAGGCCATTCCCGTGCTCAACCCGCGCACTGGCGCGCGCAGCGTGGCCTACGGCGACCCGGTGGCGGGCCACGGCGGCAGCATGGAGCTGCGCTTCATGCCCAGCAACGCCGACGTGCAGGAGGGCGACCTGCTCACTACCAGCGGCGTCGATGGCCTGTACCCGCCGGGCCTGCCCGTGGCGCGCGTGCGCCGCGTGGACCGGCGCGCCGATTCGGCCTTTACCCGCATCTATTGCGACCCCGTGGCCCAGGTGCATGGCGCGCGCCACGTGCTGCTGCTGCAGCCGCTGGCGGGGCTGCTGCCCGAGCGCCCCGAGCCCGTGCCGGCCCCGGCGCCCGCGCGCAAGG
>Ga0222428_100331_pt1 | contig 23333 bp, 23 predicted proteins | sample 2B5Ametagenome_FD_182471 | JGI IMG/M metagenome (GOLD analysis project Ga0222428, IMG submission 182471) | Enriched microbial communities from leaf-cutter ant dump, University of Wisconsin, Madison, United States - 2B5A (version 2) | ecosystem: Environmental > Terrestrial > Nest > Insects nest >...
GAAGACGGCCCGACGCACCAGTCCATCGAGCATGCCGCGAGCCTGCGCCTGATCCCCAACCTCGACGTGTGGCGCCCCGCCGACACCGCCGAGACCGCCGTGGCCTGGAGCGTGGCGCTGAGCAACCGCGACAAGCCCACCGCCCTGCTGCTGTCGCGCCAGAACCTGCCCTACGCGCCGAAGAACGGCAAGGCGCTGGGCGACATCTCGCGCGGTGCCTACGTGCTGTCCGAACCCAAGGACGTGGGCCTGAAGAACAAGAAGACCCAGGCCGTCATCGTGGCCACAGGCTCCGAGGTGCAGCTGGCACTGGCCGCGCAGAAGCTGCTGGCCGAGAAGAAGATCGCCGTGCGCGTGGTCTCCATGCCCAGCACCACGACCTTCGACCGCGAGGACGTGAAATACAAGAAGGCCGTGCTGCCCGCCGACCTGCCGCGCATCGCCGTGGAGATGGGCGTGACCGACTTCTGGTGGAAGTACGGCTGCGCCGCCGTGGTGGGCATCGACACCTACGGCGAGTCGGCCCCGGCCGGCGTGCTGTTCAAGCACTTTGGTTTCACCGCCGAGAACGTGGCCGCCACCGTGCAGGCCGCGCTCAAGCGCAAGAAGCATTGATTGTGTTGTTTAACTTGGAAAAGAGAGACTGAAATGGCTATCAAGGTTGGCATCAACGGCTTCGGCCGCATCGGCCGCATGGTGTTCCGCGCCGCAGTGCAGAACTTCTCTGACATCGAAATCGTTGGCATCAACGACCTGCTCGAACCCGACTACCTGGCGTACATGCTCAAGTACGACAGCGTGCACGGCCGCTTCAAGGGCACCGTGTCCGTCGAGGGCAACACCCTGGTGGTCAACGGCAAGAAGATCCGCCTGACGCAAGAGCGCGACCCGGCCAACCTGAAGTGGAACGAAGTCGGCGCCGACGTGGTGATCGAAGCCACCGGCCTGTTCCTGGACAAGGCCAGCGCCGAGAAGCACCTGGCCGCTGGCGCCAAGAAGGTGCTGATGTCGGCTCCTTCCAAGGACGACACCCCCATGTTCGTCTTTGGCGTGAACCACACCAAGTACGTCGGCCAGGCCATCGTCTCCAACGCTTCGTGTACCACCAACTGCCTGGCCCCCGTGGCCAAGGTGCTGAATGACAACTGGGGCATCAAGCGCGGCCTGATGACCACGGTGCACGCAGCGACTGCCACGCAAAAAACCGTGGACGGCCCGTCGAACAAAGACTGGCGCGGTGGCCGCGGCATTCTGGAAAACATCATCCCCTCCAGCACCGGCGCTGCCAAGGCGGTGGGCGTGGTGATTCCCGAGCTGAACAAGAAGCTGACTGGCATGTCGTTCCGCGTGCCCACCTCCGACGTGTCGGTGGTGGACCTGACCGTCGAGCTGGAAAAGGAAGCCGACTACAAGGAAATCTGCGCCGCCATGAAGGCCGCCTCTGAGGGCGCCATGAAGGGCGTGCTGGGCTACACCGAAGACAAGGTGGTGGCCACCGACTTCCGTGGCGAGCCCTGCACCTCGGTGTTTGACGCCGAAGCCGGTATCGCACTGGACAAGACCTTCATCAAGGTGGTGAGCTGGTACGACAACGAGTGGGGCTACTCGAACAAGTGCCTGGAAATGGTGCGCGTGATCAGCGCGTAAGCCTGCCCTCACCCTGTGCGCAGCGCCCCGTGCCTGCGTAACGTACAAGCCACCGCGCCATCAGGCCGGTGGCTTGTTGCATTGGGGCCTGACTTAGCGATCGAAAGCGCCTCCAAGCCTCACTGGACAAGCGCGAGCAGCTCCTAAAAATGGAGCGATTGAGTCCTGCAGATTTTCTTGGGGGAGCGGTTCACGCCACCGCGTAGAGCGGGGTGCGGCGTTGGGCGGTGCTGCCGCCGCTTTCTTCCGCCATGCCGCTGTAGGCGGCGTTGCGCCGCTGCAGCATCAGCTCCATCTGCGCCTGCATTTGCATTTGTGTCGCTTGCGCAGCCACCTGCAGGTCTTGGCCCGAAGGCTGGGCAGGAGCCAGCGCAGCGGCGCGGATGCGCTGCGCCTTGTCGATGGTTTCTTGCGGGGTCTTGCCTGGCGAGGTGTCGATGCCGACTTCGCCACCAGTGGCATAGCGACGGCCGTCGGGGCCTTTGACGTAGCTGTAGCTGGCGCCACGCGTCACAAGGCCTGCGCCAGCCGCCATGTGGGCTTGCTCGTGCGCGCGCACCTCCTTGTCGCGTGCGCTCAGGCGCTCGATTTCGCGTTGCAGGGCGCGCGCTTGCTCGGCATCGTTCGCGGCGCGCGCGTCGGGCGTACTTGCACTGCGCTCCTCACCAGCCTGCTCGGTGGCAGATGCATCGCGGGATGCGCCCTGGCGCTGCATACGCTGCGCCCCGGCAGCAGCACTCCAGCCCTGCAGGGCAGCGGATGACGTTGCGGCAAGTGCGGAGACCATGGCCGCATTATTGCGAATACGCCGCTGGGCAAAAAACGCAAAAAAGAGGGGGAAAAATGGTGCTAAACGGGGGAGCGGTGCCGCCCGTATGGTGCCGGTCGCAGGGCTGCTGGCGCCTGCGGCCTGCAGGCCCGCCAGCCTGCACAGGGCTGGCCGGGCCAGGCGGAAGGCTTAGCCTTCGGCGGTGCGGATGGTGTCGCGGCCGTGGCGGTCTTTGGCACGGCCCAGGTCGTGGTCGATGGCGCGCATCAGCTTCTCGAGGGCGCCAGTTACGGCGTCAGCCACCTTGTCGGCATCGGCCGTGACAGCCACGGGCTGGCGGCCGGCGGGCCGGGCCTCGATACGGCAACGCTTGTCGTTGGCGCCGGACTTGCCCGCATCGACGTCGGTCATAAAGACCTCAATGCGCGTCACCAGCTCGCGGTAACGTGCCAGACGGCTCTGGGCCTCCTGTTGCACCCATTGGGCCAGCGATTCACCGCCATGGATCTTGTCGTCGGTATGGACTTGCACTTGCATCGTGATGACCTCTCCTTGAGCTGCCCCTGGCGGACTGCCGGGGCACGCTGCCATCTTATCCCCCCCACGCCGCGCCACCGCTCAAAACACCGGGCGCGCCGCGCGGGAAAGCCCTGAGAACGTGCCCATGGTCTTTTCATAGTGCCCGTTGCCCTGCAAAAGTGGCAGGTGCAAGGCGCTAAGCGCAGCCGGGCTGGTGGCCCGGCGAGCATTTGCAACGCCGCAGATGCCACTTTTGCGAGGCAACCCGAAGGGCAAGGCAGCAAAAGGCCGCTACTGCGTCGTTGCGCACCTTGACCAGGCCGCCAGCATGGCCTGCGGCGCGCGCCTGGATTGCGGCCTTTTGCTGCCTTGCGGGCACTATGAAAAGACCATGGGCACGTTCTTGTATCAGTGGTGGTGTCCATGCCCGCCATGGACATGGCGGTGGGCGATTTCCTCGGCGGTGGCAGCGCGCACCTCGGTGACCTGGCAGGCAAAGCGCAGGGCCTGGCCCGCAAGCGGATGGTTGCCGTCCAGATGCACCTCGGCGCCCTTGATCTTGACGACGTTGAAGGCCTGCGGGTGGCCATCGGGGCCAGGGCCGCGCAGCTGGCCGCCCACTTTCACGCCCGGGGGGAACTCGCTCTTGGGAATGGTGCGTACCAGGCGCTCGTCGCGCTCGCCGAAGGCGTCGTCCACGTCCAGGTCCAGCGTGACGGCGTAGCCTGCGGCCTGGCCTTCCAGCGCGGCCTCGACCTTGGGGAAGATGTTCTCGTAGCCGCCGTGCAGGTAGGCCATGTGGCCCTTGTCCAGCAGCTTGCCCTGGGGCGTGGTGAGCTGGTAGCTCAGGGTGACGGCGGTGTCCTTGGTGATGTGCATACAAAATCCTCGGCGGGCTGGAACAGGAAAAAACGGCAACCCGCATTGTCCACGCCCAACACCCCTGCCGCGCCCAGAATTCACGCCGGCAGCGCGTCGGTCTGTGCGCCGGGGTGGCGCGCGAAACGCCGGGGCGCGCTGCCGTGCACCGGGCCGGGCGCGCTCCAGGGCCAGCCGCCGAACTGGGTGCGCCGGTAATCCTGCAGCGCCTGCATGATCTCGGCCTGCGTGTTCATTACGAAGGGGCCGTACTGCGCCACGCTCTCGCCCAGAGGGCGGCCCTGCAACACCAGGCATTCCACGGTATCGCTGCCAAGGTTGCGCAGCTCCCAGTCCTGCGTCGCGTCCACATGCAGCGCCGCGTGCTCGCGCACGGCCACGGGGCCAATCTGCAAGCCGCTGCCGACGAAGAAGTACAGCATGCGCTGCGTGGCGCTGCCGGCCGCGCGCGGCAGCGTCCAGCGCGCGCCGGGGGCAAGCTGCAGCGTCCAGATGGCCACGTCGGCATCCGGGCTGCTGGCCCACGACTCGGGCGGCGGCGCCAGCGGCGCACCCGCACCCGGCAGCGCCCCGGCCACCACGCGCACCAGGGTGGCGTGGCCCTCGGCGTCGACGTGCTCCAGGCGCGGGATGCGTTCGTTCCAGAACATGGTGAAGTGCGGCGCTGCCATCTTGCTGCGGGCGGGCAGGTTCAGCCAGACCTGGAACAGCTCCAGCGGATTGGGTGCGCTGGCGTTCAGCAGCGGGAACATCTCGGCATGCTGGATGCCGCGGCCAGCCGTGAGCCACTGCACGTCGCCACCGCCAAAGCGGGCGGCCGCGCCCAGCGAGTCGCTGTGGTCAATCAGCCCCCGGCGCACCAGGGTCACGGTTTCGAAACCGCGGTGCGGGTGCACCGGAAAGCCAGGCACGCGCTCGCCGTGGTACATCGAAAAACCATCCTGGCGGCTGAAGTCGCTGCCCAGCGCCCGCCCGCCCAGGGCGGCGGCGGGCACGCCCTGCGCACCATCGCCCGCCGGATAGGCGTCGTCGTGGTGGGCGCAAAACAGGAACGGATCCATGGTGGGCCACAGCGGGCCCAGGGGCTGGGTGCGGAGGATGGGGGAATCGGTCATGCCCAGACTATGGGCCCGGCCTGGGTACCTGCCAAGGGGCCATGCGTGCGACAGTGCGGCGCGTGCGCAGGACAATCGGCATCGACCGCTGCTTTCCGCAGCTTCCCGTGCTTACGCGCCCACGGATGCCCTCCCTTTTGAGGGGCCCATGCGGCCGTCAGGGTGTCGCGCGCGGCACGAAGTCGATGCGCAGGCCCTGCGGCGTCACGGTGATGGGGCCGGGCTGCATGCCCAGGCCATCGGCCAGGGCCAGGTCCTTGTCGCGCAGATGGTGCAGCACCACTTCGCCCAGTGCCTGGCCGGCCAGGGCCGCGCCCAGCCCCTGCAGCACGGCCGCCGCACGCGGCGGCAGACCGTCGATACGCAGCACGTTCAAGCGCACGGCAGTGGCGCGCAGGCTGCGGTCGGCCGCCTCGTAGCGCAGGCCGAAATCAACGTCGAGTACGCCCGGATAGCTGCGCTGCAGCAGCCCCCCGGAGGCCTGCAGCGCCAGCTCGGCGCCAACGCGGTTCTCCTCGGGCAGCAGGCGCAGCCGCGGTGCCTGCAGTTCCAGTTCGGCAAGGCCCGCCACCGGCTGGCGGCGCGGAAACCGCGCTGCCAGCGCGGCCTGCAATTGCGCGGCGGTCACGGTGTAGCTGGGCATGCGGCTGGCGCACGCCGCGAAAACGGGCAGGGCGCACAGGGCGAACAAATGGCGACGTTGCATGGCATGTACGGAAAAGGCCGATAGTGCCCTATTACCCCTTATTTCTTGTCAAGGAAGCGACAAATGGCCGAGTTAATTAATAGACTGCCCGATTCAGGAGACGCAAGTAACCACAGGTAACAGGCGCAAGCTTTGTCGATTTGGCGGCAAAGGGCCTGCGGTCTACCCCTTTTCAGCACAACAACCCTATGACCACCCTATCCACATCTTCCTGGTCACCGCGCGACTGGCGCATCGGCACACGCCTGGCCCTGGGCTTCGGCGTGCTCATTGCGATGATGCTCACCATGGTGGTCGTGGGGCTGCTGCAGCTCAGCAGCCTGCTCGAAACCAACCGCCAGATCATCGAGCGCGAATGGGTCAAGGCCGACGCCGCGAACACGCTCAGCTCCATCGCCCAGGCGAACGCGCGCCGCACCATCGAGATTTATTTCGCCGACACCGACGCCCAGCGTGCGCAAAAGCGCGCCGAGATCGTGGCGGGCCGCGAAACGTTCGTGCAGGCCTTCAAGACGCTGCAGGAACTCGTCTACAAGGACGAAGGCAAACAGTACCTGAGCGAGGCCGAGGCCGCGCGCGGCCGCTACGTTACCTCGCAGGGCAAGTTCAACGAGCTGGTGGACGCGGGCCGCAAGGACGAGGCGTTCGCCGAGCTGCAGCAGAACACGCTGGTGGAACTGGCAACGGTGCAGGACCGCGTGGACCGCCTGGCCAAGTTGCAGGAGCGCCTGGTGAACGAGGCCGGCGCCCGCGCCAAGGCCGAGGCGCAGTTCGCGCGCATGCTGCTGCTCGGCCTGGGGTTGGGCGGCCTGGTCATCGGGCTGCTGCTGGCCGCGTGGATCACGCGCTCCATCACCGCCCCGCTGCGCCAGGCGGTGCGCGTGGCCCAGGCCGTCTCCGAAGGCGACCTGCGCAGCGAGATCGAGGTGCACAGCCGCGACGAAGCGGGCCAACTGCTTTCGGCGCTGCAGCACATGAACAACAGCCTGACGGGCATCGTGAATGAGGTGCGCCACAGCAGCGACACCATCGCCACGGCCACCAGCCAGATCGCTGCGGGCAACCTGGATCTGTCCTCGCGCACCGAGGAACAGGCCGCCGCACTGGAAGAAACCACGGCCTCGATGCATGAGCTGGCAAGCACCGTGAAGCAGAACTACGACAGCGGCAAGCACGCCAACGAGCTGGCCGAGTCGGCCTCGCAGGTGGCGGTGCGCGGTGGCGAGGTGGTGGGCCAGGTGGTGCACACCATGGAGTCCATCAACGCCTCGTCGCGCAAGATCGCCGACATCATCGGTGTGATCGACTCCATTGCCTTCCAGACCAACATCCTGGCGCTGAATGCCGCGGTGGAAGCCGCCCGCGCTGGCGAGCAAGGCCGCGGCTTCGCCGTGGTGGCGGGCGAGGTGCGCCAGCTCGCGGGCCGCAGCGCCGAGGCGGCCAAGGAGATCAAGGGGCTGATCGAGGCCTCGGTGCGCAATGTCTCCGAGGGCTGCATGCTGGTGGAGAAAGCCGGCAGCACCATGGACGAAATCGTGGTGAGCGTGCGCCGTGTTTCCGACATCATGGGCGAGATCAGCAGCGCCAGTGCCGACCAGTCGCACGGCATCGACCAGATCAACGAGGCCATGGGCCAGATGGACCAGGTGACCCAGTCCAATGCCGCGCTGGTGGAGGAATCCGCCGCCGCCGCGCAGTCGCTGGAACGCCAGGCGCAAACGCTGGTGCACACGGTGAGCGTGTTCCGCCTCCCCGGCAATGGCACGCTGCAGCACCAAGGCGCGCTGGCCAAGCCAACCGCCCCGCTGGCGCTGCCAAGCTAAAACCACCGAAAGAGGGAGCGCCATGGCGTACTTTGAATGGGCCGATGACATGGTCATCGACAACGGCCAGATCGACGCGGAGCACCGCAAGCTGGTCGATCTGGTCAACGAGCTGCACACCGCCACCAGCCAGGGCAACGGGCAGAGCGTGGTGGCAGACCTGCTGGAGCGCCTGATCGCCGACACCGCAGAGCACCTGCGCCACGAGGAGATGCAGATGCAGCAGGCGGAGTTTCCCGGCCTGGAAAACCACCGCGTCGGCCATGAGCACTTCGTCAACGACCTGCGCGCGCTCAAGGCAAAGCTCGACGCGGGCAGCATCACCGTGGCCGCGCAGCTGTCCTCGGTGCTGCGCGACTGGCTGTCGCTGCACATCCGGCGCAACGACAAGGAGCTGCGCTTTTTCCTCGAAAAAAAGCGCCGCAGCGGCCAGCGCGCGCTCAAGAAGCGCTGACACAGGACGCATCCCGGGCACCTGCCCGGGACCGCGCAAATTCACAGGCTTTTCGGCCTGCAGCGCTTACCAATAAAGCGCAAGCAGCTATTTAAACAATAGCAAACCCCGCTCCCCACTCCACTGCGCCCCTCCCTTGGCCCATGGCACCGGGGTGGCCCAGCGCGCGCCGCCGAGCCAAGGCCGCGCCGCAGCGAGGGCTGCGCCCCCACCCACGCGCTGCGTGAGAGAGGGGGAAGGCGCCAAGCGCCTCAGGGGCCGCGTTCCTTCAGGCCGCGGGCACCACCAGCCCGCGCTGCACTGCAGGCCGCGCCACGAAAGCCGCCAGCGCCCGCTGCACCTGCGCAAAATCGCCCCAGCCCACCAGATCGCCCGCGCCGTAGTGCTCCACCAGGTTGCGCACCCAGGGGAAGATGGCCATGTCGGCAATGGTGTACTCGCTGCCCATGACCCAGTCACGGCCCGCCAGGCGCTGCTCCAGCACCCCCAGCAGGCGGCGCGACTCGGCCACGTAGCGGTCACGCGGGCGCTTGTCCTCGTAGTCCTTGCCGGCGTATTTGTGGAAGAAGCCCAGCTGCCCAAACATGGGGCCAACGCCGCCCATCTGCCACATCAGCCACTGCAGCGTCTCGTAGCGCGCGGCGCCCTCCCGGGGCAGGAACTGCCCGGTCTTTTCCGCCAGGTAGAGGAGGATGGCACCCGACTCGAACAGCACCAGCGGCTGCCCGCCGGGCCCCTGGGGGTCCAGAATGGCCGGAATCTTGTTGTTCGGGGCCAGCGCCAGGAACGCGGGCGAGAACTGGTCGTTGGTGGCAAAGCTCACCAGGTGCGCCTCGTAGGGCAGCTGCATTTCCTCCAGCGCAATCGACACCTTCACGCCGTTGGGCGTGGCCAGCGAATACAGCTGCAGCCGCTCGGGGTGGCGCGCCGGCCACTTGGCGGTGATGGGGTGGGTCCAGGTCATGGGGGGTTCTCCTTGGTCAATCCTTCACCAGGCCGCTGTCCACGACCAGGTTCTGCCCGGTCACGGCACGCGCCCAGGGCGAGAGGAAAAACAGCACCGCGTCGGCGAACTCGGCCGGCGTGGTCACGCGGCGCAGCGGGGTCATGCTGGCGATGAGGTCGAACACCGCCTCGGGCGTGGCGCTGCTGGCATCGGTGGTGCGCAGCAGCCCGCCCGAGACCATGTTCACCGTGATGCCGTCCGGCCCCAGGTCGTTCGCCGCCGTGCGTGTGAGCGACAGCAGCGCCGCCTTGGCCGCCGTGTAGTCGTGGTAGGGCACCACGGGGTTTTGAAACAGGTTGGTGCCCACGTTGACGATGCGCCCAAACCCCTGCGCGCGCATGCCAGGCAGCGCCGCCTGCATGGTGTTGAGCGCGCCCTTCACGGCGCCCTCGATCTGCTGGCTGAAGCGCTCCCAGGCAATGTCACCCAGCTTGGGGCGCGCATCGCCGTCGAAGGAGAACTGCGCCAGCGCGTTGTTCACCACCGCGCTGATGCGCCCGCCCGTGCGCTCCTGCGCGGCAGCGAAGAGGCGCTGCACGGCAGCGGCATCGGTCACATCGGCCTGCAGCGCGATGGCGCGCGGGCCCAGCTCCTCGGCCAGCGCCTGCGCGGCCGCTGCGCTGCGGTGGTAGTTGATGACGACGCCGGCACCCTCGCGTGCCAACGCGCGCGTGATGGCCTGGCCCAGGCCCCGCGCACCGCCGGTGACCAGCACCCATTGTTCGGACAATTGCATCAATGAACTCTCTCTGAAAAAAGGGGCAAAACCAGGGCGGCGCGGCGCGGCCGCACAGCGCCTCAATGCCTCACGCGGCGGGCTTTTCCTTCGGCGGGCGGTGCAGCAGGCACAGCTTGTTGCCGTCGGGGTCGCGCAGGTAGGCCAGGTACAGGCGCATGCCTGCGGCCTCGCGCCAGCCCGGCGGGTCTTCGCACGTCACGCCGCCCGCGGCCGCGCCTGCGGCATGCGCGGCGTTCACCTGCTCGGGCGATTGCGCGGCAAAACCCAGGGTGGCGCCGTTGCCATGGCTTGCGGGCTCGCCGTTGATGGGCGCGGTGATGGCGAAGGTGTTGCCCGCGTGGCGCCAGAACGTGCGGTTCTTCGGGTCGGTAACGCCGGGGCCTGCGCCCAAGGCGCCGAGCAGGGCGTCGTAGAACTGGCGGGATTTGTCGAGGTTGCTGGCTCCCAGCATGACGTGGCTGAACATGGTCGATAGGTCTCCTGTGTGTGTCGCTGCCGCCCTTCGCGGACCGGCGCGCGTATCGTAGCGGCCCACGCCGACGGCTGCAGGTCGCCTGGCAGACACCCCGCGCCGAACGGGTGCAACGCCCTGGCACCGCCAGAGGCGCGCAGCATCGCGGCCATGCATTTACAACAAAAACGGCCGTAGCGCTTACCCATCAAGCGCTAGCAGCTATCAAAACAGGAGTTTCAGGGCTGCAGGTAGCGCGCTGCCAGTTCGCGCTGGGCGGCGGCATCCACACCCAGCACGTCGGCCAGGTAGCTGTCCATGCCGCCGTACTCGCCATCCACCAGGTGCAGGGCGGCTTCGAGAAAGTCCTCCTGCACGCGCCAGAGGACGGCCAGCACTTCGTCAGGGGCATGGCCGCCCAGGCCGACGGGGCGGCGGTACAGCGTGTTGGTAAGCAGGTAGTCGTGCATCACCACCGCGCGCGGCACGCCCAGCGCATGCAGGATCAGCGCCGCCGCGAAGCCGGTGCGGTCTTTGCCCGCCGTGCAGTGAAACACCAGGGGCGCGTCCTGCGCGTCCAGCAGCAGGCGGAACAGCTCGGCGAAGCGCGGCGCGCTCTCGCGCACGAAGCCCCGGTAGGTGGCCTGCATCAGTGCCACGGCGTCCTGCGCCGTCAGGTGCTGGCCGGCACGCTGCAGCTCCAAGGCGCGCTGGATCACCGTGGGCTCGATGACGAGGTGGCGGTAGTCCACCCCCGGCAGCCGGTAGGCATGCGCCGCGCTCTCGGCCTGCCCGCGAAAGTCGATGCTGCGCGCCACGCCCAGGCGGGCCAGCGTGTCCTGGTCCTGCGGCGTCAGCGCCGCCAGGTGGTCGGAGCGGAACAGGCGGCGCCACTTCACCGTGCGTCCGTCCCGGCCCTGGTACCCCCCGAGGTCGCGGAAATTGCTGGCCCCGGCCAACGGCACGGAGCGGGCAGGCGCGGTGGCGTCGGCAAGGTCGGTCAAAGGGGGCAACGGGGTGGGGGGCATGGGCAAAACCGTGGCTGGGGAAGGAACGGCCAAGCTTAGTCGAAGCGCGTGACACCCGGTGTCACGGGGTTACCGGAAGCGGCGTGGAACGGCCGCCTACCGGGTCACCCGGCGAAGGAGGTGTAACAGGCCTTCAGCGCTTTCTGGGCAAGCGCTAGCAGCTATCGATTAAATAGCAATTCACTACTGAGGAAGCACCGTGACCACCCCCTCCACACCGTGCTCGCGCGCACCACCAGGGCAAGGCTGGTCGGTGTACGTGGTGCGGCCTTGTGCATCCACGCATTTGCGCGGCGGCGCCGGTGGCGGCGAGGCGGCCGTGCCTTGGGTGGGCCCGCCCTGGCGCGGGGCCGCAGCAGGCAAGGTGTCAGGGCCGGGGCGGGTAAGGCGGTGCAGCGCCTGCTCGGCCCAGGGCGAGACCTGGGGGCGCCACTGGTCGGCCGTCCACCACGCCAGCACGGCCGCAGCAGCGGCCACCAGGGCGAGGAGGAACCAGAGGGCTTTTTGTTTGCGGCTGCGCATGGTGCGGGGGAAATCAACCGGGCGGACAGGCGGATGGACCTGCAGGGCGGCGGCGGCGGCCCTGCCTGCCCATCACCTCACCCCAGGTGGGCGCCCAGCAGGCCGGTCAGCTCAAACATGCCGGCGCTGTCCTTGCCGAACACGGCGCGCAGCTTGTCGTCGGCGCGAATGGTGCGCTTGTCCTTCGGGTCCTGCAGGTTGTGGGCCTTGATGTAGTCCCACAGCTTCTTCACGGCCTCGGGGCGCGCCACGGGTTCGCTGCCAATGACGGCGGCCAGCGCGGCGCTAGGCTGCTTGCCGCTGGCGGTGCTGGCCTTGCGCGGGGCCTTGGCCGCGGCTTTGGCTGCGGGCTTGGCGGCCTTCTTGGCCGCAGCGCCGGTTTTCGCCGCCGCCGTCTTGCGCGGGGGGTACTTGCTGTCGCGCTGCTCAAACTCGAAGTTGACCTTGCCCGCCTCCTTGTCCCACACCAGGAAGGCCTTGAAGGCACGGCGCGTGCGGTTGGAGATGAATTTCTCCAGCAGGCCGGTCTTGCCCTCCTGCAGCAGCCGGGTCATCTGCGCACGCTCGATGGGCTGCTGCAGGATGATCTGGCCGCTCTTGAACGTGCAGGACGGTGTGGGCTGCTGCGCCGTGGGCACGGCATGTGCGCACACGTAGTTGGCGCCATGCTCGTACACCGGCGCGCCGCACATGGGGCAAGGGCCGAGGCTTTCCTGGGCGCCAAAGTCCACCAGTTCGCCAGACTCTTCCGCCTTGTCGTCACCGAAGTCGAACTCGAGCTTGTAGTTGCCTGCCTCCTCGTCGCGCACGATGGCGACTTCGGCCGTGAACGGCCAACCGGCCTTGGAGCGAAAGCCCTCCAGCGGGCCGATGCGGCGATCGCGCAGCAGCTGGTTGGCCTCGGCGGTCTCGAAGGTGCGGCCGGCGGGCGATTTGCCGAACGAGAAGCCGCAGCCCTCGCCCTGGCCGCCCGCGCCCGTGCAGGCGTAGCGGCGGTAGTTCTCCTTGACCACGCCGCCGCAGTTCGGGCAGGGCGTGGAGAGCGTCGCGTAGTCGCCGGGAATGGTGTCGCGGTCGTACTCCTTGGCCTTTTTCACCATGCGCTCGGTCATGGCAGCAATCTGCTGCATGAAGGCCTCGCGGCTGAGTTGCCCCTTTTCCATCTGCGCCAGCTTGTATTCCCACTCGCCGGTGAGCTCGGCGCGGCACAGCTCCTCCACCTGCAGGCCGCGCAGCAGCGTCATGAGCTGGAATGCCTTGGCCGTGGGGATGAGCTCGCGCCCTTCGCGCAGCATGTACTTTTCGGTCAGCAGGCCTTCGATGATGGCCGCGCGCGTGGCCGGGGTGCCCAGGCCTTTTTCCTGCATGGCGCTGCGCAGCTCCTCGTCCTCCACCTGTTTGCCGGCGCTTTCCATGGCCCCCAGCAGCGTGGCTTCGCTGTAGCGCGCAGGCGGCTTGGTTTTCAGGCCCTTGGGGTCGACATGCGCCGCCAGCGGCTGCTCGCCGGGCTGCACGGCCACCAGGGGCTGGCCCTTGTCGCCGTCCTTGCCGCCCTCGACTTCGTTGGCCGCTTCCTTGCCGTAAATGGCAAGCCAACCGGGCTTGACCAGCACCTTGCCTTCAGTTTTGAAGCTGTGCTGCGCCACTTTGCTGATGCGCGTGGTCACCTGGTATTCGGCGCTGGGGAAGAACACCGCCATGAAGCGGCGCACCACCAGGTCGTAGAGCTTTTGCTCGGCCTCGGACAGGCCCGTGGGCGCCTGCGTGGTGGGGATGATGGCAAAGTGGTCGCTCACCTTGCTGTTGTCAAACACGCGCTTGGTGGGGCGCACGTAATTGTCCTGCAGCGCCTGGCGTGCGAACGGCGCCAGGTGGCCCATGGGCGAGCCCGCGAGCATCTCGAAGGTTTGGCGCGCCACGGGCAGGTAGTCCTCGGGCAGGGCGCGCGAGTCGGTACGCGGGTAGGTCAGGGCCTTGTGGCGCTCATACAGGCTTTGCGCCAGCGCCAGCGTGGTTTTGGCGGAAAAGCCGAATTTGCCGTTGGCCTCGCGCTGCAGGCTGGTCAGGTCGAACAGCAGCGGGCTGGCCTGGGTGGTGGGCTTGGCCTCTTCGGTGACCACGGCCGGCTTGCCGCGCACGGCGTCGGCAATGGCCTGCGCGTCCTGTGCGTTCCACAGGCGGTCGGCGCGGGCCTCGGGGTCGTCGCTTTTCTTCCACTGCGGGTCGAACCACTTGCCCAGGTACTCGCCCGCCTGGGCGGCGAAACCGGCGTGGATTTCCCAGTAATCGCGGCTGATGAATTTGCGGATTTTTTCCTCGCGCTCCACCACCAGCGACAGCGTGGGCGTCTGCACCCGGCCTACGGTGGTGAGGAAGAAGCCGCCGTCGCGCGAGTTGAAGGCCGTCATGGCGCGCGTGCCATTGATGCCCACCAGCCAGTCGGCCTCGCTGCGGCTGCGCGCGGCGGCGGCCAGGCCTTGCATCTGCTGGTCACTGCGCAGGTTGTCAAAGCCGTCGCGGATGGCCTGGGGCGTCATGCTCTGCAGCCACAGGCGCGAAATGGGCTTGCCCAAGCCGCCCTTGGCGCCGCCTGCGTATTGCTCGATCAGGCGGAAGATCAGCTCCCCCTCACGCCCCGCGTCGCAGGCGTTCACCAGGGCGGTGACGTCCTTGCGCTTGGCCTGCTTGACCACGGCGGCCAGTCGGCTCTTGGTCTTGTCCACGGGCTTGAGGTCAAAGCGCGGCGGAATCACCGGCAGGTGGGCAAAGCTCCACTTGCCGCGCTTGACGTCGAATTCCTCGGGCGCCTGGATTTCCACCAGGTGGCCGACGGCGCTGGTGACGACGTAGTGCGCGCTCTCGAAGTGGTCTTCGTGCTTGTCGAACTTGCCCTCCACGGGCGTGAGGGCGCGCACGATGTCTTGCGCGACCGAGGGTTTTTCTGCGATGACCAGTGTCTTGCTCATGGGGTGTTTCATTTCGCCCGCCAGGGCGCTTCTACAATGCGTCGCTTCACGCGTGCACGCGCACGCGCATGTGTGTGCCTATACAAAGTAGCAGAGTTTTCGCATGCCCCGCAGCGCTCCCCCTTCTTCCCCCGGCCGACGCATCCAAACCCGGCGCTCGGGCGTCCATGGCAAGGGCGTGTTCGCGCTGCAAGACATCGCCGAGGGCGAAGTCATCATCGAGTACACCGGCGAGGTCATCAGCTGGCAGGAGGCGCAGGACCGCCACCCGCACGACCCCAGCCAGCCCAACCACACGTTCTATTTCCACGTCGACGAAGACCGCGTGATCGACGCCAACCATGGCGGCAATTCGGCGCGCTGGATCAACCACAGCTGCGACCCGAACTGCTATGCCGATGAGCAGGACGGGCGCATCTTCATCACCGCGCTGCGCAACATCGCTGCGGGCGAGGAACTGAACTACGACTACGGCCTGATCATCGAGGAGCGCTACACCAAGAAGCTCAAGGCCGAGTACCCCTGCTGGTGCGGCAGCGCGCAATGCCGGGGCACGCTGCTGGCCCCCAAGCGCGGCTGGAACCCGCCCGGCCCGCGGGAGCGCGCATGAACACCGCCCCCCTGCACTGGCCCGCCGAGGCCCTCTGGGAAGCGCTGCACCCGCTGCTGCCGGGCTTCAGCGTGGAGGTGCTGCCCGAGATCGATTCCACCAACAGCGAGCTGACACGCCGCGCCCGCGCCGGGCAGTGCGACCCGGTGCTGCTGGTGGCCGAACGCCAGAACGCCGGGCGTGGCCGCCTGGGCAAGCCCTGGCACAGCGGCACGGGCGACGCGCTGACCTTCTCGCTCGGCCTGCCCCTGGCGCCGCGCGACTGGTCCGGCCTGTCGCTGGCCGTGGGCTTGTCGCTGGCCGAAAGCCTGCATCCGCGCGTGGCCATCAAGTGGCCCAACGACCTGTGGCTGGACGGCACGCGCAAGCTCTGCGGCATCCTGATCGAGACGGCGAGCAGCGTGGGCACGGGCGGCGCGGCGGGCCAGCGCTACTGCGTCATCGGCGCGGGGATGAACATCCGCCCGCGCGCCAACGACGGGCTGGCCACGCCGCCGGCCTGGCTGCAGGAGCTGGACCCGGCGCTGGACGCCCCGGCCGCGCTGGCGCGCATCGCCGTGCCACTGGTGCAGACCGTGCTCGACTTCGCGCACACAGGCTTCGCGCCGCTGCAGCCGCGCTACGCCGCGCGCGACCTGCTGCGCGGGCGCGAGGTGACGCTGAGCGACGGCCGCCATGGCCTGTGCGAAGGTGTGGCGGCAGACGGCGCACTCATCGTGCACACAGCGGCGGGGCGGGAAGCCATCACCAGCGCCGAAGTGAGCGTACGCCCCCTCCCCACTGCCTGCTGAAAGAGCCCCATGCTGCGTCTTGCCGTGCTGATCCTGCTGCTGGCCAATGCGGGCTATTACGCCTGGAGCCAGGGCCTGCTGCGCACCTGGGGCCTGGCGCCCGCCACGCAGTCCGAGCCCGAACGCCTGGAGCGGCAATTGAACCCCGACGCGCTGAAGCTGCTGTCCGCCCAGAGCCCGCAGCCCGCCGAAACCGACGAACCGGGGCCTGCCGAGGCGGCTGCGTCGGCCCCCGCCACACCGCCCACTCCCTCGTCCACGCAATGCCTGCAGGCCGGCAGCTTCGACGAACGCCAGGCCGCCGCGCTGCGCCAGGCTGCCGCTACCCTGCCATCGGGGAGCTGGACGCTGGACGCCGTGGTGGTGCCCGGGCGCTGGATGGTCTACATGGGCCGTTTCGCCGATGCAGAAGCCGTGGACAAGAAACGCGCCGAACTGCGCGCCCTGGGCATCGCCTATGACCGGCCCGGCGCAACACTCGAACCCGGGCTGTCGCTGGGCCGCTTTTCCAGCGAGGAGCGGGCGCAGGTGGCGCTGCGGGATCTGGCACGCCAGGGCGTGCGCACCGCCCGCGTGGTGGTAGAGCGCGCCGAGGCCAAGGCCTACACCCTGCGCCTGCCCACCGTGGACGCGCAGCTGCGCACGCAGCTCGATGCGCTGCAGGGTGCACTGGCGGGCAAGCCGCTGGCCGCCTGCAATTGATTAGCCCCGCAAATCGCTCTCTTTTTGATAGCACCCTGCGCTTCTCTAGATTACGTTAAACCCGGATTGGGCTCAGACCCTGGCGCCAGCCCTGTACTCCGGGTGGCCATGCAAACGCATTACTCAGCGGCCGCGCGTCGCTCGGGAAAGCGTACGGTAAAACGCGCGCCCGGCGGGTTGTGGCCCGGGTGCACGTCCTCGATCAGCACCTCGGCCCCGTGCTGGCGCGCGATCTCCTGCACGATGGGCAGGCCCAGGCCGGAGCCGTCGGCATCTGTGCCAAGGGCGCGGTAAAAGGGCTGAAAAATCAGCTCGCGCTCGCTTTCGGGCACGCCGGGGCCCGAGTCCTCGACCTGCAGCAGCACCACGTGGCTGAAGCGATCCGCCAGCACCCGCGCGGTGATGACGCCGGGGCGCGCGTCGCTCGACGGCGTGTAGTTGATGGCGTTGTCCAGCAGGTTGCGCGCCAGTTCCTTGAGCAACGTGGGGTTGCCGTCCACCCACACCCCTTCGGCGCCGGGCTCGGCGCCGTCGTAGCCCAGGTCAATGCGCTTGTCGAGCGCGCGCGGCACCGAGTCCCGCACCACCTCGATCACCAGGCGCGCCAGGTCGCACGGCTGGTGCGCCAGCACCATGGCGCCGCCCTCGGCGCGCGCCAGCGCCAGCAGCTGGTTCACGGTGTGCGTGGCGCGCATGCTGGCACGGCCGATCTGCTGCAGTGACTGCTTCAGCTCCGCGGTGCTGGTGCCTTCGCGCTGCGCCAGGTCGGCCTGCATGCGCAGGCCGGCCAGCGGTGTCTTGAGCTGGTGCGCGGCATCGGCCAGGAAGCGCTTTTGCGTGGCCATGGAGTCGCCCAGGCGGCGCAGCAGGTCGTTCACCGAATCCACCAGCGGCGCCACCTCCAAGGGCACGGCCTTGTGGTCGAGCGGCGAAAGGTCGTCGGGGTTGCGCGCACGGATGCGTTCCTCCAACTGGTTCAACGGCTGGATGCCGCGCGCCAGCGCCAGCCACACCAGCAGCACCGCCAGCGGCAGGATGACGAACTGCGGCAGCATTACGCCCTTGATGATCTCGGTGGCCAGCATGCTGCGCTTTTCGCGCGTTTCGGCCACCTGCACCAGCGCCAGCGGCTCGCCCGGCAGCGGCAGGCGCACCCAGATGTAGGCCACGCGCAGGTCTACGCCGCGCAACTCGGCATCGCGCAGGCGCACCTCGCCGGTCTGCGGCACCTCCTCCTCAGGCGGCTGGGGCAGGTCGCGCTCGCCCGAGAGAAAACGCCCCGCGGGGGCCAGCACCTGGTAGTACACGGTGTCGGACTCGTCGGCACGCAGGATTTCGCTGGCCGACTGCGGCAAATTGAACAGCACCCGGCCACGCTGCACCGTGACGAGCTGGGCCAGCGCGTGCGCGTTGTACTCGAGCGCGCGGTCGAACGGCTTGTTGGCCAGGCCCTGCGCCACCAGCCAGGTGAGCGCCAGGCTCACCGGCCACAGCAGCAGCAGCGGCGTGAGCATCCAGTCGAGGATTTCGCCAAACAGGGAGCGCTGCTCGCGCTGGAAGATTTTCAAGGTTCTTGGCCTCTAGCGCTTATGTGGAAAGCGCTGACAGCTATTCATTCAATAGCATGAACGCGTGCGGTCAGTGCGGAATCTTTTCCAGGCAGTAGCCCAGCCCGCGCACCGTGGCAATGCGGATGGGCCCGCGCTCGATCTTCTTGCGCAGGCGGTGGATGTAGACCTCGATGGCGTTGTTGCTCACCTCTTCGCCCCACTCGCACAGACGCTCGACGAGCTGGTCCTTGCTCACCAGGCGGCCGGCGCGCTGCAGCAGCACTTCGAGCAAACCCAGCTCCCGCGCCGAGAGCTCGACCATCTTGCCGTCAATGGTGGCCACGCGCCCAGCCTGGTCGTACACCAGCGGGCCGTGCTTGATGGTGGCGCTGGTGGCCCCCATGCCGCGGCGCGTGAGGGCGCGCACGCGCGCCTCCAGCTCCTGCAGGCTGAACGGCTTGGCCATGTAGTCGTCAGCGCCGAAGTCCAGGCCCTTGACGCGCTCCTCCACGCTGTCGGCCGCGGTGAGGATGAGCACGGGCAGGGCCGAGCCCCGGCTGCGCAGTTTTTTCAGCACTTCCAGGCCGTGCATTTTGGGCAGGCCCAAGTCAAGGATCAGCAGGTCGAACTCGTTGGTCGTCATCAGGGCCGTGTCGGCTTCGGTGCCGCTGGCCACGTGGTCCACCACGGCGCCCGAGGCGCGCAGCGTGCGCAGCAGGCCGTCGGCGAGCACCTGGTCGTCTTCGGCAATGAGAATGCGCATGGGGTATATCTCCTGATAGGCGGGCGTGAAAAGGCAACGAAACGTTGCGCGCCCCCGCCGTGAAGATTCTAGAGGGCCGCGCCCATGGCACGGCACTGGTCAAGCTTAGCGCCTGTTCCTAGGCATACCCGCCGGCATAGGCCTCCAGCCCCAGCGCCACCACGGTGGCGACCTCGGGCCCGACCTCGGCGCGGAACTCGGCCTCGGCCTGCGCCACGGCGCGGCGAAAGGCCTGCAGCCAATCGAGCCCCAGCGGCGTGAAGCGCACGATGCGCGCCCGGGCATCGCGCGGGTCGCTCTCGCGTGCCACCAGCCCCCAGGCTGCGCACTGGTCCACCAGCGCCGCCATGGACTGCTTGGCCATCCCCGCGCGCTGCGCCAGGTCGGTCAGCCGGTCTCCGCGCAGCGACAGGTGGCGCGTGATGTGCACATGCGCGGCACCCACCTGGTCGCGCGCGGCCAGGTTCGACAAGGCCAGCGGCACCTGTGTATCAGCCGCCATGAGTTCGAGCACGCGCGCGTCGAAGCGGCGCATGGCATGGCCAAGCAGGCGCCCCAGGTGCGCCTGGCGCCAATCGGGAGAGAGATTCGTCGTGTCCATGGGAGGATTCATCGCGCCCGCATATTGTCAGGCAAACTGACTAAAAAACTATTTGCGATAAGATAAGAAGCTCCTAAACTACTGTTCAAGCATACAGACTGTTTTTCGAAACAGTCCCTTACTGAAAGCACTAATGGCCACCAAGAGGAGCAATACCATGGACGCACCCGTCAAGACCGCCGCCACTGCCGCCGACCAGAGCGAGAAAGCCAAAGCCCTGCAGGCCGCACTGGCCCAGATCGAGAAGCAGTTCGGCAAGGGCACCATCATGCGCCTGGGCGAAGGCGAGGCGATCGAGGACATCCAGGTCGTCTCCACCGGCTCGCTGGGCCTGGACATCGCACTGGGCGTGGGCGGCCTGCCGCGTGGCCGGGTGATCGAGATCTACGGCCCGGAAAGCTCGGGCAAGACCACGCTGACGCTGCAAGTCATCGCCGAGATGCAAAAGCTCGGCGGCCAGTGCGCCTTCGTCGATGCCGAGCACGCCCTGGACGTGCAGTACGCCAGCAAGCTCGGCGTTAACCTGCCTGACCTGCTCATCAGCCAGCCCGACACCGGCGAGCAGGCACTGGAGATCGTGGACAGCCTGGTGCGCTCTGGCGCAGTGGACCTGATCGTGGTGGACTCGGTGGCCGCGCTGACCCCCAAGGCTGAAATCGAAGGCGACATGGGCGACCAGCTGCCTGGCCTGCAGGCCCGCCTGATGAGCCAGGCGCTGCGCAAACTCACCGCCACCATCAAGAAGACCAACTGCACAGTCATTTTCATCAACCAGATCCGCATGAAGATCGGCGTGATGTTCGGCAGCCCCGAGACCACCACCGGCGGCAACGCGCTGAAGTTCTACGCCTCGGTGCGCCTGGACATCCGCCGCACCGGCACCATCAAGAAGGGCGAGGATGCCATCGGCAACGAGACCAAGGTGAAGGTGGTGAAGAACAAGGTCTCGCCCCCGTTCAAGACGGCCGAGTTCGACATCCTGTTTGGCGAGGGCATCTCGCGCGAAGGCGAGATCATCGACATGGGTGTGAACGCGCGCATCATCGAAAAGAGCGGCGCCTGGTACGCCTACAACGGCGAAAAGATCGGCCAGGGCCGCGACAACGCGCGTGAATTCCTGCGCGAAAACCCCGACTTGGCACGGGAGATCGAAAACCGCGTGCGCGAGCAACTCGGCATTGCCCAACTGCCGCCCGCTGGGGCTGTAGCCGCAGCCGAGGTGGAAGGCGACTGAAGCAGAGCAAGGGTTTCAATAAAAAATGCCCTGAAGGCGCTTCTAGCAAGCGCCAGAAGCTAGCAAATCAATAGCATGGCATTTCAGAAACTCTCCCTCAAGGGCCGTGCGCTGCGCCTGCTGGCGCAGCGCGAGCATTCGCGCGCCGAGCTGGCCAGCAAGCTCGCGCGCCATGTGGAGGAAGGCGACGACCTTGAGGCCGTGCTGCACGATCTCCAGGCCAAGGGTTTCATCGACGAAGCGCGCGTGGCCGAGTCGCTTGTGCACCGGCGCGCAGCCCGGCTGGGCACGCAGCGGCTGGTGCAGGAGCTGCGCCAAAAGGGGTTGAGCGAAGACCTGGTGCGCTCCCAAGCCGACCAACTGCGCGAAACAGAAGAAGCGCGCGCACGCGCCGTGTGGCGCCAGCGCTTTGGCACCCCCGCGGCAACACCCCAGGAGCGCGCGCGGCAGATGCGCTTTCTGGCCGCGCGGGGCTTCAGCGGCGACACCGTGCGCCGCGTGCTGCGCGGCGCCCCAGACGACAGCGACGCCGATTGAAGCCTTTAAAGGCCCAGCATCAACTGCAGGTTCTGCACGGCAGCGCCGCTGGCACCCTTGCCCAGGTTGTCCAGCCGCGCAATGGCCACGGCCTGGCGATGCGCGTCGCTGGCAAAAACGCGAATCTCCAGCAGGTTGGTGTTCTCCAGTGCCGTGGCATCGAGCTTGCCGTCTTCGGTGGGCGGCAACACCTTGACGAACTGGGCCGGCGTGTTGCTCTTGGCGTAGTGCGCCACATAGGCAGCGTGCAAATCAGCGGCCTGCGGGCGGCCAGGCAACTGGTCGAGGTGCAGAGGCAAGTTCACCAACATGCCCTGGCGGAAGTTACCCACCGAGGGGATGAACAGCGGACGCGCCGTCAGCCCCGTGCAGTGCATGATTTCCGGAATGTGTTTGTGCTGCAGGCCCAAGGCGTAGGTTTCAAACAAGGGCGCCTGGCCGGCCTCGTAGGCCTCGATCATGGGGCGCCCGCCGCCGGAATAGCCGCTGACCGAGGGCAGCGACAGGGGCATATCGGCCGCCAGCAAACCGGCATCGATCAGCGGGCGCACCAAGGCAATAGCACCCGTGGCATAGCACCCCGGGTTGGCCACGCGCTCAGCCGCCGCCACGGCCTGCGCCTGGCCCACCTGCAGCTCCGGAAAGCCATACACCCAACCGGGCGCTGTGCGGTGCGCCGTCGAGGCATCGATGATGCGGGGCTTGCGACCCGGCAGACCGTCGATCAAAGCGACGGACTCGCGCGCTGCGTCGTCGTGCAGGCACAGAATCACCACATCCACCGTGCCCATCAACGCCTGCTTGGCCTGCGCGTCTTTGCGCAGCGCTGGGTCGATACTGACCAGCTCCACCTGCGCCATGTCCTTCAGGCGTTCACGGATTTGCAGGCCCGTGGTTCCGGCTTCGCCGTCGATGAAAACTTTGAACATGGGGGCTCCTGGTCCAAGAAATAAGAGACCCTCGATTGCGCCGGGGTCTGTAAGTTCCGCAACAGGTATGGTGCGTCGCAACATGATACATTCGTTGATTGCCATGTCCCGAGCCCGCGGCCAGACATACCAATCATGGCAAACGGGTTAGTACCACCCTTCCCTGAGAGAGACCCTCATGAAGATTCACGAATACCAAGGCAAGGAAATCTTGCGCAATTTTGGTGTGCCCGTTCCGCGCGGCATTCCTGCATTCACGGTGCAAGAGGCTGTGGAAGCGGCCCAGAAACTCGGCGGCCCGGTCTGGGTCGTGAAAGCGCAGATCCATGCAGGTGGCCGCGGCAAGGGCGGCGGCGTGAAGGTGGCCAAGAGCATTGACGACGTCAAGAAGCTGGCCGAGCAGATCCTCGGCATGCAGCTGGTCACGCACCAAACCGGCCCCGAAGGCCAGAAGGTTCGCCGCCTCTACATCGAAGATGGCGCCGACATCCAGAAGGAATACTACGTGTCCCTCGTGACCGACCGCGCCAGCCAGAAGGTGGCCGTGATCGCGTCCAGCGAAGGCGGCATGGACATTGAAGAAGTGGCGCACAGCACGCCCGAGAAGATCGTCACTGAACTGGTCGACCCGCTGGCCGGCCTGGGCAAGGAACAAGCCCTGAAGATCGCCCAGGCTGTGGGCCTGACCGGCGGCGCCGCTGACCAGGCGGCCGACGTGTTCCAGAAGCTCTATAAGTGCTACATGGACACCGACGCATCGCTGGTGGAAATCAACCCGCTGAACTGCGACAGCAAGGGCAACATCATCGCCCTGGACGCCAAGTTCAACTTCGACTCCAACGCCCTGTTCCGCCACCCCGAGATCGTGGCCCTGCGCGACCTGGACGAAGAAGATCCGGCGGAAGTCGAGGCCTCCAAGTTCGACCTGGCCTACATCAGCCTGGACGGCAACATCGGCTGCCTGGTGAACGGCGCTGGCCTGGCCATGGCCA
>Ga0222428_100332_pt1 | contig 23204 bp, 22 predicted proteins | sample 2B5Ametagenome_FD_182471 | JGI IMG/M metagenome (GOLD analysis project Ga0222428, IMG submission 182471) | Enriched microbial communities from leaf-cutter ant dump, University of Wisconsin, Madison, United States - 2B5A (version 2) | ecosystem: Environmental > Terrestrial > Nest > Insects nest >...
AGCGACTGCCCACGCAGCGGGCCAGCCAGATCACAGAGTTGCTTCCCCACCGCTGGTCCCCAGTGGGCTGAATTCGACTACCCGCGGCTCTCGTATCGGTCAACATGTGATGGCTGGCTGCTTACAGTTAGGCATCGCATTTGCCGCGAGCTGGAGTGGGGGTTTGCCCCTCGGCAGGCAGATACAGCACGAAAGATAGTAAAGAGAGGGGTTGGTGTAAGTCCTTGTCGGCGTTGAAAAAAATGCCATCTTAAGGAACTCTTCTTTCATGGCCAACCGTGAAATAGCGGGAAAGAATCCCCCCGTCAGGAACTCTTCTTTCATGACCAACCGTGAAAGACCAGGAAGGAGCGTGAAAGACGGGAACTCTTCTTTCATGATGCAATGGGCGGCTAATCACCCAATAGCTGCACCTCGGTGTTTGGTTCACGGCTTTCTCCCCTCGAATCCACTTGCCCTCGCGAGCATATGGCCGCTGGCATGTCGCTTCATTTCGCACCTGCAGCACGAGGCACCAGATAAAAGACGTCCCTTCACTGCTCATTGAAGACTCGTGAAACGACGGGAATGAGCACGAAGCCAAAGAAGCCTGATACTGCCCCAACACTTGGTTCGCCAACAGCCAAGCTGGACGAATATCTGACCAAGCAGCAGCTTGCACAGCTGCTCCACGTAACGCCTCGGACGGTCAACAACTACGTTGCGACTGGGCAGCTACCAGCCCCGATTCACGTGGGGCGTCTTGCGCTTTGGAGCAAGCCTGCACTTGCCGCATTTTTGGCCACTCTTCAGGTTCCGCAATGAGAGGCGTGGAGCTGCGGCTAAAGCTACTGGCCACCGAGCTGGATGTGCCAATCATCAAAGCGCCGGCCCGGTGCCTGCGTTCTTCTACAAAGCGGAGGGCCCGCTTCGAGGTCAAGGCTCCTGCGGCAGTTGCCGTCGAATCTGGCTTTGAAAGCGGTCTGGACTCTCGTCAAGGGGTTCTGGACCTTCTCAAACGGTCGCGTATGGACGTAGCCGCACTTCGTCGTGAGCTCCAGTTGGAGGAGCAGGGAACGGACGTGCATAAGGAGGTCGCGCGCGCTGTTACCGACGCCGAAGGCATGAAAGACGTTCTTCAGACGCGCCTCGATTCAGCTTTCGTACCCCAGCACAGTCCAACACAGCTCGCTTCGCCGCGCGACGTCGTCGCGTCCAGTTTGTTTGGAGTGCGCGCTAGGGGCGCGCCGCGCCAAGAGAGCATGGTCTTGACACTGGCGTCCACGCGCATGGGTGAGTTGAAGTACCGAGGACCGGAGCTGCGTCAGGTGGATGGCCTGGTATTCATGCTTTTGGTCAACATGCTCCGCGATATCAAGGCTGGTATGCAGGCTGCATTCGCTCCTGCGGACGTGTGTGAGCTACTCCTGGGTGGATACTCTGGCCAGTCGCGGGAGCAGCTACGTCAGGTCATCTTGCGACTCCAGCAGGGGGTGTTGGAGTTCCCTCGCTTTGCAGTTCAACTTGCACAACGGTTCGAGTTCCCGGACGACGGCCCTTGGCGGGTGGCCCTTGACCCGGACATCGTCGAGCTCTTCAGTTGGTCCCGGCAAACCTGGCTGGAGCTAGAGACCTCGCTTTCGCTGCCCGTGGGCCTGGCCACCTGGCTTTACGGATACGTCGAGAGCCAGTCCACGCTCATTCCTGTTCGCGTCGATGCGATACGTGCGCTATGCGGCTCGGAGGCGACTGCTACCGCATTTGAGAGGCAGCTACGCCGTGCGCTGCATCAGCTGGTGGCAGCAGATGTGCTTGACCCAGGCTGGTCGGTCGCACAGGGTACCGTGCGCTGGATGAAGGCCAGGGATTTGACCGTGCCTAACGGGTTTAGCAGGATAGGGTCAGCGCATAAGTCTTGCGCTGACAAGGCGCCTTAGTCGTGCAATCACGAAGCACGATAGTCTTGTAAACGCAAAGCATAAAACTCTTGCCACCATGCAGTCTCCGAACGAAGGCTAGTGCAGTCCCGTGAAGCTCTGCGCTTACAACGCTTCCGGATAGTTCCGTTGTAAACGTGCGGCGCATCGAAGGGCTCGGCCCTGTGCCGGCCTTTGAGGCACCAGATGCTGACCGCCTCGAAAGGAGCGAGCCGCAGTACACCCTCCACTGACGACGTTGGTGCCGAGAATGCACATCAGCTAAAGTGTGCCGGCTTGAGCCTGAAGCTGGCCGTGGGCGGCTCGAACTCCATGTCAGCTGCAGCAGGCATGCTCAGCAGCTCAACGATTGAAGGGCCCTTGTTGGTCAGGCGCAGATACTCGTCAAGGCTCAGCAGCACGTAGGCCGGCCTACCCCGGTCGGTGATGAATACAGGTCCGTCCTGCGCAGCCTTCTGGGCGGCAGATACGTCTTGATTGAACTCACGGCTGGTGAATGAGTGGACGGTCACGATGCGCCCCTTTATCAAACATTTGTAGGTAGGTTACTACTAGCCTCGAAGACCTGCCATGCGAGGGCCTCGGCCGAATCCCACGCGGTCTCGTACCGTGTCAACCTATTGCCCAACCTCTACTTTTGACTGGCTCAGAAAATCGAGGGGACTTCAGCTCCGCAGAGCTGTCCACCAGTACCACGCAGCCCAGCTAGCCAATAGCCAAACAAAGACGATGAGCACTGCGCCGACATTGCTTGTTGGCTTGGCGCCCTTGGATGCCATCCATTCGTCCGCTTGCCCCCGACATTCCGCGATGACCTCTTCAGGTAACAGTTGGATGGTCAACCAAATCAAGCCAGGCAAAAGCAGGACATCGTCGACATAGCCTAGGACTGGAATGAAGTCAGGAATGAGGTCTATGGGGCTCAGCGCGTACGCCACCACGAACACCCCCAGGGCCTTTGCATACCAAGGGGTCCGAGGATGCTTGCCAGCAAACCAAAGTGTCACCCCATCGCGTTTGATTCGCTTCGCCCACGTCCTCAAGTTGCTGCTGATACTCATGGTCGTAGCATGCATCATTGCATGTCCGTTTCGGACACTCGCGCAAGCATTGCCGCTGCCTGCCATTCAGGCAACTCAAGGTGCTGTCGAGTTAGCTCACTGACCACGGTCTCGTGTCCGTTCCAGAAAATAGTTTGGCAAAGTTCAGGCCAATCCAGTAAGGACGGTTCAGGGCGTTAATGTCAGGGGACAGCTAGGTCGCCGTCCACTGAGTTGGCTCAATGCTGCACCAGGATTCCTGGCAAAAACTCAACGCCTGTCCGATTGACAAGCTCGCCGTAACTGATGGGTCTACTCACGGCCTCACCTTCACGGTTCTGTTGCCAATGCGCCCACGCGCGACGAGTCGTCGCGTCATACACGAGCTTGTACAGACAGGACGGAACCCTTACTCCGTTGGCACCAATTTGGGGCGCGTCCTCGGCGAACACGGAGCCTGTGATGACAAACACGTCCCCTTTCGCACGCCGAACATAGTGCCGCGTGTCCTGCTCAATCTTTGCCCATGCGCCGCTGTTGTGCTGGGCGTCTTGAGGTACGACGTTGGCTAGGCTGAAGCTCTGGACCATCGCAGACGGGGTGGGCATATCCCCAGCAGGAGCCATGTGGCCGCGGCTGTAGCCGGAGTTTTTGTAGTCCTCCAACTCTGCGCGCTCGCTGCTAGGCAGCCGTGCGTCGGCAAAGAATCGCTTGGCGCGCTTTTCGTCCGCGTCCTCGATGCTTTGGCGATTGAGCCGCTGCGCAACAAACACCGGTGTCCTGGTCTTGCCACTGTGCAACACCGCGAATGCTTCATAGCAGAGCTCCCGGAGTTGTGGGCGGGGCGCAATGACTGGGGGTTTGCCGTTAGCGAAGAACTGCGGGCACTGCGCGAAGCTGGTGGGCTGTGGCGTTAGTAGTGCTGTGCTGTCGAACTGATGCGAGCGAGCCCAGGCGATGCCGGGAAGGCTGATGGCGGTCAGCGTCAGCGCGACAAGAAGGGGCAGGTGTAATCGGGTTTGCGGCCGGAGCATTGAGTTCAAAAAACAGGACGGAAGGTGTAGTGAGCGCGCATTGGACCACCGTTTGGGCTACTTCCGGGGCAAGTGGTCAGGGCTTTGTGAAGGACGCTTATTTGGTCTATATGAGCTGTCAGTTCATGTCCTTGTTAGTTGCTCCTTCTGCGGCGTGACAGTTGCTTACGTCGCCAATTTCGTCGCCCGACGACGTACAGCCAATGGCCGGATGCGGGGAGCCCGACATTAACGTCCTCCCCTCCCTGAAGGAAGGGGAGGACGTTAATCGCCAAAACGCGGCTGCCCTTCGTCCACCTAGATTTCTGTAATCCATACCCGATGCGCATCGACGACCGGTAAGGAGTAGTAATTCGGCTGGTTGCCTGACGGTGTCTGCTCTTTGAAGGCACCAAGAGCGAAAATAGCCATCCCTTTCTTAATTTGTCCGCTGGTGAGGCGCGCCCACAACTGTGGCCCAGGGGCAGGAGTCGTTGTGATGACGTCCTGAAGCCAAATGCGGAGCTCCTTGCCGTCCGCGTGCCTATGTGAGAGCGTCAGGATGAACCCAGTCCTTCCTTTAAAAACGGACTCGATTTCCCCGAAGTAGATTCGTTCCGGCGGCTGGGCACTTGTAACGGAGCCGGCGTCTATGCCTACAAAGGCGCTGCCGTATGTTCCTCCTGGGTTCCACGGTGCTTTCAGTGGCGCCGTGGTGCGAATGCCTGGTGTCATGTTGACGTAGGCCCGCGCGAACGTCTCAACGAGCACACTGGACCGCTGACTCGCCCCTATACCTGGCTGAGTCACTCGTGCGCCGAGGCCTGCGTCACTCGGCGGCCCTCCTGCAGTTTTGCCAGGGGTACTTGTGACCGGGCCCGCACCTGTTGGAGGAGCATCCCGCCAGTCGGTTGGGTAGGGCGCGCGGGCCGGGCGCGCGGCCATCTCTCTTGCCGTCGGCCCAGCGGGTGGCACTAGAACTGGAAGTCTCGTGCACCCCGCGCGGTGCTGTGTCGTAGCACGGAAGTAAGGTGAAGGGCTCCTCTTGCGCGCGGCCTTGTGAGGGGCGGGAATCACAGGAACCACAGGAATGCGGCAATCTGCGCACTGAAATGAGGCGTCTGCTTTTGCGGCATCTGCGGTTCCGTAGGTCCGCTCCACATCCCGAATGTTGACGAGTATTCCGATACCCCCGAGCTTCGAGCCACCCTTCGTCAGTTCCGCTATCTCATGTGACATGCGCTTCTACTCCTCCGCTAAATCGCTACACAGAGGATGACACATGAGCTGACCCATTTTCAAATCGGACCCGACTTAAGGGCTGCTTTTCTCCCTACGCAGTCTCCCGATACCGACAACCTGCAGGTTCTTCTTCTCGCGGATGATGGGCGGGAAATCGGCGCCCTGAGCTGGGACACAGCGCGCCCCACTGATTCAGGCGCACCTCTGCAACTCGGACATCTGCGCGAAGGCCTTTTTTTGGAGGGGTATCAGCGCTATCTGCTCGAACTTGCTGGCTGGCGCCATCTAGGGCAGTTTGGAATCTACCCAACTGAATGGCGAGAGCCGGTGCGAAGCATCCCAAGCAGCCGTTAAGGCTATCTCGGTGGGCTGCCGTTTTTCGCTCCAACGGGTGACCGGCCCTTCTAGGGCCGCTCGGAAGCAGGCATCAGCAAAGAATCGCTCCGCCCGTTCTGGTCTGCGTCTTCGATACCCCGCGGTTGAGCTGCCGCGCAACAAACAACGGTGTCGTGGTCGTGCGACTGTGAAACACAGCAATTGCTTCATTGCAGAGCTCTCGGCCCATTTTGTGTGCAAGTCAGGGCGTTGCTTGTCTGCTCCCAAAGGGGCCTTGGGACCAGAGCTTCAGGCACAGGCGGGTCGATTCAGTCTTCGTTCCTGACCGCGTAGGAAATATCTGGCGCAGGGGGTGGACAAGGAAAAAATTCCTGTGAGGCAAGGAATTTTCTTGACGGATTGCATGACTTGAGAAAATATTCCTGCATAGGTAGGAATATTTATGCTGGTTCCACTCACTTCCGTCCGTGATGCGGGCGTTGCCATTCGCACGATGCGCAAGCGCGCCGGTATACGCATCGACGACTTCGCCCTTATCGCTGGCGTGAGCAAGCAATTTATGACGGACCTAGAGAACGGCAAAGATACGGTCCGAATGGGTATGGTGCTGAGTCTGCTGCAGCGTATGGCAATCGGCGTCAACCTTGACTTGTCTGACGACGCCGTGGACAGGTACAAGGCGGAACTAGAGAAGGTGAAGCGCCTGCGTACCCGGAAAAAAGCAGCCAACCGGCAGGGTACTGCTGGCGGCTCGAAAAAGACCTCTACGACGGAGAAGCTTCCTACGGGCGTGGAGGGGCTGGCTGACGAAGAAGCTCCCCGACAGGGACGTTGAGCGCCATGGCAAGGCGTTCGATGTTGTCGAGAGAGATGTTTCGCGCTTGTCGCTCAACGTGAGCGACGAAGGTGCGATGTAGGCCCGCTTCAAAGGCAAGCGCTTCTTGACTCATCCCGCGTTCAGCACGTAGGCGCACCACGTTCTCGGCAAGAAGCGCGCGAGAGGCGTGATGATGAGCTGGGGGTTTCGGCGGCGTGCTTGACACTGGTACAGAGTCTCTGGTCATGCCGCTTTTAAGTCAGCCGCTTTTAAGTCACAATCGGGAATTTACGTTCAAACGGAGCACGTATGTTCATGACTTCACCGCACTTTGAGGTGCCGGTGCCGAAAAGTCTGTTGCCTAAAGGCGGGGCCTGTCTTCAGGCCGTGTCCCTCTCCACCGGGTCGGCTTGGTTTGTTCTGACAACTGCGCATGAGGAAGAGAAGTCAACGATTTATCAGACGACGTTGGTGTCGTGGGTGACCACGCTCCGGGGAGTGCTGGAAGGACTCGAGGGCGCCAAGGTCGTTGGTCTCCAGTGGATGAGGCCCACAGGCGAGGCAGGGGGCTGGGAGCTGACAGATGTCAGTGAAGTGTGGCTTCCCGATGAACGAGAAGAGCCTGTGACAGGGGAGTTGCTATTTAAGGAGTCAGCGCAGGAATGGCTTCTGGATGAACGAGGCGCTCCTGTCGCCCATGAGAGTAGCGGGCGAAGGCAACTTGCTGCCGTTCAAGCCTAGTTCTCCAGTTCTCGACTTATTGGAGGTGAGTCCGTTTCAGTTCTCAACTCATTGTCGGAACTGGGCCAATCAGGGGTGTTTTGGGCTCTCAGGGGGAAAGTGGCCCAGTTGCCAGCATCTCGGGCTCATCAGGCGGCCGTCCCGGAATCTGGTGGTCACGTGTAGCCGTACCGAGCAGTTGCTCTCGGAGTTCTCAACTTTAATGTCGGCAAATTTGGCCTTTGGCCCGGCGCTAGTTCTCGACTATTTGTCTGAAAAGGCTCAGTTCTCAACTTATTGTCTGAGTTCTCAACTTTAATGTCCGCCTCCAGACCGTGCCGACTGGGACCTGTTCCGCGCCACTGGTGTGGCCCACCTCATGAGCATTTCGGGTTTGCATATCACCCTGTTCGCCTGGATTGCCATGGCCGCCGTGGGCTGGCTGTGGCGGCGCTCGCAGCGGCTGTGCCTGCGCTGGCCCGCGCAGCATGCTGCGCTGCTGGGCGGTGTGCTGCTGGCGGGGGGCTACGCGCTATTCAGCGGCTGGGGCGTACCGGCGCAGCGCACGGTGCTGATGCTGGCGGTGGTGGCGCTGCTGCGCCTGGCCGGGCGGCGCTGGCCCTGGCAGCAGGTGTGGCTGCTGGCGTGTGCCATCGTGGTGCTGGCCGACCCCTGGGCCTTGTTGCAGCCTGGCTTCTGGCTCAGCTTTGTCGCTGTGGGGATGCTTTTTGCTTCTGATTTCGTAGCTGGTAGCGCTTATGGGGCGAGCGCTGGAGGCCTTTTAGGCCATGTGCGCAAGTTCCTGCGTGAGCAGTGGGTGGTGACGCTGGCGCTCACGCCCCTGTCGCTGCTGCTGTTCGGCCAGGTGTCGGTGGTGGGGGCATTGGCTAACCTGGCGGCCATTCCCTGGGTCACGCTGGTGGTGACGCCACTGGCGCTGCTGGGCATGTTGTGGCCCCCGCTGTGGCAGGCGGCGGCGGTCAGCCTGGAGCCTCTGGTGGCGCTGCTGCAGGCCTTGGCCGCGTGGCCCGGGGCGGTGCTGGCCTTGCCGGCGGCGCCCCTGTGGGCTGCCGGGGGAGCGGTGCTGGGGGGCCTATGTCTGGCGCTGCGCTGGCCCTGGCGCCTGCGCGTGCTGGGCCTGCCGCTGCTGGTGCCCGCGCTGTGCTGGCAGCCGGCACGCCCTGCCATCGGGCAATTCGACCTGATCGCGGCCGACGTGGGGCAGGGCAACGCCGTGCTGGTGCGCACGGCCGGGCATGCACTGCTGTACGACGCGGGGCCGCGCTTCGGTCTCCACAGCAATGCGGGTGAGCGCGTGCTGGTGCCCTTGCTGCGCAGCCTGGGGGTGCGTCTGGACGCGCTGATGGTGAGCCATAGCGACAGCGACCACGCGGGTGGCGCCCCGGCCGTGCTCGCCGCGCAGCCTGGGGCCGCGCTGTGGGGCGTGGCGGTGGAGGGCTCCACCGCCACGCCCCGGCCCTGCACGGCGGGCCAGCGCTGGGAGTGGGATGGTGTGGTGTTTGAGCTGCTGCACCCGCCACCGCAGCAGGATGCGCGGCGCCCGAACGCCCAAAGTTGCGTGCTGCGTATTCGCAGCGCCCAGGGCGTGGCGGCCGTGCTGGCTGGGGACATCGAGCAGCCGCAGGAGCAGGCCCTGCTGGCACGGGGTGCGCCGCTGGCCGCCACGCTGTTGTTGGTGCCGCACCACGGCAGCAAAACATCGTCGGGCGCCGCCTTCATCGAGGCCGTGGGGCCGCGCTGGGCCCTGGTACAGGCCGGCTACCGCAACCGCTACGGCCATCCTGCGCCCGAGGTGGTACAGCGCTACCGTGTGGCGGGCACCGAGGTCGTGAACTCGAGCGCGTGCGGTGCAGCACGCTGGGATTCGGCCCGGCCACAGCAGATGCAGTGCGAGCGCACGCTGCAACGACGCTACTGGCAGCATGCTGGGGGCCGCTGATGCGGCCATGCGGCAGCCTGCACGATCGGGCCAATCGGCGCACAATACGGCCATTCCTGCGCAGTACCGGCCTTTTTTGCGCCTGCAGTGCTGCCTGACACATCCCCTCCTCCCATGCCATCCCCGTCACGCAATGCCCTGATCGACTCGGTCAAGGGCCTGGCTTGCGCCACCATCGTTGCCCACCACCTGGCCTTCTACGGCCCCATGTCGGACTCCGCCCACGACCTCATTCCCTCCGTGGTCGATGTGCTCTCCGAATACGGCCGCATGGCAGTGCAGGTGTTCCTGGTTTTGGGCGGCTATTTGGCTGCCGCCAGCCTGGCGCCCGACGGGGTGCTGCGGGAGGGGCCAGCGGCGCAGCACATCGGGCGGCGCTTTGTGCGCCTGATCGTGCCTTACGCTGTGGCACTGCTGGTGGCCGTGCTGGCGGCGGCGCTGGTGCGCCCATTCTTGGAGCATCCGTCCGTTCCGGGTGAGCCCGAACTGCACCAGCTGCTGGCCAACGCGCTGCTGCTACAGGACATCGTGGGCGAGGAAGCGCTCTCCGCCGGTGTCTGGTACGTGGCCATCGACTTTCAGCTGTTTGCCTGCGCGGTGCTGCTGCTGGCTGCGCTGCGCCATGCACCAGCGCGGGTGCAGCGCTGGGCGCCTGGCATGGTGGCGGCTGGTGGTGCGCTGTCGCTGCTGGTGTTCAACCGCATGCCCGATCAGGACATGTGGGCCTGGTACTTCTGGGGCTCGTACAGCCTGGGCATGTGCGCCTTCTGGGCCGCGCGTGCACCCCGGGCCTGGGCCTGGGGGCTTGGCATGGCGGCGGTGGGGCTGCTGGCGTTGTGGCTGGAGTTCCGCGCACGCATTGCCGTGGCACTGGTGGCGGCCTTGCTGTTGCTGGCCGTGAAACGCCTCGGCGTGGCGTGGCGCGGAGCCGACTGGCTGCCGCGCCTGGGCCAGATGTCGTACTCGGTGTTCCTGGTGCACTTCTCGGTGTGCCTGCTGGTGAACGCCGTGGTGAACCATTTGTGGCCCGATGCGCCGTGGCCGAACTTGCTGGGCATGGTGCTGGCTTTCGGGCTGTCGATCGCTGCCGGACGCCTGCTGTACCTGCGCGTGGAGCGCCACGTGCCTTCCTGGAGCGTGGCGCTGCGCTGGCAGGCCGGCATGGTGGGCACGGGCATGCTGGTGGCGCTGGCCAGCAGCCGGTTTTGAATGCTCTTTATTTCGTAGCTGCTAGCGCTTGCTGGTAAAGGGCTGGAGTCCTTTTTTATCAGTGTTCAGCGGTGCAGTTCGCCCGCGGCTTCGGGCTGGTACACCACTTCCTTGACGCGCACCGTCATGGCCTTGCCGCCAGGGCCCGGCCAGGCCAGTTCGTCGCCTACCGACATGCCGAGCAGTGCGCTGCCCACGGGGGCGAAGATGGAGACCCGGTCGGCGCTGCCATCCATGTCGCGCGGGTAGACCAGGGTCAGGCAGAAAGATTTGCCTGTCTCGACGATGGTGAACTGCACCGTCGAGTTCATCGTGACCACGGTGGGCGGCATTTCCTCTGGCGCCAGTACGTCGGCGCGATCCAGTTCTGCCTGCAGATCGGCCTTGCCGGGAAAGGCACTGGCCGGGATGGCGGCGAGCAGGGCTTCGATGCGGTCCAGATCGAGCGAGGACAGAATGATTTGCGGCTTGCGTGACATGGCGTGTGTTCTTTCCGTGGAGATGAGAGCGTTGCCCGGAACTGTAGCGAAACGCCCATCCCGCACTGCCGCGCAGGGGTTAGCGGCAGGGCGCGAAGGCGTCCAGGCTGTCCTGGTACACGCTGGTGTGCACGTCCAGCAGGCCCAGCACGGAGTGGAAGTAATTGTCGTGCGAGAGGCGCTGGTGCGCCCACTCGCGTTGCAGACAGGCGGTCGTCACGCCGCTGCGCGCCTGCAGCGCGGGGGACAGCCAGGCGATCCAGGGCACGTGCTTTTGCACGTCGGGAGCGATGGCGTACGGTAGGCCGTGCAGGTACAGGTTGTTCTCGCCCAGCGATTCGCCGTGGTCCGAAACGTACAGCAGCGCCGTCTGCGCCTGGTGGGCGCGCGCCTGCAGCCACTCGATGGTGGCGTTCAGAAAGAAGTCGGTGGCGACGATGCTGTTGTCGTAGGCGTTGACGACCTGTTCGCGCGAGCACTGCTGCAGTGCGTTGGTCTGGCACTCCGGGGTGAAGCGCTTGTGCGCGGGCAGTGAGCGCTTGGCGTAGGCCGGGCCGTGGCTGCCCATCTGGTGCAGCACCACGACCACGCCACGTGCGCGCCGCTCGGGCGGCAAGGCCGCAATGTGCGCGTCCAGGTCGCGCAGCATGATGGTGTCCTGGCAGTCGCCGCCAGGGCACAACTGCGCATCGGCCAGGCGCGCGGTGCCGATCTCGGTCACGCGGTCGCACACGCCCTTGCAGCCCGACTGGTTGTCGATCCAGACCACGCCCAGGCCGGCGTGCTGGAGCACGTCGAGCAGGCCTTCGGCATCGGTCTTGCGCTTGCCGAATTCGGCGCGCCCCAGGTGCGAGAACATGCATGGCAGCGAGGCCGCCGTGCTGGTGCCGCAGGCCCAGGCGTCGGGCGCATTGGCCAGGTCTTGGCGGGCTGACAGCAGGGGGGTGGTGGGGCGTTCGTAGCCATTGAGCGTGAAGTTGGCGGCGCGCGCCGTCTCGCCCACCACGAGGACGAGCAGCGGGGGCTGGGCCTGCGTGGCGTAGCTAGCGCCCAATTGGGCGTCACGCCCCAGTGGCGCGAGCGTGCGCGTGTCCATGCGCAGCGGCCGGGTGGTGAGGTCGGCCACCGCATACAGGCTGTTGAGCGGGTTGATGAGGTAGCGCAGCTGGGTGTGGTTGCGCATGGTGGCGGCAAAGTCCTGGAACACCAGCAGCAGGCTGCCCACGCCCACCAGCACCGCCGCCAGGATCAGCAGCACACCGTGCCACAGCTGGCGCCACCAGCCCAGGCGGCGCACGGGGCGCCGCAGTAGCCACACCAGAGGCGGTGCGGCCAGCAGCAGCAGGGCGGCCGCCATGCGCCAGTTGAGCAGGTCGCCGGCCTCGCGCGGGTCGGTTTGCAGCACGTTCACCAGCATGGTGGTGTCGATGACGATGCCGTAGCTCCACATGAAGTACACCCCGGCGGCGCCTGCCAGCAGCATCACCCCCAGCACGGGCTTGAGCGCGCGGCCCCAGGCCAGCAGGCCGATCACGGCCGCGTTACCCGCTGCTACCAGCACCATGAAGGCCAGGGCGAAACCCCAGCCGCGCAGGCCTTCGGTGCCCGGCAGCGCGGCTACGGCGCGCCACAGAGGCAGGTTGCACACGCTGGCCAGCCAAAGGCTCACCAAAACCACCAGGGTGGCGGGGTGCGAGGCGCTGGAGGCTGGAGAAAGGGGCGAGGACGCGGCGCGGGCACGGCGCAGCCGCTGCAGAAAGGCGGACATAAGTGCGCGATTGTAGGCAGCAGGCTCAGCCCAGCGCAGCCGCGTGGTGATGCAGGTGGTCGTCTATGAAGCTCTGGATGAAGTGGTAGCCGTGGTCATGGCGCGCGTGGCGGCGCAGGGTGAGGGGCTGTCCCACCTGGGCGCATGCGGCGACCAGGGCCTCGGGCTGCAGTTGCTGCGCCGCCAGCCAGGTATCGGCCAGTCCCTGGTCGACCAGGATGCCGCGCGGGTACGGCGGGCGGGCCTGGGCCGCCATCAGCGCACAGGCGTCGTAGGCCTGCCAGGCCTCGCGGTCAGGCCCTAGGCAGTTGCCGAGGGCCTGCTGGCCGCAGGAGCTGCTGGCTGCGCTGGCAATGGGCGCAAAGGCCGATAGGCTCCTGAAAAGGCCGGGGTGGCGCAGCGCCAGCATGAGTGCGCCGTGCCCGCCCATGCCATGCCCCAGGATGCCTAGGCGCAGGCCATCGATGGGCAACTCGGCAGCTACCAGGGGCAGAAGTTCGCGCACCAGGTAGCTTTCCATGCGCCAGTGGCGTGACCAGGGCGCTTGCGTGGCGTCGAGGTAGAAGCTGTTGGCCGCTTCGGGCAGGTGCACTGCGCGCGGGCGCGTGTCAGGGGTGATCAGGGCCAGGCCCATTTCGGAAGCCAGGCGTTGGGCACCGGCGAGGCTGGCGAAGGTGTCCTCGCTGGCATCCACGTCTCCCAGGCACAGCAGCGCGGGCACGGGCGCGCGGTGCAGCGCACGCGGCGGCAGGTAGATGCCGAACGGCATGTGCAGCCCGGTTTCTCGGGACGCATGGCGGTAATAGCGTTGCACGCCTCCGAAGCAGGCATGCGAGGCCACGAATTCGAGGGGTCTGTGCATGGCGGATGCTTTGAAAACGATAGCTGCAGGCGCTGGTTGTAAAAGAATCTTTCAGTGGAAACAAGCAAAAAATCTCACACAGCAAGCGCGTGCTGCTCACTTTTTCATACGACACGTGGACGTGTGGCGATAAAAAAGCCCGCAGGCGCGAGCCTGCGGGCTTTCGGGTGGGCGGTGGCGCTTACTTGACGTCGCGGCGGGGTGAGCCCGTGAAGAGCTGGCGCGGGCGGCCGATCTTGTACTCGGGGTCGCTGATCATTTCGTTGAGCTGGGCGATCCAGCCCACGGTGCGGGCCAGCGCGAAGATGCCGGTGAACAGGTTCACTGGGATGCCGATGGCGCGCTGCACGATGCCGGAGTAGAAGTCCACGTTCGGGTAGAGCTTGCGCTGTACGAAGTAGTCGTCTTCCAGGGCAATCTTCTCCAGCTGCTTGGCCAGGGCGAACAGCGGATCCTTTTCCAGGCCCAGTTCGGCCAGCACTTCATTGCAGGTTTCCTGCATGAGCTTGGCGCGCGGGTCGTAGTTCTTGTACACGCGGTGGCCAAAGCCCATCAGCTTGACGCCGGAGTTCTTGTCCTTGACCTTCTCCATGAACTCGCCGACCTTGGCCACGCCGCCCATGGCCTGGATTTCTTCCAGCATGTTCAGGCAAGCCTCGTTGGCGCCGCCGTGGGCAGGGCCCCACAGGCAGGCCACGCCGGCGGCGATGGCCGCAAACGGGTTGGTGCCCGAAGAGCCGCACAGGCGCACGGTGGAGGTGGAGGCATTCTGCTCGTGGTCAGCGTGCAGGATGAAGATGCGATCCATGGCCTTCTCAATGACCGGGTTCACCTTGTAATCCTCGCACGGGGTGCCGAACATCATGCGCAGGAAGTTACCGGCGTACGACAGGTCGTTGCGCGGGTACATGTAGGGCTCGCCCTTGCCGTACTTGTAGGCCATGGCCACCAGCGTGGGCATCTTGGAGATCAGGCGGATCGCCGCGATGTGGCGGTGCTCGGGGTTATTGATGTCGGTGCTGTCGTGGTAGAAGGCCGACATCGCGCCCACCAGGCCGGTCAGCACGGCCATGGGGTGGGCATCGCGGCGGAAGCCACGCAGGAAGAACTGCATCTGCTCGTGCACCATGGTGTGGTCGAGCACGAGCTTGTGGAAGTCCGTGCGCTGCTTCTCGTTCGGCAGGTCGCCATTGAGCAGCAGGTAGCAGGTGTCGAGGTAGTCGCACTCGGTGGCGAGTTGCTCGATCGGATAGCCGCGGTACAGCAGCTCGCCCTTGTCACCGTCGATGTAGGTGATGGACGACTGGCAGGACGCCGTCGAGAGGAAGCCGGGGTCGTAGGTGAACATGCCCGTTTGACCGTACAGCTTGCGGATGTCGATAACGTCCGGGCCGATGCTGCCGTGGTACATGGGCAGATCGATGCTCGGGCTGCCGTTGCTGAACGAGAGCGTTGCTTTGTTGTCAGCCAGTTTCATTTCCAGTTTCCTTCCTAGGGGTTTATGCCAGTTGAGCCGGTGCTGCGGGCGGGCGGCGCATGAGCTCCAGCACCTGCCTGACTTGCGGCGTGTCGAGGTCGCCCGAGGGCTCCTTGCGCCGCAGCAGGAGGTCGAGCAGGTCGTTGTCGGCCAGATCCATCAAGGCGACCAGACCCTGCGCTTGCGCGCGGGTCAGGCCATTTCCATGGGCCGCGAAGAATTGCTCGATGAACAAATCGTTCTCGACCAGGCCGCGGCGGCTGCGCCAGCGCAGGACGCCGCGTTCCCGTTCGTCGAGCAGTTGATCGTCTGCCATGGCTTCAGAGGGCGCGACGGGCCATCAATTCCTTGATCTTGCCAATCGCGCGGGTGGGGTTCAGGCCCTTCGGGCACACGTCGACGCAGTTCATGATGCTGTGGCAGCGGAACAGGCGGTACGGGTCCTGCAGGTTGTCCAGGCGGTCGCCTGTGGCGTCGTCACGGCTGTCGGCGATGAAGCGGTAGGCCTGCAGCAGACCGGCGGGGCCGACGAACTTGTCGGGGTTCCACCAGAAGCTGGGGCAGCTGGTGGAGCAGCTGGCGCACAGAATGCACTCGTAAAGGCCGTTGAGCTCCTCGCGCTCCTCGGGCGACTGCAGGCGCTCCTTGAACGGCGACACCGGGGTCTCGTTCTGCAGGTAAGGCTTGATCGAGTGGTACTGCTTGAAGAACTGCGTCATGTCCACGATCAGGTCGCGGATCACCGGCAGACCGGGCAGCGGCTTGAGAACGATGGTGCCCGACAGGGTGTTCATGTTCGTCAGGCAGGCCAGGCCGTTCTTGCCGTTGATGTTCATCGCATCGGAGCCGCACACGCCTTCGCGGCACGAGCGGCGGAAGGAGATGGTGGGGTCCTGCTTCTTCAACTTCACCAGGGCGTCCAGCAGCATGCGCTCATGGCCGTCGAGCTCGATCTCGACGGTCTGCATGTAGGGCTTGCTGTCCTTGTCCGGGTCGTAGCGGTAGATTTGGAAAGTGCGCTTCATGTTGGTTTCTCGTGGGGCTACGGTTAGAAGGTACGGACCTTGGGCGGGACGCTCTCGACCGTCAGTGGCTTGAGGTTCACGGGCTTGTAGGTCAGGCTGTTGTCGGCGCTGTGCCACAGCGTGTGCTTCATCCACTCCTTGTCGTTACGGCCCAGCGGGCACTCGGGGTGGTCGGCCGGGTGCTCGTAGTCGTACACCGTGTGGGCACCGCGGCATTCGTGGCGCGCGGCAGCGGAGGTCATGGTGGCCTGGGCGACTTCGATCAGGTTGTCCACTTCCAGCGCTTCCATGCGTGCGGTGTTCCAGACCTTGGACTTGTCCTGCAGCGTCACGGAAGACACGCGTTCGCGGATGGCGTTGATCTTGACCACGCCTTCGTCCATGCCCTTCTGCGTGCGGAACACACCAGCGTGCTGCTGCATGCTGGCGCGGATGTCACCGGCGATGTCCTGCGCGTAGGTGCCTTCCTTAGATTCCTGCAGCTGGTTCAGGCGCGCCAGGGTGCGGTCAGCGCCGTCAGCCGGCATGGGCTGGTGGTCGCCATAGCCGTTCACGTACTGCACGATGTGCTTGCCAGCGGCCTTGCCGAAGACCAGCAGGTCCAGCAGCGAGTTGGTGCCCAGGCGGTTGGCGCCGTGCACCGACACGCACGAGCATTCGCCTACGGCGTACAGGCCATTGACCACGCGGTTTTGCACGCCGTCGTGCACCACCACCTGGCCGTTGATGTTGGTGGGGATACCGCCCATCTGGTAGTGGATGGTGGGCACCACAGGGATCGGCTCCTTGGTGATGTCCACGTTGGCGAAGTTGTGGCCAATCTCTTCCACCGAGGGCAGGCGCTTGCGGATGGTGTCGGCGCCCAGGTGGTCCAGCTTCATCAGGATGTAGTCCTTGTTCGGACCGCAGCCGCGACCTTCCTTGATTTCCTGGTCCATGGAGCGCGAGACGAAGTCGCGCGGTGCCAGGTCCTTCAAGGTGGGGGCATAGCGCTCCATGAAGCGCTCGCCGTTGCTGTTGAGCAGGATGGCGCCTTCGCCACGGCAGCCTTCGGTCAGCAGCACGCCCGCGCCGGCCACGCCGGTGGGGTGGAACTGCCAGAACTCCATGTCCTGCAGCGGGATGCCAGCGCGCGCTGCCATGCCCAGGCCGTCGCCGGTGTTGATGAAGGCGTTGGTCGATGCGGCAAAAATGCGGCCTGCACCGCCGGTGGCCAGCAGCACCGCCTTGGCGTGCAGCTCATACAGGTCGCCGGTTTCGAGTTCCAGCGCAGTGACACCCACCACGTCGCCCTGGGTGTTGCGGATCAGGTCCAGCGCCATCCATTCCACGAAGAAGTTGGTCTTGGACTTGACGTTCTGCTGGTACAGCGTGTGCAGCATGGCGTGGCCTGTGCGGTCGGCAGCCGCGCAAGCGCGCTGCACGGGCTTCTCGCCGTAGTTGGCGGTGTGGCCGCCGAAGGGGCGCTGGTAGATCGAGCCGTCGGGGTTACGGTCAAACGGCATGCCGAAGTGTTCCAGCTCGATCACCACGTTCGGTGCCTCGCGGCACATGAACTCGATGGCGTCTTGGTCGCCCAGCCAGTCGGAGCCCTTGATGGTGTCGTAGAAGTGGTAGTGCCAGTTGTCCTCGCTCATGTTGCCGAGCGATGCCGATACGCCGCCCTGCGCGGCCACGGTGTGCGAGCGGGTGGGGAAGACCTTGGACAGGCAGGCCACGTTCAGGCCCGCACGGGAGAGTTCGAGCGAGGCGCGCATGCCGGAGCCGCCGGCACCCACGATGACCACGTCGAACTTGCGCTTGGTGATGTTGGCTTTGGTATAGCTCATTGTTTTCTTTCAATCGCGGGGAATCAGAGGCGCCACAGGGTCTGGAAGCCCCAGCCGGTGCAGGCCAGCAGCCAGACGATGGTGAAGATGTAGAGGGCGAAACGCAGGCCGTCGGCCTTCACGTAGTCCATCCACACGTTGCGCACGCCAACCCAGGCGTGCCAGACCAGCGCCAGGATCACGGCGAAAGTCAGTACCTTCATCCACTGGGCGGCGAAGATGCCGGCCCACAGGTCGTAGCCGATAGGGCCCTTGCTGAACAGCACCTGCGCCAGCAGGACGAAAGTGAACAGAACGATCACGGCGGCGGTGCCACGCTGGGCCAGCCAGTCGCGCACGCCGTAGTGGGCACCGACGACGGTGCGCTTGGAGCCATAGGTCACGGACATGGTGTTTTTCCTTCTAATCGGGGGGCGGGGTCAGTACAGGCCGAACAGCTTGGCGCCCAGTACGAGCGTCAGGCCCAGGCTCAGCACCAGCGTCACAGCGGCCGATGTGCGGCCAAATTCCTTGCTGACGATGTGGTGGTCGATGTCCATCCACAGGTGGCGCAGACCAGCGATCAGGTGGTGCAGGTAGGCCCAGATCAGGGCCAGCGCCACCAGCTTGACGAACCAGCCGGGCACGAAGCCCAGGCCCGCCGTGAAGGCGGCGCTGAACTGGGCGAACGAGATCTCGGACGAAAGCGAGGTGTCGAACATCCACAGCACGAACGGCAGCAGCAGGAACATGATCATGCCGCTGATCCGGTGCAGGATGGAGACCACCGCTGCGATCGGCATGCGGTAGGTGCGCACGTCTTTGAAGATGTTGATGTTGCGGTACTCAGGCCGCTTCTTGGCAAGCTCGGTCATGGCAAGTGCTTTCTCGTGGATGTAACTGCGTTGTAATCGCCGGGAGGCGAACAGCCCAAAATTCTATTGCAACGCAATAAACAGGGGCTTACAAAGAGGGATGTTTTTGCGATAAGTGCGAGATATGCCCTGTGGTGCGCGCTATTCGGGGGCTCGGCAGGGGCTCAGTTGAGCGCGTTGCGGTAGTGGTGGGTGTCGGTGCGGTACAGGCCACGGCGTAACTCCATGGGAACATCGTTGTAGGTGTAGGCGATGCGCTCCACGCTCAGCAGCGGCGTAGCGCAGTCCACGCCGAGCAGGCGGGCCTGGGCGGCGTCGGGTAGCACGGCGCGCAGCTTTTCTTCGGCGCGCACCATGCGCACACCGAAGTCGATTTCGAACATGGCGTAGGTCGGGCCGGGGTAGCTGGCCATTTGCTGCGCCGTCAGTCCCTTGAAGGCCTGGCCGGGCAGCCAGATGTCTTCCAGAATCGTGGGGGTGCCCGCGAAGGCGAGCACACGCCGCGCCTGCAGCACGGCGTCGCCCGTGCGCAGTTGCAGGGCGCGTGCGACGTCGGCGCTGGCGCGCACGCGCTTGCAGTCGATGATGCTGCGCTGCGCCGGGCCTTCTTCGCTGGCGTCGCCGGTGTCGGGCAGCAGGCGCAAGAAACGGTACTGCACATGCTGTTCCGCATGTGTGGCGACGAAGGTGCCCTTGCCCTGGCGGCGCACCACCAGGTTGTCGGCGGCCAGCTCGTCGATGGCCTTGCGCACCGTGCCCTGGCTCACGCGAAAGCGCGCGGCCAGCTCCATTTCGCTGGGGATGGCCTCGCCCGGCTTCCATTCACCGGCCTGCAGGCTCTGCAGGATCAGGCCCTTGATCTGCTGGTATAGCGGGCTGAAGGCGGGGGTGCCCTGGCCGCTGCCGCTGATGGCAGCGGGGGCTTCGGGGGCGGCGGGCGTGGTGTTGGACATGGGGCGGTGCAATGGCGGCGCGCTATGCTGCGCCGCATCCGTCTGGTTGTCTAATCATATCTTATATAAGACATAAGACAAATTGACGCAGGCCTCGAATCGGCGCTACACTTACGAGCTGTTCTGCGGGGCGCGGGCTGCTGGTGACAGACGCTGGTGCGACCTTGCACCACACCGTTTTTTTCCATCCTTGATTGGAGTCTCACCATGAGCAAGAAGCCCGTTCGCGTCGCCGTTACCGGCGCCGCTGGCCAAATCGGCTACGCCCTGTTGTTCCGCATCGCCTCTGGCGAAATGCTGGGCAAGGATCAGCCCGTCATCCTGCAATTGCTGGAAATCCCCGACGAGAAGGCCCAGAACGCGCTCAAGGGCGTGATCATGGAGCTGGAAGACTGCGCCTTCCCCCTGCTGGCTGGCATCGAAGCCCACAGCAACCCCGAAGAAGCCTTCAAGGACACCGACTACGCCCTGCTGGTGGGTGCCCGTCCGCGTGGCCCCGGCATGGAGCGTGCCGACCTGCTGGCCGCCAACGCCGCCATCTTCACCGTGCAAGGCAAGGCCCTGAACAAGGTTGCCAGCCGCAACGTGAAGGTGCTGGTGGTGGGCAACCCTGCCAACACCAACGCTTACATCGCCATGAAGTCGGCCCCTGATCTGCCGGCCAAGAACTTCACCGCCATGCTGCGCCTGGACCACAACCGCGCTGCTTCGCAAATCGCTGCCAAGACCGGCTGCGCCGTGGGCGACATTCGCAAGCTGACCGTGTGGGGCAACCACTCGCCCACCATGTACGCCGACTACCGCTTTGCCACCGTCAATGGCAAGTCGGTCAAGGAAACCATCAACGACCAAGTGTGGAACGCAGAAGTGTTCCTGCCTACCGTGGGCAAGCGCGGCGCCGCCATCATTGCCGCACGCGGCCTGTCGTCGGCTGCCTCGGCTGCCAACGCTGCCATCGACCACATGCGCGACTGGGCCCTGGGCTCCAAGGGCGAGTGGGTCACCATGGGCGTGCCTTCCAATGGCGAGTACGGCATTCCGAAGGGCATCGTGTTCGGCTTCCCCGTGACCACCGAAAACGGCGAATACAAGATCGTCGAAGGTCTGGAAATTGATGCCTTCTCGCAAGAGTGCATCAACAAGACCCTGGCTGAGCTGCAAGGCGAAGCCGACGGCGTCAAGCATCTGCTGTAAAAAGCATAGCTGCTAGCGCTTGCTGGTAAAGGGTTTGAGGTGGTTAAAAGCCTTGAATCCTTACCAATCAAGCGCAAGCAGCTCTCTTTTTGATAGAGACATGATGTTGCCGCTGCAGGCTCTGCGTGCCCCGCGCAGGTAGCCAGCAGGCAGTGGCAACACCATTTTTCCGTCACACCTCCCCAGCGCAACCCGCCAGGCCTCGATGACTGCCGCCATGCCCCACCCCAGAGAGATCCTGCTCGGCGCCCAGGCCATGGCCTGCTCCTTGCCAGTGTGCGACCACTACAGCGGCGTCGAGGCGCGCATGCGCAAGAGCCTGCAGCTGCAAGCCGAGCTGACGGCGGAATTCGGCCACTGCATGTTCGACGTCACGCTGGACTGCGAGGACGGTGCCCCTGTCGGCCAGGAGCGCGCGCATGCCGCGCTCGTCGTGCAGCTGGCGCAGCAAGCAGCCCCCGGGGCCCGCGTGGCAGCGCGCGTGCACGCCGTCGACCATCCGGCCTTTGCGGACGACATGGCCGTCATTGCGGGCGAGGCCGGCCAGCACCTGTGCCACATCATGGTGCCCAAGGTCGAGTCGGTGGACGACGTGCTGCACGCCGAGCAGGCCCTGCTGCGCGCCGGTGCAGCGCACTTGCCCTTGCATGTGCTGATCGAGTCGCCTGCCGCCGTGCAGCAGGCCTTCGCCATTGCCGCCCATCCGCGCGTGCAGAGCATCAGCTTCGGATTGATGGACTTTGTTTCCGCCCACGGTGGTGCCATCCCCGCGTCGGCCATGGGCGTGGCGGGGCAGTTCAGCCATCCGTTGGTCGTGCGCGCCAAGCTGGAGATCGCCGCCGCCTGCCATGCGCACGGCAAGGTGCCGTCGCACTGTGTGGTGACCGAGTTCACCGATGCCTCCGCCATGCATGCCGCCGCCAGCCGCGCCGCCAGCGAGCTCGGCTACACGCGCATGTGGAGCATTCACCCCGCACAGATTCGCCCCATTCTTGCCGCCTTCGCGCCCGCGCAGGGCGAGGTCGAGCAGGCCGCGCGTATTCTCAGCGCCGCCGCAGCGGCCGACTGGGCGCCCATCAGCAGCGCTGGGGTGCTGCATGACCGCGCCAGTTACCGTTATTACTGGCAATTGCTGGAGCGGGCCCATCAGACCGGCCGCACGCTGCCCGAGGCCGTGCAGCGCTGGTTCTATGATGGATCCCCTTCTTCTTTCTCGTCGGAATCGCCATGAAATCGTTCCTCGTCTCCGCATTGCTGCTGGCGCCCGCCTTGGTCCTGGCCCAGGCTGCGCCCGCCAAGTCTGCCAAGCCTGCCGCCAAGGCGCAGTCCAGCAAGACCAGCGCCAAGGCCGCGCCCAAGAAGGTGGTGGTGGCCAAGGCTGCTGCGCGCTCCAACCGCGCCGCAGCCACTGCTGGCACGGCGGCTGCGGCGGCTGCGGCCGCCGCCGTGGCTTCGGCCTCCACCAGCGCTGAGCTTGGCCCGGAAGAGCTGGCCGTGGCCGAGCGCGTGCACACCGGCCACATTGCCTGTGAACTGGGTGCATCGGTCAACGTCACGCCCGACCCCAAGGCACCAGGGCGTTTCCACATCAGCGGCAAGGGCTTTGCGTACCACATGACCCCAGTGGTCAGCAGCACGGGCGCGGTGCGCCTGGAAGACACGCAACGCGGCGCTGTATGGCTGCAGATTGCCAACAAGTCCATGCTCATGAACCAAAAGCTCGGCCAGCGCCTGGCCGACGAATGCATGAGTCCGGCCCAGGTGCAGGTGGCGGAGGCGCTGAAGACCAACCCGCAGCCCAGCCTGTTGGACAAGCCCGCCGACAAATGACCGCGCCGGCCACCTCCCCGCACGGCACGTGATGCCCCACCGATTCCCAATAGCTAGCCCCACTTTTTGAAAACGACTGGAGAGAGTCAAACATGTTGAAAGCCTACCGCGACCACGTCGCCGAGCGCGCCGCCCTGGGCATCCCGCCGCTGCCCCTCGATGCCAAGCAAGTGGCCGAGCTGATCGAGCTGATCAAGAACCCGCCCGCAGGCGAGGCCGAATTCCTGCTCGATCTGCTGACGCACCGCGTGCCCCCGGGCGTGGACGACGCGGCCAAGGTCAAGGCTTCTTTCCTCGCCGCTGTGGCGCATGGCGACATCCAGGTGGGCCTGATCTCCAAGGCCAAGGCCACCGAGCTGCTGGGCACCATGGTGGGCGGCTACAACGTGCATCCCCTGATCGAGTTGCTCGACGATGCCGAAGTGGCCGGTGTGGCCGCTGAAGCGCTGAAGAAGACGCTGCTGATGTTCGACTTCTTCAACGACGTCGCCACCAAGGCCAAGGCCGGCAACGCCAAGGCCCAGGAAGTGATGAAGAGCTGGGCTGACGCCGAGTGGTTCACCAGCCGCCCCGAGGTCGAGAAGAAGATTACCGTCACCGTGTTCAAGGTGCCTGGCGAAACCAACACCGACGACCTGTCGCCCGCACCCGATGCCTGGAGCCGCCCCGACATTCCGCTG
>Ga0222428_100333_pt1 | contig 23056 bp, 19 predicted proteins | sample 2B5Ametagenome_FD_182471 | JGI IMG/M metagenome (GOLD analysis project Ga0222428, IMG submission 182471) | Enriched microbial communities from leaf-cutter ant dump, University of Wisconsin, Madison, United States - 2B5A (version 2) | ecosystem: Environmental > Terrestrial > Nest > Insects nest >...
TGCCCGCCGTGACGCTGCCGCGCGCGGCGAACACCGGACGCAGCTTGGCCAGCCCTTCCAGCGAGGTGTCGGGGCGCGGGCCTTCGTCCAGGTTCACGGTGCGCTTCTTTTCCACCACCGCGCCGGTCGCGAGGTTGGGGGTGCGCTCGACGATCTCAAACGGCGTGATTTCGTCGGCGAACTCACCCGCCTGCTGGGCCTTGATGGCGCGCAGGTGCGATTCGAGTGCGAAGGCGTCCTGGGCCTCGCGCGTCACGCCCCACTGCTGCGCCACCTTCTCGGCCGTCAGGCCCATGCCGTAGGCGATGCCGACGTTCTCGTCGCGCGCGAACACCTCGGGGTTGAACGAAGGCTTGTTGCCGCCCATGGGCACCAGGCTCATGGATTCGGCGCCACCGGCAATCAGCACGTCGGCCTCGCCGACACGGATGCGGTCGGCCGCCATCTGGATGGCCGTCACGCCCGAGGCGCAGAAGCGGTTCACCGTCACGCCGCCCACGGGGTGGTCGAAGGCCAGGCCCATGGCAATGCGCGCCATGTTCATGCCCTGCTCGCCCTCGGGGAAGGAACAGCCGATGATCGAGTCCTCAATGGCCTTCGGATCCAGCGTGGGCACCTGGGCCATGGCGCCGCGAATGGCGGCCACCAGCAGGTCGTCAGGGCGGGTGTTGCGGAAGTAGCCGCGGCCCGAACGGCCGATGGGCATGCGCGTGGCGGCAACGATGTAGGCGTCTTGCACTTGTTTCATGTTTCTCTCTCCTTGCCGTTCAGTTGCGCACGGGCTTGCCAGTGTTCAGCATGCCCAGGATGCGCTCATGCGTCTTGGGCTGGGCGATGAGGTGGCAAAACACCTTGCGCTCCAGCGTGAGCAGGTATTCCTCGCTCACCAGAGAGCCTGCATCCACGTCGCCACCGCACACCACGTTGGCGATCATGCTGGCGATCTGGAAGTCGTAGGCGCTGATGAAGCCGCCGTCGCGCATGTTGACCAGCTGTGCCTTGATGGTGGCCAGGCCGCTGCGGCCAGCCACCGGGAACAGGCGCTTGAGCGGCGCACGCCAGCCACCGGCGGCCATGGCCTTGGCTTCGTTGATGGCGACGAACAGCACCTCGTCCTTGTGCGGCACGATGAGGTCGGAATCCAGCAGGTAGCCGAGCTTGCGCGACTCAATGGCGCTGGTGCCCACCTTGGCCATGGCGGCGGCGGTGAAGCCTTCGGTCAGGAAGGGCAACAGATCGCGGCTGGTGCTCTTGGCCATGTTCTCGGCCGCACGGCGGGCGATGTAGGTCAGGCCACCGGCACCGGGCACCAGGCCCACGCCCACTTCCACCAGGCCGATATAGCTTTCCATGTGGGCCACACGGCGGGCCGAGTACACGGCCAGCTCGCAGCCACCGCCCAGCGCCATGCCATGGATGGCCGACACCACCGGCACCTGCGCGTAGCGGATGCGCATCATCAGGTTCTGCAGCTCGGCCTCGATGCTCTCGATCGCGTCCGCACCGCCCACCACAAAGGCGGGCATGGTGGCTTCCAGGTCGGCACCCACGCTGAACGGCGCGTCGCCCGACCAGATCACCATGCCCTGGTACTCGCGCTCGGCCAGGTCCACCGCTTCCATCAGGCCTTCCATGACCTCCGGGCTGATGGCGTGCATCTTGTTCTTGATGCTGGCAATCAGCACCTGGCCGTCCAGCGTCCAGGTGCGCAGCGCCTTGGACTCGAACAGCGTGGTGCCAGCCGTCTTCCAGTCAGGCAGGCTGGCCTCGCCCAGCAGTTTCTCGGGGAACAGCTGGCGCTCGTACACCGGCAGCATGCGGCGCGGCACGAACTTGCCCAGCGCCGGGCTCCACGACCCTTCAGCCGTATGCACACCGCCAGCCTGCGCCACCGGACCCTCGAACACCCACTTGGGCAGAGGCGCCTTGCACAGCGCTTTGCCGGCGTCGATGTCCTCCTGCACCATACGCGCCACTTCAAGCCAGCCAGCCTCCTGCCACAGCTCGAACGGGCCCTGCTTCATGCCGAAGCCCCAGCGCATGGCCTGGTCCACGTCGCGCGCACTGTCGGCGATGGTTTCCAAGTGCAGCGCGGCGTAGTGGAAGCTGTTGCGCAAAATGGCCCACAGGAACTGGCCCGGCGCGCCTTCGGCATTGCGCAGCAGCTGCAGGCGTTCAGCGGCGGGGCGCTTGAGCATGCGCGCGTACACATCGTCGGCCTTCTGGCCGGCAGGCACATACGACTCGCTCTCCAGCTCGAAGCGCAGGATGTCGCGGCCCACTTTCTTGAAGAAGCCGGCCTTGGTCTTCTGGCCCAGGTTGCCCAGTTCGATCAGCTTCTGCAGCACGGCGGGCGTGCCGAAGCTGCCGTAGAACGGATCGGACTCCAGGCTCAGGTTGTCCTGCAGGGTCTTGATGACGTGGGCCATGGTATCCAGGCCCACCACGTCGGCGGTGCGGAAGGTGCCGCTGGACGCGCGGCCCAGCTTCTTGCCCGTCAGGTCATCGACCACGTCGTAGGTCAGTCCAAAGTTCTCCACCTCCTTCATCGTCGACAGCATGCCGGCGATGCCGATGCGGTTGGCGATGAAGTTAGGCGTGTCTTTGGCGCGCACCACGCCCTTGCCCAGGCCGCTGGTGACGAAGGCTTCGAGCTGGTCGAGCACCACCGGCTCGGTCGTGGGGGTGGGAATCAGCTCCACCAGCGGCATGTAGCGCGGCGGGTTGAAGAAGTGGATGCCGCAAAAGCGCGGCTTGATGGCTTCGGGCAGGGCCTCGCTCAGCTTGGTGATCGACAGGCCCGAGGTGTTGCTGGCCACGATAGCGTGCTTGGCCACGAACGGGGCAATCTTGGTGTACAGGTCGAGCTTCCAGTCCATGCGCTCGGCAATGGCCTCGATCACCAGATCGCATTCCTTGAGCAGCTTCAGGTGCTCCTCGTAGTTCGCGGCCTGGATCAGGTCCGCGTCTTCGGCCACACCGATGGGCGAAGGCTTGAGCTTTTTCAGGTTGGCAATAGCGCGCTCGGCGATACCGCTCTTGGGGCCTTCCTTGGCAGGAAGGTCGAACAGCACCACGGGCACTTTCACGTTGACGAGGTGGGCGGCGATCTGCGCACCCATCACGCCCGCGCCGAGCACGGCGACTTTTTTCACATTGAATCGGGACATGGTTGTCTTTGAATCCGGGGATGAATGAGGGGGTTACTCCACGCGCTGCCAGGTCTGCGTGCGGCCGAACGGACCGATGGAGCCGCGCACTTCGAGCTTCTTGCCGCCCTCGATGGGGGTCAGGCGCAGGGTGTAGAACTTGCCGTTCTCGGGGTCGAGTATCTTGCCCTCCTCCCACACGTCCTTGCCCTCGGCCTTCTTCGCGTCCTTGATGATGCGCAGGCCCACCATGGGCTGGTCCTTCAGCTCATCGCGGCATTCGGTGCACTTGGCGGCGGGGTCTGCACCCTTGCGCAGCAGTTTATCGATGCGCCCCTCGAGCACGCCGCCGTTGTCGCCGATGCGCACCTCCGACTTGGGCTCGTTGGTCTTTTCGTCGAAGCTGCGCCACAGCCCCACCGGGGTCATCTGGGCCAGGGCAGGTGCCGTGATTGCTACCAAAGCGATAGCTGCTAGCGCTTGTCTCATAAGGTCTCCATGGCAAAAAGGCTGTTTTCTGGCGGGAGCGGCCGCGCCCCCGCCACACACCGCGCCGGTCAGGCCAGGGCGGCGTCGGTGTCCATCAGCACCTTGCTGCCGGCACGGGCCGTGCGCATCAGCGTCTGGACTTCGGGGAACAGCTTGGCGAAGTAGAAGCGCGCCGTCTGCAGCTTGGCGGTGTAGAACGGGTCGGTGCTGCCGGCGGCGATGGCACGCAGCGCCACCTGGGCCATGCGGGCGAACAGGTAGCCAAACACCAGGTGGCCGGCCACGCGCAGGTAGTCCACGGCGGCAGCGCCCACTTCGTCGGGGTTTTGCATGCCCTTGAAGCCGATCTCGGTGGTGAACTTGGTCATCTGGTCGCCCAGGATGGCGATGGGGTTGATGAACTCGGCCATCTTCTCGTTCACGCCCTCTTCCTGCACCAGTTGGCCAATCAGCTTGCCCAGCTTCTTCAACGTGGCGCCGTTGTTGCCCAGCACCTTGCGGCCCAGCAGATCGAGCGACTGCACCGTGTTCGTGCCTTCGTAGATCATGTTGATGCGGTTGTCGCGCACGTACTGCTCCATGCCCCATTCCTTGATGAAGCCATGGCCGCCGAAGACCTGCATGCAGGCGTTGGTGGCGATGTGGCCGTTATCGGTGATGAAGGCCTTCACGATGGGGGTCAGCAGCGCCACCAGTTCGTCACACTCGACACGCACCTTCTCGTCGGGGTGGTGGTGCGACTTGTCCAGCAGCAGCGTGCAATAGATCTGCAGCGCGCGCGCGCCTTCGGCGTAGGCCTTGGCAGTGAGCAGCATCTTGCGCACGTCGGGGTGCACGATGATGGGGTCAGCGTCCTTGTCCTTGGCCTTGGTGCCGGAGAGGCTGCGCATCTGAATGCGGTCCTTGGCATAGGCCAGCGCGTTCTGGAACGCCACTTCGGTCAGGCCCAGCGACTGGTTGCCCACGCCCAGGCGGGCGGCGTTCATCATCACGAACATGGCGGCCAGGCCCTTGTGCGGCTGGCCCACCAGGGTGCCGATCGCGCCGTCGATGGCGATCTGCGCCGTGGCGTTGGCGTGGATGCCCATCTTGTGCTCCAGGCCGGTGCAGTAGATGGGGTTGCGTGCGCCCAGCGAGCCATCGGCGTTCACGTTGAACTTGGGCACCACGAACAGGCTGATGCCCTTGCTGCCCTTGGGCGCATCGGGCAGGCGGGCCAGCACCAGGTGCACGATGTTGGGCGCCACGTCATGCTCGCCCGCGCTGATGAAGATCTTGTTGCCCGTGATCTTGTAGGTGCCATCGCCGACAGGCTCGGCCTTGGTGCGCAGCAGGCCCAGGTCGGTGCCGCAGTGGGGCTCGGTCAGGCACATGGTGCCGGTCCACTCGCCACTCACCAGCTTGGGCAGGTACGTGGCCTTTTGCTCATCGGTGCCGTGTGCCAGCAGGGCTTCATACGCGCCGTGCGACAGACCAGGGTACATGGTCCAGGCCTGGTTGGCGCTGTTGAGCATTTCGTACAGGCACTGGTTGACCACGTGGGGCAGGCCCTGGCCGCCGTACTGCGGATCGCACGACAGTGCGGGCCAGCCGCCCTCAACGTAGGTGGCGTAAGCCTCCTTGAAACCCTTGGGCGTGGTCACGGAATGCGTGGCCACGTCGTGCTTGCAGCCCTCGGTGTCGCCGCTGATGTTCAGCGGAAAGGCCACCTCGGCGGCAAACTTGCCGGCTTCCTCCAGCACGGCGTTGATGGTGTCGGCATCGGTCTCCGCATGCGCAGGCATCGCCTTGAGCTCGTCCGCGACGTGGAAGACTTCGTGCAGAACAAAGTGCATATCGCGCAGTGGCGGCTGGTAGGTGGGCATGTGCGTACTCCTTGAGTGATGCGTTGGGTGGAAAAGGGAATCAGCCCGGCAGGCGCGCGTGTGCACCGTAGCGGGCCAGGATGTTGTCGAAGCCGGTCAGCGCGTGCTCGATCGAGCCCGCGTGCCGCAGGAAGCGCGCCTCGTAATGCAGCGCCAGGATGAGGCCATGGATTTCGAAGAGCATTTGCTCCTCCTTCACCTCGGCCTGCAAGTCGCCACACTCCTTGCACTGCTTGATGGCACGGCGCATGGCGGCATGCCAGGTGAGCACCGAGTCGGCCAGCGCGTCGCGCACCGGGCCGGCACGCTCGTCGAACTCGATCGCACCGCTGATGTAGATGCAGCCCGAGTCGATCTCGACCGAGGTGCGCTTCATCCAGTTGTCGAACAGCGCGCGCAGGCGCGGCACGCCGCGCGGCGCCGCCAGGGCGGGGTAGAACACTTCCTGCTCGAAGCGCTGGTGGTACTCGCGGATCACCGAAATCTGCAGCTCCTCACGCGAGCCGAAGTGCGCAAACACACCGGATTTGCTCATGCCCGTGACATCGGCCAGGGCGCCGATGGACAGCCCCTCCAGCCCGATGTGCGTGGCCAAGCCGAGGGCGGCATCAACGATGGCGGCCTTGGTCTGCTGCCCTTTCTGCAGCGCACGCCCCCGGCCGGTGCGTGCGGCGCTGGAGGCAGAGGCTGTGCGAGACTTGGGAACAGTGGGCATGAGAGCAGAAAAAAACGAACGTTCGTTCTATTCTGCAGCAATTTCCCGCGTTAGGCATCCCTCTAAGGGAAAATAGGGAGGCGGCTCCAAAGAGCAGCGCAGACGGCGCCCCCCTCAAAAGCCTGGCTATGCCCTTGGCGTCACGTTTTCCCGTATCGCAAACACGGCCGCTCCACCCAGAACCACGACGCAACGGCCAACACGAGCACCAGCAGGAGCGAAAGCCCCAGGCAGACTGCCAACGGCCAGCCCTGGCGCAGGCACAGCTGCGTCATTGCCTGCTGGACAGGGAACGCATAGATGTAAACCCCATAGGAAATATCGATGCGCCCCCGGCCCTGCCGCTCGGGCGCACCGACATGCGCTGCATAGAACACCCCGCAGGCAATCAGGCTCCACACCGCCAGCTGGCGCAGCGGCTCTGCATCAGCGTAGTACGCGCACAGCGCTGCCAGCAGCGTCACCCCGGCCATCCAGCCGCGCGGACGCAAGGCATACGCGGCAAACGTGCAGCCCAAGAAGAAGGGCACGCCGAAGGCACAGAAATCAGCCCACCTGAATACCTCTGCCCCCCAGCCACCGATGGCCTCCCAGCGAACATCCCACTGCCCCTGTCGGGCCGCCATCCACAGAACCACCAAAGCCAACGCCACAGCCGGATATGCCCAGCGCCGCCCCCGGGTGCTCCAGGCCAGTAGTGCCAGCAGTGCGTACATGAACAGCTCATAGCGAATCGTCCACAGGGAACCATTCACCGCACGCGCGAAGGGGTTCGACTCGAACACCCCGGGCAGTGTCTGCACCGTCGCCAGGCCGGCTGCGTTGTTGAAGAAGTTCATCCATGTTCCGGACGCGCTCCAATAGGCCGCCGTTGGCAGGGTCGTCACCGCCCAACCGAGGATGAACACCGAAAACGCCACGGCCACCAGCAGCCCTGGAAAAACCCGCATACAGCGCTTCAACGCAAAAGCGCGCCATTGCGGCTTGCGCATCCAGCTCTGCTGTACCAGGTAGCCGCTGATGAAGAAAAACACATACACCGCCAGCGATCCAAGGCTGTGCCCAGGAAACGGCACTGGCAGCTGCAGCCGGTACAGGAACACGCCATGCGAGACAAAGACCGCCAGCGCCGCCGCCAGGCGCAACCCATCGAAATGATTACCCATACCCGCCCTACCCTCCCAACGCCCCGCCATCCTCGCGCTGCGCCTCACCCAGAAAGCCGCCGCTCTGGCGCGCCCACAGGCGGGCGTAGATACCGCCTTGCGCCAGCAGCGCGGCGTGCGTGCCCTGCTCCACGATGCGGCCCGCCTCCAGCACGACGAGGCGGTCCATGGCGGCGATGGTGGACAGGCGGTGTGCGATGGCGATCACCGTCTTGCCGTGCATCAGGCCGTCCAGACTGTGCTGGATGGCGGCTTCCACCTCGCTGTCGAGCGCGCTGGTGGCCTCGTCCAGCAGCAGGATGGGCGCATCCTTGAGCATCACGCGCGCGATCGCCACACGCTGGCGCTGGCCGCCTGAGAGCTTCACGCCACGCTCGCCCACCTGGGCGTCGTAGCCGCTGCGGCCTTTGAGGTCAGTGAGCTGCTCAATGAACTCAGCGGCCTCGGCGCGCGCCGCTGCGGCGCGCATCTCGGCCTCGCTGGCGTCAGGGCGGCCGTAGAGGATGTTGTCGCGCATCGAACGGTGCAGCAGCGAGGTGTCCTGCGTCACCATGCCGATGGCGCTGCGCAGGCTGTCCTGCGTCACGGCGGTGATGTCCTGCCCGTCGATGGTGATGCGCCCCCCCTGCGCCTCGTGAAAGCGCAGCAGCAGGTTCACCAGCGTGGACTTGCCCGCGCCCGAGCGGCCAATCAGGCCAATGCGCTCCCCGGGGCGAATGTGCAGGCTGAGGTGGTCGATCACCTGCTTGCCCCCGTCCTTGTAGGCAAACGACACGTCCTCGAACGCGATCGCCCCCTGCGTCACGCGCAGCGGCTGCGCCCCGGGGGCATCCACGATGGTGCGCGGCTTGGTCAATGTCAGGATGCCGTCCTGGATCGTGCCGACGTTCTCAAACAACCCCGTCATCTGCCACATGACCCAGTGCGAATAGCCCATCAGCCGCAGTGCCATGGCCATCACGGCCGCCACCACGCCCGCCGTGGCCTGGCCCTCGGACCACAGCCACAACGCCGTGCCGGTACTGCCCAACAGCAGCAGCGTGATCATCAGGTGGTTGGCGATCTCGAACTGGCTCACCAGGCGCATCTGCGTGTAGCCCGTGGCCTTGAAGGCCTCCATGGCACTGCGCGCAAACTCGGCCTCGCGGCGCGTGTGCGCGAACAGCTTCACGGTCGCAATATTGGTATACGCGTCCGTCACGCGGCCGGTCATCATCGAGCGCGCATCGGCCTGCGCCTTGCCTATCTGGCCCAGGCGCGGCACGAAGTAGAAGCACGCCGCCGTGTAGGCCGCCAGCCACAGCGCGAACGGCAGCATCAGCCGCCACTCGAAGCTGGCGGCCAGCACCAGGATGCCGATCATGTAAACGCTCACGCCCACTAGCACATCCACCACCATGAACACCACCTCACGCACCGACAGCGCGGTCTGCATGATCTTGGTGGTGATGCGGCCGGCGAACTCATCGGCGTAGAACGACATGCTCTGCCCCAGCATCAGCCGGTGGAACACCCAGCGCAGGCGCATCGGAAAGTTGATGGCCAGCACCTGGTGCATCACCGCCGTATGCAGCCCGAGCAGCAGCACACTCGATAGCAGGATGGCCGCGATGCCCCACACCGTGCCGCGCTGCGCCTGCCAGAAACCTGCGGGCGACACGGTGGACAACCAGTCCACCACGTGGCCCATGATGGCGAACAGCGCCGCCTCGTACACCGCAAGCAGCGCCGAGGTAAGCGTCAGCAGCCCGATCCAGCCGCGCATGCCGCGCGTGCAGGCCCAGACAAAAGCGAAGAAGCCCGGCGGGGGCGGCACGGGCTCGGTGCTGGGATACGGGGGAACGCGGTTCTCAAAAAACGAAAAAAGCACGGACTAAGGCCTCCAGCAGCCCATGGTACGCAGAGCGGCCCGCCTTTGCCGGCGTGGGCCTACCTGGGTTGAAAATCAGAGCAAAAAACGCTTCCAGCCCTTACAGGACAAGCGCTGGAAGCTCACATTTTTGACAAAACACAGCACCGCGCGGGCGCTGGCGCGCGTAGTGCACAGCTCAGAGCATCAAGCCCAGGCTGGCCTGCAGATGCTCGGTGGGCAACTGGCGAAAGCCCGAGCGCGCGAAACGCTGCAACCGCCCCAGTGCGAACGCCGTGAGCACGCTGGCGCCCACCTGCGCATCCACCGACGGCGTGCCGGAGCCGCGCGCCAGCGCGGCGCCGCGCAGCGCCTGGCGCAGCGTGGACTCGATGCGCTCGAAAAACTGGTTCATGCGCGCCTGCAGGCGCTCATGCTCCAGCACCAGGGCGTCGCCCACCATCACGCGCACCATGCCGGGGTTCTTTTCGCCGAACTGCAGCAGCAACGCCACCACGCGCGCCGCCTGCTGCGCGCCCTCGGGGTTGCCCTGCTGCGGGTCCAGCGGCTCGCGGCCCACGATCTGCTGCGCCAGCGTGAAGACGGACTGCTCGATGAACTCGATCAGCCCCTCAAACATCTGCGCCTTGCTGGCGAAGTGGCGGTACAGCGCGGCCTCGCTCACGTCGAGCTGACGCGCCAGCGCGGCGGTGGTGATGCGCTCGGCCCCCGGCTGCTCCAGCATGGCGGCCAACGCCTGCAGAATCTGCACGCGCCGCTCCCCCGGCTTGGGGCGCTTGCGCGCAGCGGTCGCAGCGGACGGGGATTCGGGGGAGAGGTCGGACATGGGCGAGCGGGGTTGCGCGGCGATTCTCGCACAGCCCCCCGGCGGGGCCTGGAACGGGTTGGCGCCCTCTGTTTTCCACGGCGCTGCGCGCCACCCATGTCGGATGACAACGGGGCGTCCCATCGCGCCCAGCGCTACGGAGAAGGGGGAGGCGCGAAGCGACGCAGGGGGTGTTTCACGCCGCCTGCGTTCCGCAGGCGTGGCAGAAGCGGGCAAAGGCGCTCTTGCGCGTGCTGCAGTGGCCGCAGCGGTCGAACAGGCCAATGCCGCAGTGTGGGCAGTAGTCGATCTGGTCGTTCTTGAGGTCCACCGGGCGCTCGCACCCCGGGCACACGCTCTTGGCCAGGCGCGCCAGCGCCACGTCGTAGCTCAGTTCCTTGCGCCGCTCCTGGTCGGGCAGCGCCTCGGCCTGCTTCTGCCGCTCCAGGTAGCCGTTCAGCGCCACGATGGCATAGCGCCCCACCAGCGCGGTGACGACGATGCCGACCACATAGCGCACGTAGCCGCCGTAGCTGGGCAGGTAGGGCACGAGCTCGACGAAGAAGGCAAACAGCGCGAAGAAGATGAAGCCCCACACAAACGGCCACCAGGTGCCCTGGCGCTTTTTGGCGAACAGCCAGCCCGCCGCCACCAGCAGCGGCAGGGTGAGCGCCAGGCGGTAAAGGAATACGCGCAGCTCCACCGTGCGCTGGGCCGCGGCCAGCTTTTCGTAGCCGCCGCGCTCCAGCGCGTCGAGCTGCTGCTGCGCGGCCTGGGCGCCCTGGCGCGCGTCCAGCAGGGCCTGCTCCTGCGCTTCCACGGCCTGCTGGGCCTGGCGCTCGCGGCCCTTGAGCGCATCCAGCGCCTGGGTGCGCGCGATCACCTCGGGGTCGTGCTCGGCGCGCTGCGTGGCCTGGCGCGCGGCCAGCCAGTTGTTGAAGGTCTCGCGCTCGGCCTGGTTCTCGCTGCGCGCCTTGGCGCGCTGCAACCGCGCCTGCTCCAGCGCGGCCTGGGCGTCCTGCTCGGCCTGGTGCGCCTCCTTGACCTGGCTGCGCAGCGCCTGCGCGGCCGTGCGGTCGAGGAAATCGTCCACGCGCAGCGGTGCCTCGACCTTGGGTAAATCGCCCACGATGGTGCCGCCCAGCCCGATCAGGAACCCCGCGAACACCAGCGCCACCAGCCACAGGCCGCGGCGAAACCACTTCTCCGACAGACGCAATGCCTTGCCCATGATGCACCTCTCTCCTTGGGAATCTCGTTGGAAACTATGAATTTAATAGCTGCTAGCGCTTGCCACACAAGCGCTGAAGCCCATTTTGACCCCTAATCACCGCGTCACCTGCGGCGCCCCGGCCAATTGCGCGCGCTCCAGCCACGCCAGGGCCGAGTCCACCGTCACCGTCTCGATGCGGTCGGCAAAGCGCTTTTCCGGCGGATGGTCGTCAAACGCCACGTTGGCCGCCGTCACGCGCCCGCCCAGCCGGGTGAGCGGGCCGATCTTCAGCACGCTGGGCTCGTAGCCCTTGAAGCGCAGCCACGCCTGGGCCTGGGCGCGCTGGCGCACGCTGGCGGGCTCCATGGCGGCGGCCAGGGTTTCTATCGCCCACTGGTTGGACTGCTGGTATTTCTCGCCCCAGGCGTAGCTGACCATGCTGTAGGGACGCACATGCAGCTGCGTGGCCTGGGCGTTGGCTTGCAGCACCGGCAGCAGGCGCGCCTGCACCTCGGGCGTGGGCACGGCCCACACGGCTTCATGGCGCCACAGGTCGTCCAGGAAGAACTCGCCGAGCCCCTGGCGGTACACCGCCGCCACGGCAGTGCCGCATTCGTTGAGCTTGTGCACCACGCGCCAGGGCCCGGCCTCGCTCTTGTAGGCCCAGCCCAGGTGCGAGTAGCGCAGCCCGTATTTCGTGAGGTCTTGCCCGGCACGGCCCAGAAGCACCACGCGCGCGCCGCTGGCGTCCAGCGCCTGGGCGGTCTGCTGCGCCAGTTGCATGCCACGCTCGATGCCCTGCACCGTGGGGCGGTGCGGCGCACACGAGCGGCCGGCGTGCGCTGGCAGCCCCAGCGCAGCCCACAGCGCCAGCGCTGCGGAGAAAACAACAACCGGGCGCATGGTCACAGCCTTTCGTTGTGCAGCAGGGCGCGGCCCAGGGCGTTGGGCACAAAGGCCAGCACCTCGCCCGCCGCCGAGAGGATGACGCCCGTGCCGATCACGCTGCACGACACCACCGTGCCCACGCCGTAGGCGGCGGCGCTGGCGGCGCGGCCGGTGAGTTCAATGCTGGCCTGGGCGCCGTCCGAGGCGCGCTCCAGCACGATCACCGTACCCATGGCCGAGGCCTGCACCGCCTTCACCGTGAGCACGGCGCCGCCCGCCGACAGCGCCACCGGCAGGGCCGCCACCGCGCCGGCCGTGGCCGATGCCGCCCCCGACGCCACCACCACCGAAGCCACCGGCATCAGCGACAGGGCGGCCGAGGCCTCGCTTTGCGCCTGGGCGGCGCTGCCGCAGGCCAGGCCGGCAGCCAGCAGTGCCTGGGCGGCCAGGCGCTGCACCCATGAAGGCATGTCATTGCGCATGACGTTTCTCCTGTAAACCCGATACGAAAGAAGCGCCCGCCCGCTCACTGGGCCGCCTCGCGGCGACCTTGCAGGCGCGCCTCCAGCACATCAGCCTCGTGGCGGTCGCGCAGCATCTTGGCCAGGGTGAAGGCGGTGGTGATGAGGTAGAGCCAGCTCACCCCCAGAAAGGCCTTATAGGTGGGGTTCACCTCCATGTCCCACAGGCCCCAGCCGGTCAGTGCCATGGCGGTGCCAAAGCCGCCCCACACCACCAGCCGCCACAGCGGGGTATCGCTGCTGCCGCCTTGGTTGTCGCGCACAAACTTGGCCAGCACCAGGGCCGCCGACAGGCAAAACACATAGCCCATGAACATGAAGGCGCGCGCCAGCGGCTCGCCCGGCAGCCAGGCCAGGCCGGTGGCGCACAGCAGCAGGGCAATACCGAAAGAGGCCCAGACCTGGAGCTGCCAGGCCTTGGTGTCGCGCGGGAGGGTGAGGGGAGCGTTTTGCATGGTGGCTGCACTCAGGCGTTGGTTGAACATGGAACGCATGGTGCAGCGGGCAGAGCGAGAAAGTCTCGCTTTCAGTGCCAAGTGGCAAACCATTCGCCACGTAGCATCAAAAAACGATACTTTTACCCCGCCGCCAGCAGCTGCGCCACCTGCGCGCGCAGCGCCTCGGGCTGCACGGCAGACGGCGCCACGGGGGCGCCTACATTCAGCCCCACGCGGTTCCAAATACCCCGGCGGAAGGGCCGCACCATGGCCCCGCCTTGCTCAATGCGGCTGAAGAACGAGCCCCAGAGGTGGGTCAGTGCCATGGGCACCACGGGCGCCTGCACGCTCTCGGCCTGGGCACGTTCGAGAATTTTCATGATGCCGCCCTTGAAGGGCTGCAGTTGCCCGTCGCGCGTGATGCCGCCCTCGGGGAAGATGGCGAGCAGGTCGCCTTCGCGCAGTACTTGGGCGGCGCGTTCGAACGCGGCTTCGTAAGTGGCAGGATCTTCTTTCTGTGGCGCAATCGGTATGGCCTTGGCCAGGCGGAACAGCCAGCCCAGCACAGGCACGCGGAAGATGCGGTGGTCCATCACGAAGTAAATGGGCCGGGGGCTGGCGGCCATGAGCAGCACGGCATCGACGAAGCTCACGTGGTTGCACGCCAGGATGGCCGCGCCCGTGGTGGGAATGTGCGCGTCGCCGCGCACCTTGAAGCGGTAGATGCAGCGCGACAGCACCCAGGCGACGAAACGCAGCAGGTACTCGGGCACCAGCAGGAAGATGTAGCCCGCCACCACAGCATTGGCGATGCCGGTGAACAGGAACACCTGCGGCACCGAGAACCCGGCCGACAGCAGCGCCCCGGCCAGCAGGGCGCTGGCGATCATGAACAGCGCGTTGAGGATGTTGTTCGCGGCGATGATGCGCGCGCGGTGCGTGGGCTGGCTGCGCATTTGAATGAGCGCATACATGGGCACGCTGTACAGCCCGGCGAACAGCGAGAGCAGCAGCAAATCGGCCATCACGCGCCAGTGCGCCGGCTGCGCCAGGAAGGCGGCCAGCCCCATGATGGGCGACGCGGGCAACGCGCGCGATGCAAAGTACAGGTCGATGGCAAACACGCTCATGCCAATGGCGCCCAGCGGCACCAGGCCAATTTCCACATGGCGGCGGCTCAGCACCTCGCACAGCAGCGAGCCAATGCCAATGCCCACCGAAAACACCACCAGCAACAGCGAGGCCACCTGCTCGTTGCCGTGCAGCACCTCTTTGGCAAAGCTGGGAAACTGGCTGAGGAACACCGCGCCAAAGAACCACATCCACGAAATGCCCAGCAGCGAGCGAAACACCACCATGTTGCCGTGCGCCAGCTTCAGGTTGCGCCAGGTTTCGCTGAAGGGGTTCCAGTTGATGACCAGCCCCGGGTCGGTGGCGGGCACGCTGGGAATGAACTGCGCCACCGCACGCCCCGCCAGCGCCACGCCCACGCAGGCCATGGCCACGTAGGCCGGGCCCACGCCGGGCAGCGCCACCAGCAAGCCGCCCGCCACCTGGCCCAGCAAAATGGCGACGAACGTGCCCATCTCCACCATGCCGTTGCCGCCGGTGAGTTCGCGCTCAGACAGCACCTGCGGCATGTAGGCAAACTTCACCGGCCCGAACAGCGTGGAATGCAGGCCCATCAAAAAGGTGCAGCCCAGCAGCACCAGCGGGCTGCCGGCATAAAAGCCCCAGGCCGCCAGCACCATGATGGCGATCTCCAGGTTCTTCACGAAGCGGATCATGCGCGTTTTGTCCACCTTGTCGGTCAGCTGCCCCGAGGTGGCCGAGAACAGCAAAAACGGCAGGATGAACAGCGCCCCAATCACCAGCCCCGCCATGCTCGGCGGCAGCCACGACACGCTGAGCTGGTAGGTCACCATCACCGTGAAGGCGAACTTGAACAGGTTGTCGTTGGCCGCGCCGGCAAACTGCGTCCAGAAAAACGGCGCAAAGCGCCGCTGGGTGAGCAGGGCGAACTGGTTGGGGTGGTCGTCATGCGCCACGGACGCGGCATGCGGGTTGGCCTGGGCTTGGCTCATCGTGCGCTCCCTCGCTGAATGTTGAACGCCTTTGCGGTACGCAAAGGCAGGCTGGCGATTGTGCCTTCGCGCCCGACACAGCGGGGCCGCAGCGCCAGCACCAGCGGCAGCGCGGCGGCAGCCGCCACCACATGTTTGAGGCTGTGCCCGGACACCCACATCTGCGTGGCAGCAAACACGGCGGCGTCGCCCGCCTCCAGCGCCTTGGCCACGGCGTAGACCACCACCACCGCGCCCCAGCGCACCGGCAGCGCCCCCGGCAGCGGCGCCACGCAGGCCAGGCCCAGCAGCACCAGAACGCCCCCGCCCTGCAGCACCGCCCAAGGCAGCAGGTTGCCTGTGGCCGTCCACACCTGCAGCGCGGCCACGCCCCCCAGCAGCACGGCCGCCGCCACGACCCAGGCAGCGCGCGCATCCACGCGGGTGTGCACGGCCAGCCCCAGCAGCCCGGCAAAGGCCCAGAGCATGCCGAAGCGGTCCCACCACAGCGTCGCGTCGTGCGGCGCCCAGTGGTACCAGGCCGAAAGGCCGCCCGTCAGCGCCAGCCCTGCGAAGCACAGCGCCGCCAGGGCACGCGGCGTGGCGGGCAGGCGGCGCGCCTGCGGCCCGTGCAGCGCCCAGGCGCCCCAAAGGGCGACCAGCACGAAGGCGGCGTTGCTCAGCACGTCCAGCGCGCAGGGCAGCCCCGCCCAGGCGCGCTGGTCGGCAAAGGCGTGGTAGTGCGGCGCCTGGGCCAGCGGCGGCAGCCCACAGGCCAGGCCCAGGAAAACGGCCACGGCAGCGGCCAGGAGCCAGCGCAGGCGCTGGGCGGAAAGGGTTGGCAGGTGCATCGCGCACTCCTTCGGTCAGCGGCGCCCCCCTGCGGGGCGCCATGGCCGGCAGTGTCGGCAGGCACCGCATTTTGGGCATTGTCTGGATGCACCAGCACCAACCGTGAACGCCACAGGTATCCATAATCGATACCCATGAGCACCACCGCCGACCTCGTGACCGCCCTGAAAAAGGAACTCAAGGCCGCCCAGATGACCTACGCCGATCTGGCGCAGGCCATCGGCATGGCCGAATCCAGCGTTAAGCGCATGCTGGCCAAGGGCGACATGCCGCTGTCGCGCATCGATGCCATTTGCCGCGCACTCAAGCTCGATTTCGCCGACCTGGCGCGGCGCGTGGCCGACAGCCAGCCCCTGCTGCAAGAGCTGTCGGCCGAGCAGGAGCGCGCCGTGGTGGCCGACAAGAAGCTGCTGCTGATGGCCATCTGCGTGCTCAGCCAGTGGACGCTGGAGCAGGTGCTGACCACCTACCGCCTCACCGAAGCCGAGGGCGTGAAATACCTCGCGCAGCTCGACCGCATCGGTATCATCGAGCTGCGCCCCGGCAACCGCTACCGGCTCAAGCTGGCCAAGACCTTCCGCTGGCGCCCGCACGGCCCGGTGATGGACTACTTCCGCGAGCACGCGCTGCTGGACTATTTCGCTGGCGGCTTTGATGGGCCCGGCGAAGGCGTGCTGCTGGTGCACGGTAGCATCAGCCGCAGCCTGGCGCCCGCCTTTATGGAGCGCATGCAGCGCGTGGCGCAGGACTTTGCCCAGCAGCACCTGGCGGACCAGCGCCAGCCCGAGGCACAGCGCGAGGGCTACACGCTGCTGCTGGCCATGCGCAGTTGGGAGTTCGAGGCGTTCACGGGCATGCGGCGCAGCATGGCGGGCCCGAAAAGCTCCTGATTTAATAGCTGCCAGCGCTTGATGGATAAGCGCTGGAGACAATTTTGGCTCTAGAGTGAGCGCCTGCCGCTCAGCCTGCCGACTTGCGCGCAGGGCGGCGTGCTGGCGCCTTGGCCGTGGCCTTCGCCGCAGGTTTTGCTGCCTTCGCCGCAGGCTTGGTGGCCGGCTTCGCTGCCTTCTTGGCGGGTGCTTTCTTGGCTGGCGCGGCCGGCTTCACGCCTGCGGCCTCCTGCATGCTCTGCACGCCCTTGGCGGCGAACTGGGTGGCCATGTCGCTGGCCGTCTTGAAGGCCTCCTTGGCCAGCCCCGTGGCCACGTTGCGCGTAGTGTCCAGGGCACTCTGGCGTGCGGCATCCTTGAGCGCTTCGCCAGCAATCTGCTGGAACTGGGTAGTCAAGGCGCCCCACCACTGCAGCGGATCGATCAGGCCTACATCGGCAGCGCCCTTGGCCGCCTTCGCGGCGGCATCGGGCACAGCCTCGGCCGCCGCACGTGCTGCACCGGCCATCGCCTGGGCCGCACCAGCGGCAGTGTCACCGGCCTTCTGCACACCGGAGGCTACGGTATCTGCCGCCTTGAGCTTGAAGGCATTGGCCACGTCACCCATGCTGAAGTTCATGCCCTGCAAGGTCGCCAGGGTCATCTTCTGCACCTCCAACGCCTGAACGGTCGCGGCCAGCGCGCGCGAATTCTGCTCCAGCCAGAACTGCACCGACTTGAGCTCGGAGATACGCTTGTCCAGCTCCTCAACGTTGAGTGTGGGCGCAACCCAGTTGGACAGGTTGGGCAATTGCGGCACCCGGTCGGCCGCGCCCTTGGCAAGGTTTTGCAGGAAATCGAACCCGGGAACCAATTTGGCAAAACCAAAGGCGTTGTTGTCGCTCATGACCGCTCCGTGCTGGTTGTGATGGTGATGCGTTACAGCTTACTCCAAGCCAGCCGCGCGTGGCACCCGGCGCCGGCCCTACACTGCACGCCATGCTGCGCTGGTTTCTCGTCGTCTTCCTGGCCCTGGTGCTCATCAATGGGCTGACGCCGCTGCTGCGCCGCTGGGGCTTTGGGCGCCTGCCAGGCGACCTGCGTTTTCGCCTGGCCGGGCGTGAGTGGGACATCCCACTGGCCTCCACGCTGCTGCTGAGCTGGCTGGTCAGCCTGCTGGCGCGGCTGCTGTGAAGCTGTTGAACGTTGCTGCACCGGCCCCATCTGCAGGGGCAGACGCACACACCCCGCGAGAGCCCCTATGACCTCCCCCGAGACCCTGCACCTCGTCTGCCCGCACTGCCACGGCACGAACCGCGTGCGCGCGGCCGACCTGGACAGCGCGCCCGATTGCGGCCACTGCCACCGTCCGCTCGTGACCGGCGCCCCTGTGGCACTGGACGGCGCCACGTTCGACAAGCATGTGGGCCGCAGTCACCTGCCAGTAGTGGTGGACTTCTGGGCCCCCTGGTGCGGCCCCTGCCGCCAGATGGCGCCGGGCTTTGCCCAGGCGGCGCAGGCGCTGGCGCCACAGGTGCAGTTGGCGAAACTGGACACCGAGGCCCACCCGGAAATCGCCGGTCGCTATCAAATCCGCAGCATTCCGACGATGATCGTGTTCCGCGCAGGGCGCGAGGTAGCGCGCGTCTCGGGCGCGCTGCCGCCCGGCGAGATCGTGCGCTGGGTACGCTCCGTGCTCTGAGAGCCTGTTCACGATCTTTACCTAGTGCCCGCAAGGCAGCCTAAAGCCGCAATCTAGGCGCGCGCCGCAGGCCATGCTGGCGGCCTGGGTAAGGTGCGCAACGACGAGTGCGGCTTTTTTCTGCCTTGCCCGAAGGGTTGCCCCGCAAAGGTGGCATCTGCGGCGTTGCCAATGCTCGCCGGGCCACCAGCCCGGCTGCGCTTTGCGCCTTGCACCTGCCACCTTTGCGGGGCAACGGGCACTATGAAAAGATCGTGAACAGGCTCTGAGCCCTAGGCCGACAGCCACGCCGCGATGGCGTCCTGGCGCGCCTGGGCTACGGCGTCGCCCACGGCAGGCCCACGCAACCCGCGCTGCGCGGCCGCACGGGCCACGGGCGCGGTATCCACGGCCAGGGCGGCCTGCAGCGCGGCGGCCAGGCGTGGCCGCTGCGGATACGCGGCGTCCTCATGGCCCAGGCGCCCGCGTGCGTCGCACTCGCAAGCCCACAGCGCCTGGGCGAAGCGCTCGGGGCGGCGCAAAGCATCGCAGCGGGTGAACAAGCGCAGCAGCGCGGCGGGCCCCAGGTCGCCACTGCGATGGATGTTGCCGTGCTCGCGCGCCACCAGGTCGGCCAGCTCGCGGCATTCCAGCGGCACGCGCCAGCGTTCGCAGACGGGCTGCAGCAGTCGCGCGCTGCGTTCCTCATGGCCGATATGGCGCGGCAGCACGTGCGCGGGCGTGGTGCCCTTGCCAAAGTCGTGGCACAAGCAAGCGAAGCGCACGGGCAGCGGCGCCTGCAGGCGCGCGGCCATGTCCAGCACCAGCATGGCGTGCACGCCCGTGTCCACCTCGGGATGGTAGTCGGCGCGCTGGGGCACGCCCCACAGGCGATCCAGCTCGGGCAGCAGCACGGCCAGCGCGCCGCACTGGCGCAGCACCTCGAACATGCGCGCTGGCCGCTCTTCCATGAGGCCGCGTGCCACCTCCTGCCACACACGCTCGGGCACGAGGTGGTTCACCTCGCCATCGGCCACCATCTCGCGCATCAGCGCCAGCGTTTCGGGGGCAATGGTGAAGTCGCTGAAGCGCGCAGCAAAGCGCGCCACGCGCAGGATGCGCACCGGGTCTTCGCGGAATGCGTCGGTGACGTGGCGCAGCACGCGCGCGTGCAGGTCGCGCACGCCGTTATAGGGGTCAAAAACGGCTCCAGCGCCCGTCCAGTCAGCGCTAGCAGCTATTGCATTAATAGTGAGATCGCGCCGCGCCAAGTCCTCCTCGAGCGTAACGCTGGGCGCCGCCTGCACCACGAAGCCGCGGTAGCCGCGCCCACTCTTGCGCTCGGTGCGTGCCAGCGCGTACTCCTCGTGCGATCCTGGGTGCAAGAACACCGGGAAGTCGCGCCCCACGGGCGTGAAGCCCTGGGCCACCATCTGTTCGGGCGTAGCGCCCACCACAACCCAGTCGCGGTCATTGACCGGGCGGCCCAAAAGCCGGTCACGCACCGCGCCGCCCACCATGTAGATCTGCATGGGCGGCAGTGTAGGGCCGTGGCGGCCTGCGGTCAGGCCACGCGCCGCATGGGCTGCCCTGCGGCAGGGGCGAGCAGCGTGCGGTAGTAATTGGGCAGGGCGAACAGGGCGGGATGAACCTCGGGGTTGTAGTACTGCAAATCACCCACGCCACGCTCAGCCAGGCGCTGGCGCACCTGGGCCGGCGCGAGCGCGGCGGCGTCCAGCTCCTGCGAGACCACGGCAATGCCCCAGTAGGCGCCGTACAGCGGGATGTACAGCCCCATACAGCGCACCTTGGCGAAGCGCGCGCGCAGGGTGGCCGCCAGCGCGGCCACCTGCTGCGGGTGGAACACCGGGCTGCCCAGATGCAGTACCAAGGCCCCGCCGGGCGCCAGCACGCGCTGCATGCGGGCCAGCGCGGCATCGGAGTAGAGGGCGCTGGCCGGTGTGTCGGGGTCGGTCAGGTCCATCAGCACGAGGTCGAAGCGCTCCTGCGTGGCGTCGACGAAAGCCATGCCATCACCCAGGTGCAGTTGCACGCGCGCGTCGTCGAGCGCGCCACGGTGCACGGCGTGCAGGTGGGTGCGCGCCGCCTCGACCACGGCGGCGTCAAGCTCGGCCAGCACCACGCGCTCGATGCTGGGATGCTTGAGCAGCTCCTCGGCCGCCCCCCCATCGCCGCCGCCCAGAATCAGCGCCTTGCGCGGCGCCGGATGGGCCACGGCGGCAGGGTGCACCAGGGCCTCGTGGTAAAAGAATTCCTCGCGTTCGCTGGTCATAAAGCGGCCGTCCAGGCGCAGCACGCGGCCAAAGCGCGGCGTCTCCATCAGCTCCAGCGTCTGGTAGGGCGTGCGCTGCTGCGTGTGCCGTGTGGCCGCGAAGGCAAAGCAGGCGTCGTGCGTGAGCTGCTCCTGCACCCATTCGGTGGGACTGGCACCGCCGGGGCCGATGTCGCCACGCTGCAGTTCCTGACACACACGGCGCCCGGGCGCGTAGGCGGCGATCACGCCCTCCATCAGTGCTCGCGCCTTGCCAGAGTTGTCAGCCGAGAAGTTGCACACGTACACGTCAACCGTGACATTGCCGGTCTCAGGCCAGGTATGAATCGCCAGGTGCGACTCGGCCAGCAACACGGTACCCGTCACGCCGCCGGGCTGGCCGTTGTAGGGCGGGAAGGTGACCCAGCGTTCGTCCACCAGGGTCAGGCCGCTGGCCTGGACCTGGGCACGGCACAGGGTGGCGATGGTGTCTGCGCACAGCATGTACGCCGTGTCGCCAGCGCATTGGTACAGATCGGCGGTCAGGTGCAGGCCTTGCATGGCGTCGCGGTTCCTCCAAGGGCTGGGCGCCCGGGGCCGGTCAGGCCATGGGCGCCATGGGCAAAACCGCGCATTCTAGCCAACCAGCCAAAAATCCATTTTTGAAAGCAGATAAAAACCGATAAAAGCAAGCTAAAGCAGCTTGCACACCGTTGCCGGCAGCAGCACCGAATCTCCGTGGCCAGTGCGCGCCCAGCGCCGTGGCGGGCGCGCCGCAGTACGCCTTCCGGCATTGATAAAAGTCATTTCAAACTCCTCTTTTTGTGGCATGCTTCGCAAATACGAATTGCTTCTATTCATATTTCGCATCCATCCGCCATGGCCCTGACCTTCCCCTTCCTCCGCACCCCCGTGGCGCGCGCCCTGTGGCCCGCCCTGCTGGCCGCTTCCTCCTGGGCCGCCGAGCCGGCCACAGCCTTGCCTCCGGTGACGGTGCGCGCCGAACCCGGCAGCACGGCGCCGCTGGCCACGTCGGCGCAGGCCGAACGCGAGCGCCTGGAGCGCGTGCCAGGCGGTACCAACCTGGTGCAGCCGCAGCAGGAGGCACGCCTGGCCACGCTGCGCGATGCACTGGACTACCAGCCCGGCATCGTGATCCAGGATTTCTTCGGCGCCACCGACCAGCCGCGCCTGTCGATCCGCGGCTCGGGCATCCAGAGCAACCCGCTGAACCGCGGCGTGCTGCTGCTGCAGGACGGCCTGCCGCTGAACGAGGCCGACGGCTCGTTCATCATCGGCCTGCTGGAGCCGCGCAACACCGCGCTGGTGAGCGTGCGCCGCGGCGCCAACACGCTCGCGCCCGGCGCCACCACGCTGGGCGGGGAGCTGGACTTCCAGTCGCTCACCGGCAGCGACGAGCGCGGGCGCGCCCGGGTGGAGACGGGCAGCTTTGGTCGCCACGCGCTGCAGGGCGCGGTGGGCCTGCAGGGCGGGCCGTGGGACGGGCGCATCAGCGTCAGCGGCGACCGCTTCGACGGCTGGCGCCACCATTCGGCCTCGCGGCGCGACGCGCTGCACGCCAACCTGGGCTTCAAGGGCGACGGCGGGCTGGAGAACCGCAGCTACCTGTCGTGGACCGATCTGCACTTCGACATCCCCACCGTCGTGCCCAAGGAGCGCGTGTACTCCAACCCGCAGGGCATCATGGGCGACGGCAACACGCCGCAGGACCAGTTGCTCAACGTCTACCGGCGCGACCCGTACCGCGCGGCCCGGCAGTTGCGCCTGGCCAACCGCACGCGCTGGGGCGACGCGGCGCTGCGCCACGAGCTGGGCGTGTACTGGCAGGACACGGACGACACCTTCAACAACCAGACCAACTACACCCTCACGCGCAGCCGCACCACGGGCGCGCAGTGGCAGGCCACCGGCCAGGCGGGCGAAGCGCTGCAGTGGCGCACCGCGCTGGCCTGGTCGCGCAGCCGCATGGACCGCGACCTGGACGCCACCAGCCCGCAAACCGGCGCGCCGCTGCAGCGCTTCGGCACCTATGGCCTGGTGGCCGACAACCTGCAGGCACAGGCCGGCGCCGACTGGCGCCTGGCCCCGGCCTGGACGCTGGCGGGCCAGCTCGGCTGGAGCCGCCAGTCGCGCGACGCCGAGAACCTGCGCAACGGCCAGGCGCTGAACCAGCAGTGGAA
>Ga0222428_100334_pt1 | contig 22967 bp, 18 predicted proteins | sample 2B5Ametagenome_FD_182471 | JGI IMG/M metagenome (GOLD analysis project Ga0222428, IMG submission 182471) | Enriched microbial communities from leaf-cutter ant dump, University of Wisconsin, Madison, United States - 2B5A (version 2) | ecosystem: Environmental > Terrestrial > Nest > Insects nest >...
TCAGCACCGGCAAGGTGACCATGGACGTGGCCACCATGATCGGCCGCAAGGACACCGTGGTGAAGCAGAACAACGACGGCATCCTGTACCTGTTCAAGAAGAACAAGGTCAGCTTCTTCCATGGCCGTGGCGCGTTCTCCAAGGCCGTCGAAGGCGGCTACGAAATCAAGGTGGAGGGTGCAGCCAGCGAAACCCTGGTGGGCAAGCAGGTCATCGTGGCCACCGGCTCCAACGCCCGCGCGTTGCCAGGCGTGGCATTTGACGAAGTCAACGTGCTGTCCAACGACGGCGCGCTGCGCGTGGGCGCCGTGCCCAAGAAGCTGGGTGTGATCGGCTCGGGCGTGATCGGCCTGGAAATGGGCAGCGTGTGGCGCCGTCTGGGTGCCGACGTCACCATCCTCGAAGGCCTGCCGACCTTCCTGGGTGCCGTGGACGAGCAAATTGCCAAGGAAGCCAAGAAGGCGTTCGACAAGCAAGGCCTGAAGATCGAGCTGGGCGTGAAGATTGGCGACATCAAGTCGGCCAAGAAGGGCGTCAGCATTGCTTACACCAACGCCAAGGGCGAAGCCCAGACGCTTCAAGTTGACAAGCTCATCGTGTCGATCGGCCGCGTGCCCAACACCATTGGCTTGAACACCGAAGCCGTGGGCCTGCAGCTCGACGAGCGCGGCGCCATCGTGGTCGACGGTGACTGCAAGACCAACCTGCCGGGCGTCTGGGCCGTGGGCGACGTGGTGCGCGGCCCCATGCTGGCGCACAAGGCCGAGGAAGAGGGCGTGGCCGTGGCCGAGCGCATCGCCGGCCAGCATGGCCATGTCAACTTCAACACCATCCCCTGGGTGATCTATACCAGCCCCGAGATCGCGTGGGTGGGCCGCACCGAGCAGCAGCTCAAGGCCGACGGTGTGAAGTACAAGGCCGGTACGTTCCCGTTCCTGGCCAACGGCCGCGCACGCGCGCTGGGCGACACGACCGGCATGGTCAAGTTCCTGGCCGATGCCGCCACTGACGAAATCCTGGGCGTGCACATCGTGGGCCCGATGGCCTCCGAACTGATCTCCGAGGCCGTGGTGGCCATGGAGTTCAAGGCCAGCGCCGAGGACATCGCGCGCATCTGCCATGCCCACCCCTCGCTCTCGGAAGCTACCAAGGAAGCGGCCCTGGCTGTTGACAAGCGCACCCTGAACTTCTGATAAGTTCATGATGAAAATGGCTGCCAGCGCTTGCCAGACAAGCGCTGGCAGCTATTCTTTTTGATAAACAAGGAGATTGCGGGTGAACGTCAGGCAGGCATACGAGGCGGAACTGGCCGCCAAGGGTTTTCACAGCGACCCGGCGCAGCTGCGCGCCGTCGATGCCTTGGAGCGCTGTGCGCAGGAGTGGCGCGGCTACAAGCAGCGCCGCTCCAACGCCCTGAAGAAACTCATCAACCGCCCCGAGATTCCGCGTGGCGTGTACATGTACGGCGGGGTGGGGCGCGGCAAGAGCTTTCTCATGGACTGCTTCTTCAACGCCGTGCCGCTCAAGCGCAAGGTGCGTTTGCACTTCCACGAATTCATGCGCGAGGTGCACCGCGAGCTGGCCGTGCTGCAGGGCACGCAAAACCCGCTCGACGTGCTGGGCGCGCGCATCGCCAAGCGCTACAAGCTCATCTGCTTCGACGAGTTCCACGTTGCCGACATCACCGACGCCATGATCCTGCACCGCCTGCTGGTGGCGTTGTTCGATAACGGTGTGGGCTTTGTCACCACGTCCAACTTCGAGCCCGACGGGCTGTACCCCGGCGGGCTGCACCGCGACCGGATCCTGCCCGCCATTGCGCTGCTCAACGAGCGCATGGAAGTGATCAATGTGGACAACGGCACCGACTACCGCCGCCGTACGCTGGAAAACGCCAAGCTTTACCACTGCCCGCTAGGGCCTGAAGCCGACGCCGCCATGGCCGCCATGTTCGACCAGTTGGCCGAAGTCCATGACGAGGATCCGGTGCTGCACATCGAGGCGCGTGAGATCCGTGCCCTGCGCCGGGCTGGCGGCGTGGTGTGGTTCGACTTCCGTGAACTCTGCGGCGGGCCGCGCTCGCAGAACGACTACCTGGAAATTGCCACGCAGTTCCACACCGTGCTGCTGTCGGGCGTGCCGCACCTGCCGGTCAACATGGCCTCGCCCGCGCGGCGCTTCACTTGGCTGGTGGACGTACTCTACGACCGGCGCGTCAAGCTCGTCGTGTCGGCGGCCGTGCCGCCCGAAGACATCTACACCGAAGGCCCGCTGGCCCACGAGTTTCCGCGTACCGTATCGCGCCTCAACGAAATGCAGTCGAAGGAATACCTGCAGCTGGAGCGGCGCGTGGTGGACACCGGTTTGACGTGAGGCGGCAGGCTGTGTGCGGAGCAGGGAAAATGCCGTTATGAAACGTTTTCTCCCTTTCTCACCCCGCGTGCTGGTTGTCTGCCTTGCCGCCTGCCTGCTGGCCGCCGCGCCGGTGCGTGCGCAGCAGGGGGCAGCCCCGGGCGAAGCGGCGCAAGCCGCGCCGTCAGCCCTTCAGGCGCAGCGCGCGCAGACGCGTGCGCGCATCGCCAGCGAGCGCGAGGCCCTGGCGCAAGAGCGGCAGGCAGCCGAGGCCGCCTGCTACCAGCGCTTTGCCGTGGAGGATTGCCTGTCCCAGGTGCGGGCACGCGACCGCGAGGCGCAGACGCGCTTGCGCCGCGAGGAGCAGGCCATCAGCGATGCCGAGCGCCGCGAGCGCACGGCCGATCGCCTACGCACCATCGAGGAAAAACAGCGGGCCGCGCAGGACGCCACAGCCGGCGCCGTGCCGCGCGCACCAGCGCCCAGGATGGCGGTACAGGAACGCATAAACCGCGATGCCCAAGCGCGTGAGCGCGCCGAGCGCCAAAAGGCCCATGCCCAGTCCAAGGCGGCCGAAAACGCCCAGCGCGCCGCGGCCGCCCGCACGCGCGAAGCCGAGGCGCGCGAACGCTACGAAGCCAAGCAAAAACAAGCGCAGGAACGCCGCGAGAAGCACCGCCAGGAGGCCGCCGAAGACGCTGCCCAGGGGCGCAAGCCTGCCGCGAGCCTGCCGGTTCCTGGCGGCCAGCCCTGAGTGCTTGAGGGCGTGGGCCTTAACCGCCGGGGAAGACGATGCGCGGCGGTTTTTTCTCATCCTCCAGCGGCTCGATCTTGACGATCGCCAGCGACAGGTTGTCGCCGCCGCCGCGCGCGCGTGAGCGCGCCTTGTCGATCAGGAACTCCGTGGCTTCGCGCGGCGACAGGCCCTCGATGACGGAGGCCAGCTCATTGGGCGAGAAGTAGTGCCACACGCCATCGCTGCAGGCCAGGATGACGTCGCCGGGCTGCAGCTGGGGAATGAGGTGCGTGGTGGCGGGCGGATCGCTTTCAGCGCCCAGGCAGCCCACCAGGATGTTGGAGTGGGGGTGCACGTTGGCCTCGGCTTCTGTGATCTCGCCGCGGTCCACCAGTGCCTGCACGTAGGAGTGGTCCAGCGTGCGGTGCAGCAGACGGCCATGCTGGAAGTGGTACACGCGCGAGTCGCCCGCGTGCACCCAGTGGCAGTCGCCGCGCGGGTTGATGAGGAAGGCCGCAATCGTGCTGTGCGGCTCCTGCTCGGCCGAAATTGCCGTGAGCCGGATGACGATGTGCGCTTCGTTCACCAGGTTCTTCAGCATGCTGGTGGCGTCGTCCGTCTCGGGCGAATAGCGCTCGAAAAGTTGGCGTGCCGTCATCATCACCTGGTCTGACGCCTTGCGGCCGCCGCTGCGCCCACCCATGCCGTCGGCCACGACGCCCAGCACGCAGCCGTTGAAGCGCGGGTGCGCGAGTACCGCCACCTGGTCTTGCTGGTAATCGCGGTCTCCTTTGTGGATGCCGGTCGATGCGATGAGGCGAAATGGTTTGCTCATGCTGTGGTCGTGTCGCGTAGGCGCATGGGCAGTCATTATGATGGCTTGCCATCTTTGTCTTGCCCGCCCGCGCGCCCTGTGTTGTGTCTGATGTTGTTGCCGCTCCCGCCGTGACCAGCGCACTTGCGCAGGCTGTGGCGCAGGCCTTCGCCGGGCAAGGGCCGCTGGCGCAGGCCGACACGCATTTTCGCCCACGCGCGGGCCAGGTGGCCATGGCCCAGGCCGTGGCGCAGGTTATTCAGGACGGTGGCGCGCTCGTCGCCGAGGCCGGCACGGGCGTGGGCAAGACCTTTGCCTACCTGGTGCCCGCGTTGCTCAGTGGCCAGCGGCTGTTGGTGTCTACCGCCACCAAGGCATTGCAGGACCAGCTTTTCCTGCGCGACCTGCCGCGCGTGCAGGCCGCCCTGGGCGTGCCCGTCCGTGCGGCGCTGCTCAAGGGGCGCTCCAGCTACCTGTGCCTGGAGCGTCTGGAGCGTGCCTGTCGGGGCGTGCCCGGGCAACTGCTCGATCCGCAGTGGCTGCGCGCACTGGCCCGTGTGCAGCAGTGGGCGCGCGGCACCCGCAGCGGTGACCTGGATGAGCTGCCCGGCCTGGACGAGGCCACGCCCGTGCTCCCCCTCATCACCTCCACGCGCGACAACTGCCTGGGCGCTGCCTGCCCGCAGGCCAGCGCCTGCCATGTGAACCGCGCCCGTGCCGACGCGCTGGCAGCCGACGTGGTGGTCGTCAACCACCACCTGTTCTTCGCCGACCTGGCGCTGCGCACGGCGGGCGTGGCCGAGCTGTTGCCCCGCGCGCGCGCGGTGGTGTTCGATGAGGCGCACCAGCTCTGTGACATTGGCCTGCAGTTCACCGGCCTGCAGGTGGGCACGGGCGCGCTGCGCGCCTTCGCGCGCGATGCCCTGGCCGAAGGGCTGGCCCAGGCGCGCGGCCTGGCCCCCTGGCTGCCCCTGGCCACGGCGCTGGAGGATGCAGTGCGCGGCCTGCGCCAAGCCGCTGGCGTGCAGCCCGAAGGCACCCGCCTGCCCTGGCAAGAGGCGCTGCCCCAGGGCGTGCCCGCCAGCGCCTGGCACCAGGCTATGCACCGCCTGGGGCAGGCGTGTGCCGCCCTGGTGGCGGCCCTGGGCGTGCTGCAGGACAAGGCGCCCGCACTGGCGCAGCTGCACGTGCGCGGTACAGGGCTGATGCAGCGCATGGCGCACTTCGCGGCGCCGGGCGTGCCCGGCGCGGTGCGCTGGCTCGACGTGGGCACGCAACTGCGCTTCGTCGAGTCGCCCCCGGACATTGCCGACACCATGCGTGCGCTGATGCAGCCGGTGGCTGGCACGCCTGCCACGGCCTGGGTTTTTACGTCGGCCACCCTGGGCGGCGATGCCACGCTGCGCTGGTTCACGGGGCCATGTGGCGTGGAGGATGCACGCATCCTGCGGGTGGAGAGCCCTTTCGACTATGCGCGCCAGGCGGCACTGTACGTGCCGCCGGACATGCCGCTGCCTTCTTCCAGCGCTGCGCACAGCCAGGCCGTGGCGGTGCTCGCGGGCGATGCCGCGCTGCGCCTGGGCGGGCGCACCATGGTGCTGACCACCACGCGCCGTGCACTGCACGCCATTGGCGCGGCACTGCAGGAGCGCCTGGCGGGGCAGGGCCTTACCGTGCTGGTACAGGGCCAGCAACCGCGCCACCTGCTGCTGCAGCGCCTGCGTCAGGGCGGTGCCGTGCTGGTGGGCGCGGGCAGCTTCTGGGAGGGGGTGGACGTGCCCGGTGACGCGCTGCAGTTGCTGGTGATCGATAAGCTGCCTTTTGCCCCGCCTGACGACCCGCTGGCCCAGGCGCGCGCCCAGCGCCTGGAGGCTGCGGGCCGCAGCGCCTTCCGTGAGCACGCCTTGCCCGAGGCCGCCGTGGCCCTGCAGCAAGGCGCAGGGCGTTTGATACGGCACGAGGCCGACCGGGGCGTGCTCGTGGTGTGTGATACGCGCCTGCGCACCATGGGCTACGGCAAGCGCCTGCGCGCGGCGCTGCCGCCCATGCAGTGGCTGGCATCCGAGGCGGAATTTGCCCAGGCCTTACAGGGGCTGGGTTCGCGGTAAGGGTGGGGTGCTATTGTTCTGATAGCTTCCAGCGCTTGCTAATTGTGCGTTTCGGGTATCTTTGATGCCCTATGCGTTGCTGGCCAAGCGCAACCAGCTATCAAAAGAGGAGCTGGTGCCAAGCGCCTTTGCGGCGCAAGCCAGGAATGCCCCGGCTCATTGGCCTTCGGCCGACGGTATGGGGGCCTGGGCACTGCCATTCGGCAGCGGCAGCAGCGGCGGCAGCATGGCCAGGCGCGCGGCCGCCTTGTGGCCTTGCTCCACGGCGCGGCGCATATCGCCGAGCAGGCCGGCCCACTCGTGCACGGCGGCCACTTCCAGTTGCCCCAGGGCGCCGGCGCGCAACAGGGCCGCCTTGGCATCTTCGTAGGTGGCGTCGAAGATGGCATGGGCTGCGTCTACGGCGGCCAGGGCATCGCTGGCACCTGGGCTGCTTTCGGGCACGGCGGCTTGCGGGTCGGCGGCCTCGAAGAACGCCAGGGCAGCGGCGCAGGCCGGGGCCAGGGCATCCAGCGGGCTGGCGTGCCCGGCCTCCAGCGCCTGTGTGCGTGGCGTGCGCAGCACCTGCTGGCCAGCCTGGGCCATGACGCGCGCCAGCGTGTCGTAGTAGCCGGCGATGCGCAGCAGCTCCGGCATCTGTTCGGCCACGTCGCGCGATAGGGCCTGGCGGCTCACGTCGCTGACGAAGGTGCCGACCTGTTGCAGCAGTTGCTCCAGCGTCTGTAGCTGGCGTGCCAGCTGTGCGCCTGCCTGGGCTGCGGGCGCGGGCCATGGGGGGGCGAGCCGCGTGGCGTCTGCGGCGAGCTGCATGGCCAGGTGGCCGACACGCGTCATCTCGCGGCGCAGGGCTTGCAGCGCCAGTGCGGGCACGGCGCTGACGTTGCGGTCAAGAAAGCGGGCGCGCGCCTCATCTTCCTCCGCTGAGCGAAAGCGTGCGAGCAGAAAGCGCGCCAGTGGTTTGGCCAGCGGCCACATCAGCAGCACGCCCAGCAGGTTGAAGGCCGTGTGGAAAATGACGAGCTGCGTCACCGCATCGCTGTGGCCCGTGAGCCACTGGCCCACGGTGTCGATGAGTGCCAGCAGCGGCCCCAGCAGCGCCAGCGCCACCACGGCGGTGACGACGTTGAACAGCACGTGCGCGGCAGCCAGGCGCCGTGCGTTGGCCGTGGCCTGGATGGCCGCCAGGATGCCGGTGAGCGTGGTGCCCACGTTGGCACCAATCACCATGGCCGCGCCCACCTCCACGGCCAGCGAGCCCCCGGCCACGGCGGTGAGCACCACCGCCAGCGTGGCCGAGGAGGCTTGCAGCACCACCGTCATGCCCAGGCCGATCAGCACGGCCAGCGCCAGGCCCTGTAGGTCGCTGGCCAGCGCCGGCAGGGCCTGCGGTCCCAGGCCGCTGAAGCCCTGGCGCAGCAGCTCGATGCCCAGGAACAGCACGCCAAAGCCTGCGATGGCCTGGCCCAGCGCGCCGCGGCGTGTGCCGTTGCCGCTGATGTACAGGCCCATGCCGAGCCCGATGAAGGGCAGGGCGAAGGCATCGGCCTTGACGGAAAAGCCCAGCCAGGCGACAAGCCAGCCGGTAACGGAGGAGCCGAGGTTGGAGCCAAACACCACCCACAGCGCGGAGCTGAAGCTGAGCAGCCCAGCGTTGACAAAACCGATGGCCGCCACCGTCATGGCGGTGGACGACTGCACCAGCGCCGTGAGCGCCACCCCCGTCACCAGGCCGTGCAGCGGCGTGCGCGTCCAGGCGGCGAGGATGCGCTCCAGCGCGCGCCCGGCAGCGAGCTTGAGGCCGTTGGTCAGCATGGTCATGCCGAGCAGAAACAGACCGATGCCGCCCAGCAGCGTGCCGGCGGCGAGCAGGGGCGTGGCGGTGGTGCTCAACGGATAGGTTGCGGCGCCCGCGCAGCCTTCTTACTTGGTGCCGAAGATGCGGTCGCCCGCATCGCCCAGGCCCGGCAGGATGTAGCCATGGTCGTTAAGCTCGCGGTCGATGGCGGCGGTGTAAATGGGCACGTCGGGATGCGCCTTCTGCAGCGTGGCCACGCCCTCGGGGGCGGCCAGCAGGCAGACGAACTTGATGGAGCGCGGCTGCAGCTGCTTGAGCCGCTGCACGGCGGCGGCGGCGGAGTTGCCGGTGGCCAGCATGGGGTCGACAACGATGATGTCGCGCTCCGCCATTTCCGAGGGCATCTTGAAGTAGTACTCGACCGGCTGCAGCGTCGCCGGGTCGCGGTACAGGCCGATGTGGCCGATGCGCGCGCCGGGCACCACGTTGAGCATGCCGTCAAGGAAGCCGTTGCCCGCGCGCAAGATGGAGACGAGCACCAACTTCTTGCCGTCGATCATCTTCGCGGTCATGGTCTCCAGCGGGGTTTCGATGGTCACGTCCTGCAGGGGCATGTCGCGCGTGACTTCGTAGGCCATCAGCGTGGACAGCTCGCCGAGCAGGCGGCGGAAGCTGTTGGTGCTGGCGTCCTTTTTGCGCATCAGGGTCAGCTTGTGCTGTACCAGGGGGTGGTCTATGACGTGGACGTTGCTCATGGGTTGTTCTTGGGAGCAGAGAAAAAGAAGGGCGCTCAGTCTGCCAGAAAGCGCGCATAGCGCGCCAGGTCGACATTGCCGCCGCTGATGATGATGCCCACACGCTTGCCGCGCAGATCGACCCCGCCGTGGCGCGCGCCTGCAAAGGCCAGCGCGCCCGTCGGCTCGACCACGATCTTCATGCGCTCGGCAAAAAAGCGCAGGGCGTGTACCAGGTGCAGGTCGCTGGCGGTGACGATGCCGTCGGCATGGCGCCGGATGACCTCGAACGCCAGCGGGCTCAGTGCCGTGGTCAGCGCACCATCGGCGATGGTGCGCGGCTGGGCAATGGTGACGATCTGCCCACTGCGCAGCGACTGTTGTGCGTCGTTGGCGGTTTCGGGCTCCACGCCGTACACCTCACAGGCACTGCCCGCTGACTGCGCTGCCAGCAGGCTGCCAGCCAGCAGGCCGCCGCCGCCCACGGCCACGAACAGGTAGTGCAGTCGCGGCACTTCCTGCAGCAGCTCCAGCGCTGCGGTGCCTTGGCCCGCGATGACGTGCGCGTGCTCTGACGGCGGCACCAGCGCCATGCCGCGCTCCTGCGCGATGTGCTGGCTGATGGCTTCGCGGTCTTCGGTGAAGCGGTTGTAGGTGACGACTTGGGCACCATAGTGGCGCGTCGCCGCCATCTTGGACGCGGCCGCGTCCTCGGGCATGACGATCAGCGCCGGGATGTCCAGCAGCCGCGCCGCCAGCGCGATGGCCTGGGCATGGTTGCCGGCCGAGAAGGTGAGCACGCCGCGCTCGCGCTGTGCGGCATCAAGCTGGGCGAGGGCGTTGTACGCGCCGCGGAACTTGAACGAACCGGTGCGCTGCAGGTTCTCGCATTTGAAGAACACCTGGGCGCCGAGCAGCTCATCGGCCATGCCCGAGCGCAGTACCGGCGTGCGGTGCGCCACGTTCTGCAGACGAAGCGCGGCGGCCGACACATCGGCGGCGGTGGGAGGGGGCAGGGCGATGGGGTTCATGGCGGCGTCCTCGGGGGCACGAGTGCTGTGCGGCGATGGGTCTGCATCTTACCGGGAATCGGAACAAAAAAGGCACCCAGCGCTTGTCTGTCAAGCGCTATTAGCTATCAATTAAAGAGCAATGCAATGGTTGTTGAAGGGAGAGGCGGCCATGCCGGCGGGCCCCCTCCAACTGTCTCTCGTCGTGTCAGATAAGTGCAAAAACGACGCCTTTGAGTGTAGGCAGACATTTTTTACTGTTTCCACAGTACCCTGTGAGGGATACACCCACCAACCACCACGGGTTCACTGGAGTCAAAATGAAATTTTCCCGGAGAGATTTTGTCAAGAGCCTTGGCACGGGCGCTGGCGCGCTGGCCGCCTTGAATGCTTCCGGCTGCGGGAGCAGCAGCAGTTCGTATTCCGACGCTACGCCTTTGTGGGCGGCCGATGCAGTTCGGAACAAAATCGTCGTCATCAGCGATATCCACCTCGGTATCGAAGACCGCTACACCGAGACGCTGAAAAATCGGCCGCTGCTCATCAAATTTTTGCAATGTCTGCAAAACACAAAAGATGTGCGTGAACTGGTGATTGCCGGTGACTTTCTCGATGAGTGGTTTTTGCCGGTTTACTACTATCCGCTGTATACCGACCAGGACCAGTTCTACAGGAACGTCATCGCGAATAACCAAGGTGTCATTGATGAGCTGAACAGGGTCATTGCCAGCGGCATCAAACTGGTCTATGTCCCTGGAAACCATGATTTGACACTCAAGCCAAGCGTGTTGCAGGAGGCCATTCCCCAACTGGTGCAGGCTGGGAGCGCTGAGCCACAAGGGCTTGGCACGTACTATACCGGTGACCGAAACGAAATTGTTATCGAACACGGCCATCGCTATGACGTATTCTCAGCACCCGATACGGTAACCAATGAAGCGTTGTGTGGCAATCAGGGCAAGACAATCTTGCCGGCAGGCTATTTTTATGCCCGCTATGCGGCAACCTGGGTGCTAGAAGGGAAACCAAAGGTTCCGCAAAATCTGCCTGTCATCAGTCCCGGCGATTATGCAGGCTTGACGGATTCTGCTTATGCAGACCAGGCTGGTGCCTACACGTACTACAAGATTCTTGAGAGTATCTCTAGCAAGATGACGCCCTATGAGAGTGGGGATGATCACTTTGCGACGAATAAAATATTCAAGGTGCGCATCTCTGGTTTCAATGGGGATTACACCTATAAGGATTTCTTTCCCGCTATGTTGACGGATGAGCAGACGGGTAAAAAATATATCTCTGCTCCAAAATTGTTCAGGAATATCCAGCTTTCATGGCAGGCACGCCAGGTCGCTAATAAAGTGAAGGTTCCCGAGGCTCCCTTTGCAGTGTCGGTTGCTGGTGCGGTTCCTCCAGCATTCCCTGATTCATTCTTCTCCAGGGCAAAGGCAAATTATTTGGAGAATCCAAATGAGAAGAATGTGGAGGTGGTTGTTTTTGGCCACACCCATGTGCCCATGTGCCGCTATGTGGATGGCGGTAAATGCTATTTGAATTCCGGAACTTGGATCGACGAGAATACCGAGCACCCGGCCACCCGTACTTTCGTGGTCATCACGACCGGATCGACCGGCAAGGATGCGACAGCGATTCGCCAGTTCGTCAAAGAGGGAGAGGTCGCAGACATCACGGCCAGCGTCAGTGCGTGATGGCAATCTTCCGGGGCTGAGGGTGGTTTTCAGCAGTCCTTGCAAAAGGTCGGGAGAATCACGCCTTCGCTGCGCTGCTACATCAGCAGTCGCACCCGGAAGACGCCATTTGCGATTTCATAGAGTAGTTCGGCATCGTAATTTCTGGCGAAGGCAGCAACACTTTTGCTGCCGATGCCATGCCCCTCGCTGCGAACCGCGGGAAGACCGTTGCCGTCCAGCGTGGTGTCGGGGCTGCAGGGATTTTCTATTTCCAGCAGCAGCCGTCCAACATGGTGGCAGGTGAGCAGAAGGTAGGGTGTCTTGCCTTGCGGCAGGTTCTGGCAGGAATGGATGGCATTTTCCATGAGATTGGAAATCACCATGGAGAAACCGATGGGGTCGACGTCCAGGTTGTCAGGGATATCCAGGCATATTTCCGTGCGGATGCCCGCTTGTTCCGCCATGCTTGCGTAGTGGCAGACGGCGGCGTTGATGGCCGGGTTCTCGCAATAGGCAGTGCTGGTCGTTGGCGTTGCGTGTCTGTCGGCTTGCAGCAACGCCGCAGCTTCTCTTGTTTGCCCTCGTTCCAGCAGTCCCAGTAGCACGTTGTGGAAATGGCGGCGATCATGTGCTGCGCGGCTGTTCTGTGCCGATGCGTCTTCCATCAGCTTGATTCGCTCTGTCATGCCGTTTGTCGCCAGCTGGAGATATTCTTTCTCCAAACGCATAAGCGCATTTTCTTCGCGCATGGCATGCTGTCGGGTGATGATTTTGAGGGAGTAAATGATGGAGGTGTAGACCGCAAACCCCAGGAAGATGAGAAGGAATAAAGGCAGTTGATTTCTGGTCAGTGTGTCGCGAATGTCGCCGCCGAAGAAGTATCCCAGCAGGCAGGCCAGCAATGCAACGATAGGCAGCAGGTGGATATGCCAGTAGTCCAGCACCTTGCGGTACGGTGCAGACACCCATTTTTTAAATGCCAGGATGAAGGCTGTAAAAAGCAAAAAACGTGCGATTGAATTGCCGTACAGTGGATTGGGGAAGATATTTCGCAAGAAATAACTCAGAAATACGACGGCGGAGTAGATGTTGATCATGGTGACATAGCTGAAGCACCATTGCATGATCGTGTCTGTGAACAAGGGCTTTAGGGTGATTCCGATCACCAGCAGCATCGCGAGGTCAACATAAAAAACGGCCGTGTAGTTTTGGGTGCGGTAAAAGTAATAGTTCGCACTGATGTTTATGCTTAATATGAGTGCGATTGCCAAAGCGTAAACGGCCTTGCTCTTGTACCTGGGTGTGGCCATGGTGCAGAGCAGGAGGACCAGCATGGCATCGGTGACCACGGCCCTGAGTAAATCGGGAAAATGCGCCATCATCTCGCGTTTACCTGGCCGCCCGTTCTTGCCATCAGGTAATTCATATAAGTGTCACGGACCACTGCGTATCGTTTCGGGGCAATCGGAATGGTCTTTCCGCCGTGGAGCGTGAAGTCGCCCTTGGCAAAGCGCTCAATCCGGCGCATGTTGACCACAAACGAGGCGTGGCACTGCAGGAAATGCCTTTCCCGCAAGAGGGGGGCACAGTATTCCGAGAAATTTTCCCGAAAGGTGCGGCTGCGCACTGTCTCGCCACTCGCCATGCTGAAGATGGCGGCGTGGTCGCTGTATTCACAGCAGATGATGTGTGCCATGTTGACTACACGCAGGCTGTCGAGGGTTTTGACGGCAAAGCAGGGCTCTTCGGCGGTGGCGACCCTGGCGAGGGCCAGTGCCAAGGCATCGAACAGCTGCGGCGCGCCGATCGGCTTGACCAGATAAGACAACGGATGGGCGGCATAGGCCTGCAAGGCGAATTGCGGCTCCGTGGAGGCATAGATGATTTGCGCTTCACGGTCGATGCGGCGGATTGCCTTGCCTAATTCCAGTCCGCTGACCATCGGCATGACGATGTCCAGCACGTAGACATGAAAGCGCTCTGCTTCCATGGCCGTCAGTAGTGCATCCGGATGGTTGAAGCCGATCACTTCCGCGTCGACGCCGTTGCGGGATACGTACTGCTCGGTGAGTGCGACGAGGTTTCGCAGTTCATGCGACATGTCGTCGCAGATCGCTATACGCACCATGGATCGTTCTTCAGCAAGACAGCGGGAAGGTGTCACGTTCGCTTTGTGGGCGAAGGGGCAGGGCAGACTGGGCGCCCCGTGTGGGGCGCCGGCGTTCAGCGGCGCTTGCCGTTGCCCCCGAACAGGCTGCCCATGACGCCGCGCAGAATTTCCTTGCCCAGGCTGGAGCCGACGGTGCGCGCCGCCGTCTTGGCCATGGTCTGCACCAGGCCGTCGTGCTTGGCGCCGCGTGGGCCCGTGGTGCCAAAGAGCACGTCGTTGAGTCCGCCCAGCAGGCCGCCGTCTGTGCCCTGCGCGGGCGCGCCGCCCACTGCTGTGCCTGCGGCGGGTGCGCCAGCACGCGCCTGCAGCTTCTCGTAGGCCGATTCGCGGTCCACCATCTTCTCGTACACGCCCGCCACCAGTGAGCCCGCGACCAGCACCTGGCGCTGCTGCGGCGTGATCGGGCCAATCTGACTGCCCGGTGCCAGCACATAAACGCGCTCGGTCACGCCGGGGCGGCCTTTTTCGTCCAGGCAGCTCACCAGTGCTTCGCCCACGGCCAACTCGGTGATGGCCGCCTCGATGTCCAGGCCAGGGTTCTGGCGCATGGTGGTGGCCGTGGCCTTCACGGCCTTCTGGTCGCGCGGGGTGAAGGCGCGCAGTGCGTGCTGCACGCGGTTGCCGAGCTGGGCCAGCACGGTGTCGGGGATGTCCAGGGGGTTTTGTGTGACGAAGTACACACCCACGCCCTTGGAGCGGATCAGGCGCACCACGAGTTCGATGCGCTCGACCAGTACCTTCGGCGCCTCGTTGAACAGCAGGTGGGCTTCGTCGAAAAAGAACACCAGCTTGGGCTTCTCGGGGTCGCCAATCTCGGGCAGGCGCTCGAACAGGTCCGACAGCATCCAGAGCAGGAAGGTGGCGTACAGGCGCGGCGCGTTCATCAGCTTGTCGGCCGCGAGGATGTTGACCATGCCCTGGCCGTCCACGGTCTGCATGAAGTCGTTCAGGTCGAGCATGGGTTCGCCGAAGAACTTGTCGCCGCCCTGCTGTTCGATCTGCAGCAGGCCGCGCTGGATGGCGCCCACACTGGCGGCGCTGATGTTGCCATAGGCCGTGGTGAACTCCTTGGCGTTGTCGCCCACGTAGGCGAGCATGGCGCGCAGGTCCTTCAGGTCGAGCAGCAGCAAGCCATTGTCATCGGCGATCTTGAACACCAGGTTCAGCACGCCCATCTGCGTATCGTTGAGGTTGAGCATGCGCCCGAGCAGCAGCGGTCCCATGTCGGAGATGGTGGCGCGCACCGGGTGGCCCTGTTCACCGAACACGTCCCACAGCTGCGTCGGGCAGGCCGTGGGCGTGGGCAGTGGCAAGCCGCGCTCTTGCAGCGTGGCGGCGAGCTTGGGCGCCAGGCTGCCCTGCTGGCTGATGCCGGTGAGGTCGCCCTTCACGTCGGCCATGAACACGGGCACGCCGATGCGCGAGAAGCGCTCCGCCAGGGTTTGCAGCGTCACCGTCTTGCCCGTGCCCGTAGCGCCGGTGATGAGGCCATGGCGGTTGGCCAGGCCCGGGAGCAGGTGGCAGGTGGTGGTGGCGTGCTGCGCAATCAGGATTGGGTCGGCCATTTCGGGTTTCCTCGGGGGGCTTTGGCGGGCAAAAGTAAAATCGGGGGCAATAGGGTAATTCAATACAAAGGACGCTTCGTGGCAGGACACAGCAAATGGGCCAATATCCAGCACCGCAAAGGCCGCCAGGACGAAAAGCGCGGCAAGGTCTGGACCCGCATCATCCGTGAAATCATGGTTGCCGCACGCCAGGGCGGGGGCGACCCGACGGCCAATCCGCGCTTGCGTCTGGCCATCGACAAGGCCAAAGCGGCCAACATGCCGGCCGATAACATCAAGCGCAACGTGGACAAGGCCACAGGCAACCTCGAAGGCGTGGTCTACGAGGAAATCCGCTACGAGGGCTACGGCATCGGCGGCGCGGCCATCATTGTCGACACCATGACCGACAACCGCGTGCGCACCGTGGCCGAGGTGCGCCACGCTTTCAGCAAGTACGGCGGCAACATGGGCACCGAAGGCTCGGTGGCGTTCCAGTTCAAGCACTGCGGCCAGCTCATCTTCGCCCCCGGCACGAGCGAGGACAAGGTGATGGAAGTGGCGCTGGAGGCCGGTGCCGAGGATGTGATCGCCGATGACGATGGCGCTATCGAGGTGCTCACCGCGCCGGGCGATTTCGAGGCCGTGCGCGACGCGCTGGAGGCCGCGGGCCTGAAGCCTGAGGTGGCCGAGGTGACCATGCGCGCCGAGAACACCATCGAGCTCGCGGGCGACGACGCCGCGCGCATGCAGAAGCTGCTCGACATGATCGAAGAACTGGACGACGTGCAGGACGTTTACCACAACGCCGCCCTCTAGAAGAACCAGCAAGGATCCCATGAAAGTACTCGTCATAGGCGGCGGTGGCCGCGAACACGCGCTGGCCTGGAAGCTGGCCCAGTCGCCCCGGGCCACCAAGGTCTATCTTGCGCCCGGCAACGGCGGCACGGCGCACCACCCCAAGTTCGAGAACCTGCCCATCACCGGTGTGGTGCAGTTGCGCGAGTGGGCGCAGGAACAAAAGGTGGGCCTCACGGTGGTCGGCCCCGAGGCACCGCTGGCCGCCGGCGTGGTGGATGAATTCCGTGCCCACGGCTTGCGTGTTTTTGGCCCGACCAAGGCCGCCGCGCAACTCGAAAGCTCCAAGGCCTTCTCCAAGGCCTTCATGCGCCGCCACGGCATCCCCACGGCCAACTACGACACCTTCACCGACCCGGCCGCGGCCCACGCCTTCGTGGACCGCCTGGGCGCGCCCATCGTCATCAAGGCCGACGGCCTTGCGGCGGGCAAGGGCGTGGTCGTGGCCATGACGCTGCAAGAGGCCCACGACGCGGTGGACTTCATGCTGGTGGACAACAAGTACGGCGTGACGCACAACGAAGGCGGCGCGCGCGTCGTCATCGAGGAATTCCTCGCCGGCGAGGAAGCCAGCTTCATCGTGCTGTGCGACGGCAAGAACGTCGCTGCCCTGGCCACCAGCCAGGACCACAAGCGCCTCAAGGACGGCGACCAGGGCCCCAACACGGGGGGCATGGGCGCGTACTCGCCTGCGCCCGTGGTCACGGCCGACGTGCACGCCCGCGCCATGCGCGAGATCATCATGCCGACCATCCGCGGCATGGAAAAGGACGGCATTCCCTACACCGGCTTCCTCTACGCCGGCCTGATGATCGACGCCCAGGGCCACCCCAAGACGCTGGAATTCAACTGCCGCATGGGGGACCCCGAGACGCAGCCCATCATGATGCGCCTCAAGAGCGATTTGGTCGATGTGATGCTGGCCGCCACCGAAGGCAAGCTCGACCAGGTCGAGCTGCAGTGGGATCGCCGCACCGCCCTCGGCGTGGTGATGGCCGCGTACGGCTACCCCGAGGATCCGCGCAAGGGCGACGCCATCACGGGCCTGCCGCCCGAGGCCGACGACGCCATGGTGTTTCACGCGGGCACGCAGTTGCAGGACGGCGTGCTGCGCACCAGCGGCGGCCGTGTGCTGTGCGTGACGGCGCTGGGCGACAACGTGCGCCAGGCGCAGCAGCGTGCCTACGACGTGGCGCGCGGCATTCACTTCGATGGCGCGCAGTACCGCCGCGACATTGGCCACCGGGCGGTGAAGAGCTGATGGCACTGTCGGCATTCAATCCGCCCAGCACGGCCGAGCGTGTGCGTGGCTACTTGCTCGACCTGCAGTCGCGTATCACCGGCGCGGTCGAGGCCATCGAAGGGCCGCGCGGCGCGCGCTTTCTGGTCGATCCCTGGCGCAAGAGCCCCGATGAGCCCTTGCAGGGGGATGGCGTCACGCAGATTCTCGAAGGCGGGCGCGTGTTCGAGCGCGCCGGCGTCGGCTTTTCGCACGTGCGTGGCGCCAAGCTGCCGTCCTCGGCCACGCAGCACCGGCCCGAGCTGGCTGGCGCACCGTTCGAAGCCATGGGCGTGTCGCTGGTGTTTCACCCGCTCAACCCCTATGTGCCGACAGTGCACATGAACGTGCGCATGATCTCGGCGGGGCAGCCCGGACAGGAGCCGGTGTGCTGGTTTGGCGGCGGCATGGATTTGACGCCGTACTACGGCTTCGAGGAAGACGCGGTGCATTTCCATCGCATCTGCCATGACACCCTCAAGCCCTTCGGCGAGGGGCTGTACCTGCGCTTCAAGCGCTGGTGCGACGAATACTTCTACCTCAAGCACCGCGACGAGCAGCGTGGCGTGGGCGGCATCTTCTTTGATGACTTCTCGGCCCTGGGCTTTGAGCGCAGCCTGGCGATGACGCAAGCCGTGGGCGACGCCTTCCTGCCCGCCTACCTGCCCATCGTCGAGCGCCGCATGGCGCTGCCGTTCGGCGAGCGCGAGCGTGCTTTCCAGCTCTACCGGCGCGGCCGCTATGTCGAGTTCAACCTGGTCTGGGACCGGGGCACGCACTTCGGCCTACAGTCGGGGGGGCGCAGCGAGTCCATTTTGCTGTCCATGCCGCCGCTGGTGTCGTGGCAGTACCGGCGTGAAGATCCCCCGGGCTCGCACGAGGCCGAACTGACGCGGCGCTTCCTGGTACGGCGCAACTGGATTTGACGCTGCAAACTCTCTTTTTGATAGCTACTGGCGCTTGCTCCATAAGCCCTGAAGCCCTCAAAGACTCTTTAAAAACAGACCCCGCCATCGTTCCGGCCTCTTGGCATACGGGAACATGCGGGGCTCTGTCCTGGCGCAATGCGCGCTATATTGCCTTCACTTTTGACCACCCAATACCCGATGACCACCTCCACCAAAACGGAAACCGCAGCCAAGAAGGACGTCACCAAGCTCCAGCGTGCCATCGTCGATGGGCTGGAGGACGTGAAGGCCCAAGACATTCAGGTCTTCAACACCGAGCACCTTTCGCCGCTGTTCGAGCGCGTGATCGTGGCCACCGGCAGCTCCAACCGCCAGACCAAGGCCCTGGCCGCCAGCGTGCGCGATGCCGTGCGCGAGGCGGGTTTTCCCAAACCGCGCTCCGAGGGCGAGGAAAACGGCGAATGGATCATCGTGGACTGCGGCCAGGCCGTGGCGCACATCATGCAACCGGCCATCCGCCAGTACTACCGCCTGGAGGAAATCTGGGGTGACACGCCTGTGCGTCTGAAGCTCGGTGCCGCCAAGCCGCGCAAGCTGACGGCGTCGGAAGACGAAGCACCCGCCAAGGGCGCCGCAAAGCCTGCTGGCAAAGCTGCCGCCAAGAAGTCCGCTGCCGTGAAGAAGGCCCCGGCGCGCAAGACCGCAGAAGCGGCGCCGAAGAAGGCTGCCGCCAAAAAGGCCCCCGCCAAGCAAGCCCCCAAGGCCACCGCTGTCGCCGCGAAGAAGCCCGCGGCCAAGGCCGCCGCCAAGAAGGCGCCCGTGAAAACCGTGGTGGTGAACAAGCCCGTGGCCAAGAAGGCGGCGCCGAAGGCCGCTGCCAGCGCCAAGAAGCCGGCCGCGAAGAAGGCACCGGCCCGCAAGGCAGCCGCCAAGAAGTCTGCGCCCAAGGCCTGATCTTGAAGACACCGGGGGCTGAGCGATGAAGCTGCTCATCGTGGCCGTGGGCCAGCGCGTACCCGACTGGGCGCAGACGGCCTACGACGACTACGCCAAGCGTTTTCCGCCGGAACTCAAGGTGGAGCTCAAGGCCGTCAAGACCGAGCCGCGCGGCTCCAAGACATTGGAGACCCTCTACGCGGCGGAGCGCGAGCGCATTGAAGCGGCCATTCCACGCGGCACCCGGATCGTGGCGCTGGACGAGCGTGGCACCAGCCTGACCACCAAGGCGCTGGCCGAGCGCCTCAAGGGCTGGCAGCTTGGTGGCGACGATGTGGCGCTGGTCATCGGCGGGCCGGATGGGCTCGATCCGGCGTTTCGCCAGGCCGCGCACGAGCGCATCCGCCTGTCCGATTTGACGCTGCCGCACGCCATGGTGCGCGTGTTGCTGATTGAGCAGCTTTACCGCGCCTGGTCCGTGAATGCGGGGCACCCCTACCACCGTGAGTGATCCCGTGTTTTGCCGCGAGGCCGCCCCAACCCTTTTGGGGCAGTGACCCCCGCTGCAGCGCAGCCTGCGGTATCTTTTTCATAGCTGCTAGCGCTTGATGGTTAAGGCCTGGAGGCCAATTTGACCCATAAATTCATCTACCTCGCCTCGCAGAGCCCGCGGCGCCGCCAACTGCTGGAGCAATTGGGGGTGCGCTACGAACTGCTGCTGCCCGGCCCCGAAGAGGATGCAGAGGCCATCGAGGCCGTGTTGCCGGGCGAGGCCCCTGCGGACTATGTGCAGCGCGTCACGGCGCTCAAGCTCGACGCAGCCGTGGTGCGCCACGCCCAGCGGCGGCTGGCGCCGGCACCCATCCTGTGCTCCGACACCACGGTGGCGTTGGGCCCGCGCATCTATGGCAAGCCCGTGGATGCGCAGGATGCCGCGCGCATGCTGGCCGAGCTGGCGGGGCGTGAGCACCAGGTGCTCACCGCCGTGGCCCTGCAGGCAGAGGGGCAGCGCCTGGCCGCGCTGTCGGTCTCGCGCGTGCGCTTCGGCACGATGACGCCGGCGCAGATCGCCGCCTACGTGGCCAGTGGCGAGCCCCTGGGCAAGGCCGGGGCCTATGGCATCCAGGGCCCGGTGGCGCAGTACGTGGAGAACCTCGACGGCAGCTACACCGGCATCATGGGGCTGCCGCTGTTTGAGACGGCGGGGCTGCTGCGCGCCGCCGGGGTGCTCGGCTGAGCGGGCCTATTGCAGCGTGTGGCTGGCCAGCCGCGCAGGGTTGGGAATGTGGATTTCCCGCTTGTCGATGCGGATCAGGCCGGCCACCTCCAGCTCGTGCAGCACGCGCGAGAAGTACTCCGGCGTGATCGACAGGCGCGAGGCGATGGTGGCCTTGCTCACGGGCAGCGAGACGTTGAGCGCCACCGCGTCCGTGCAGCCCATGGCACTGCCCGTGCTGGCACTGGCGGTGCTGCTGACGGCGTTGTCTTCGGGCAGCGAGTGCAGCAGGTAGCCGATCACGCGCTGCATGCCGCTGTGCAGCGAGTAGGCCTGCACGTCATGCACCAAGCCGTGCAAGCGGCGCGAGATGCCCGCCAGCATGTGCATGGCGAAGCGCGGATCGTCCTCGATCTCGCGCACCACGGCGGCCTTGCCCACGCTCAGGACCAAGGCATCGGCCAGGGCCTGGGCATTGATGATGTAGGGCTTGTCGGTGAACATCAGCGCCTCTGCGAAGCTCACGCCGGGGCCGGCCAGCTCAATCACCTTCTCCTGCCCTGCCGGCGAGATGGCGAACAGCTTGATCTGGCCAGTGACGGTGACGTGGAACTCCTCGCAGGGCATGCCCACGCGAAAGATGCAGTCGCCGCGCCCATAGCGCCGCAGGCGGCAGCCTGTGGCCAGCCGCTGCAGTTCGGACGGGGTCATTTCCTGGAACAGCGGCAGGGCGGCAAGGTAGCGGGGAATGTCGAATTGCTGGGTGTCCATGGCGTGGGGATGATTTTTGTATTGCCTGCAATTAAAGAGGAATTCTGAATGAATTTTCATGACGTGTGGCAATTACAGGGCTGTTCTCACGCAATTCCATGACGCTGTGAATACGGGAAAACGCCTGCCCGCCGCGCGCCTGCAAGGCGGCGCGTGGTGGGCAGGGCCGCAGTGACGGGGGGAAAAGCGGCGCGCGGGGGTGTTGTGTCAGCGCGTCAGCCCGGCATACGCAGTGGCCAGGCGCCGCACCAGATCCTGCGGTCGGTGCACCAGCGCGTAGCCCTGCGAACCGAACAGGTGTGGCAGGTAGTCGTGTGCTTCGGCATCGATGGTCACGCAGAACGGCGTGAGGCCTGCGGCGCGCGCGGCGTGTACGGCATGGCGCGTGTCCTCCAGGCCGTAGCGGCCTTCGTACACGTCGAGATCGTTGGGTTTGCCGTCGGTCAGGATGAGCAGCAGGCGCTGGCGCTCGTTGCGTTCCAGCAGCCGGGCCGTGGCATGGCGCAGCGCCGCGCCCATGCGCGTGTAGTAGCCGGGCTTGATGGCGTTGACGCGCGCAATGGCGCCCTCGTCCCAGCGCTCGTTGAAGCCCTTGAGGTGCTGGATGCGCACGTGCTGGCGCCGCACCGACGAAAAGCCCAGGATCTCGAAGGCGTCGCCGCTGGCCGACAGTGCTTCGCCGAAGACGTGCAGCGCGTCGCGGATCACGTCGATGACGCGCGCGTCCTGCGTGGCATACGCGTCGGTGGACAGCGACAGGTCGGCTAGCAGCAGGGTGGCCAGGCTGCGCTCGGCGCGCACGCGCTGGACGTAGACCGGGGGCGCCTCGCTGGCCGGTCCCTGGCCAGCTTCGACCCGGTGGCGCACCCAGGCATCGATGTCGATGTCGTCGCCCTCGGTGCGCCCGCGCAGGCGGGCCGGCGCGGCGCGCAGGGCTTCGAGCCGGCGCCGCATGTGCCGCGCCACGGCGCGTAGCGGCGGTGGCGCGGTGTAGGGGGCGGCGTCGCGCGCCACGTAGCACTGCACGGCGCAGTGTTCGGGGTGCAGCAGCGCGCGCTGGTAGTCCCACTCGGGGTAGCGCATGCCGGGGCCAAGGGGCAGGTCGTCTTGTGCGGCGCTGGGCAGGTCGAGGTCAAACTTCACGCGCGAGGCCATGGCGTGCCCGTCGGGGGCGATGGCCAGCTCGTCCATGTCGTTGGCGGCGCTGAGTGCGGCGCCGTCGTCATCGTCGTCGTCGGCGCGGTTGACGCGCGTGAACTCGGTCCACGACAGGATGGACTCGGCGCGGAACATCATCATCAGCGGCGCGTTGTTGCGCTCGTCGGCCACCGACTGCGCCGCGCGGCGGCGCGGGTCGCTCACGGCGGGGGGCTGGACGGCACCTTCCTCGGCGCCCTGGCCCTGTTTTTTTTGCGTGGGCGTGGCGCTGGCGGTGTTGGTGCTGGGGAGGGTGAGCCACAGCCACAGTGGCGCCACGTCGCCATGGCGCAGGTCCAGGCCGGGTGTGGCGTGGCCGTGCAGGGCCTGCTGCACGGCGTGCTCGGCCGTGGCCGCGCGGCCGCGCAGGCGTGCCGGGTCGGGGCGCTGCGCTAGTTGCCGGGCGCGCAGCCGCGCGTAGCGCGGGCGCAGCCCGGGAAAGGCAGCCAGCGCGGCCTCGGTGGCCGCAACGTGGCCGGCGAGCCAGCCCTGGGCCGGGTCGAGGTGCGCGGCCAGCGCGGCCAGCCACAGGTACAGGTCGCGGTTGTGCCGGGCTTCGTCAAATACGCCGATCTCGGGCGGCAGGGCCAGCACATCAGCCTGCCACTGGCCCAGCACGGCGTGGGTGCCGCCGCCCGCGATGCGCTGCAGCAGCGAGCGCGCGCCGCCCACGCGGCTGGTGCCCGCCGGGGCAATGCGCACGCCCTGGCCGCCGCCGCCGGCGCGGAACATGAGGCCGATGGTGCGCTGCATCTCCTCCAGCCGCACCGGGGCCTGCGAGGCGCGGCCATCGGCCGCGCGCGTGATGAAGCGGTGCCACTGGCGGCCGACCCATTCTTCCATGCCGCTCT